>Ga0116228_10002316_pt1 | contig 16469 bp, 10 predicted proteins | sample S1TSphfallax_2_FD_89694 | JGI IMG/M metagenome (GOLD analysis project Ga0116228, IMG submission 89694) | Host-associated microbial communities from peat moss isolated from Minnesota, USA - S1T2_Fc - Sphagnum fallax MG | ecosystem: Host-associated > Plants > Peat moss > Unclassified | place...
ACACACACACACACACACACACACATGCACATCTACATACATGCCTAAGTGTTTCCATCATTTATTACATTATATATCATAATTAAATAATGTTATGTCATTTCTATTGCTTGGAGAACCACGTTAACTTCCATGGTTGTGAAGGTTTTTAATGCTTGACCCACTAATTCCCTCCATTATTATTTTGTTTTCTCCTCTTTTTTTTTCCATATGGTCCATCTCCCATCATACCCCCTATATTCTTGTACAAAGCCTTTTACAACTCTTACCATCTTTCTTTCATTGGTAATACATATTTAAGCTCGACTATTATGTCCTTTAGTTCAGCTATTCTCATGTCAACTATCCTCACCAATGGATGCTAAGAAACTCCAAAGAATCATAACTTCTTCAAAAAGATTATGAATTGAAGGTTTTAAGTATTCATTTTACAACCCTTGGAAGAGATTTCCAATGTTGTATCAATTGCTTCAATCATAATCAATTTGACCTTTCAAATGCCAAAAATGTGAAGTTCTAGAATCAGTTCTGGTAATTTTGGAAGGCAATTTGGTAGGCACATTTTGGTAGGTAATTAAGTAGGCACATATTTCCATAAGTAGTCTACAATGACTTTGGTTATCCATTAATCCGGCTAGTTATTAGTCTGGCTATTTTTACTATTGTTGGTTAATATGTAATCCATTTCCCTAACAAGGTTGACACCAAAAAAGATGTATGTCATTCTACCTTAGTCATAGAAGCATTATACCAATATTTTTTCCCGAAGAATAATACTCAAATCTTAACCATATTATTAGAGCTTGAGTCAAAGCACAATAAACCTCAACATCAAAAGTGCTTGATAGTTAAAGGATAGGTTGTGAAAAAAACAAATGTCCTCTAACATCATAAAGCAAATTTCCAAGGCAAAATCTAGAGTTGGATGAACAGAGACAAAACATGGGCCAACATAGTACAATGGACTTTGAGGAAGGAAAAAAAGAGATGTTTTTATAGATCAAAAAGAGAAGTTAGATGAGGGAACAATGAACCCAATTCTTGAAGTACTAGCATCTTACATTATTTCAAGACAACATCAACCTTAGAATGAAGCATAGAAACCTTCGTCACCTAAACCTGTCCACTAGACAAAAACAAACTATTAACATGAACCAAATATTAAAATGGACAACATGCTCCATGACTTGAACATCTAGTATAGTTATAACAAGAGTAAAGATGAGAATCTATGTCTCCAAATCCACATGCTACTAGATGGGCTCCACCATGTTCACCATTTCCATAACAATAGGAACATGTACAATTTTAATCTATGCCTACAGTATAGCAGGAGGACAAGCCATCCTCATCAACATGTTTTTATGAAACTAGAGCTTCATATGGTATGTATATAAATGTAATACCCTCAATAAAGACATCCAACAATGGCACTCTATTAGTTCAAACACCACAAACTCCAGCCACATTAAGCGAGGAGGTTGAAAAACATTTAAAGATTGTTGGAATGTCCCAATATTTTTTACATTATAATAAACAAATGGAACAAACATTGATTTAATTGTTTGGGCTCAAAGTAAAGCACACTCAATATGAATATGAAAAACTAGAATTGTAAGGCAAGTTCAACACTATAATGTAGGAAGTAGATTCATTAAGGCATAAGGTCCTAGTTAATAGGTTCAATCCAAGAAGGTTTTACATGTTAAAAATTTATAGTATAATAAAATTCAAATGGAGTTGTTCCAAATAGGTTAGAGGAAGAGTAATCTAGATCAACAATTGCAGTCCATGGAAAATATTAAGGTGGAAAGAGATTTGTTTAAGCACACTCAAGAGCAACAATAATATAAGTATTAGGACTTGAAGAAGCATGCAAATGAATTTGAAGCAAGATCTATAGAATTACAATTAAATAAAAAGAAATCTAGAACATATTGTTAGGGAACGGGATGAGGAGATTTTGAAACTAAAACATGAGATTTAGATTGTTGTGCAATTGAAGAATGAATCAATTATGGAAAAAGAACAAAATCATGCAACTTGTAATTATCAATTAATCTAGAAGCTACAACATGATGCCAAGTGGATACAAGTAGTTTTGGGGACGTTAATGACCATGGGACCTTACCTATCGAAGCATAGATTGTAAATGACAACATCTTTTTGCAAAATACCATCTTGAGAATTAAATAGAAGTTAATGGGATTACAAGCATATGATGTCAATGATTGGTGGAATTTGGTCCAAGATCTTTTGCATAAATATATACGAAGGTTATTTGATGAGCACAAAGTAAATAAGGCTAATTATAGGAGGGTAGATCCATGGTATGGTGACTCAAAATCGATAAATGTTCCATTCCATACTAGTTTGTAGTAGTCCCATTACAATGATGAGTTGGCATTTTTTATTATTTCCATTGGCTAAGGGAAAATGTTTTTTTAACCTAAGTGCGTAGGTTTTGGCATCACTAACAAGGAGCAGGAAATTTGAAATTTCTATTAGTAGGTTTCCTTCGTGAGATTTTCATTGCATAGGTTTTCTTCTAGAGATCTTGACTACAAAAATTCATTGTCATTAGTCGATGTGTGGACAAGACTTAAAGTACAATAAGAAGATCAAACCTCTCAACTTGACTTGTAATCATTTGAGAGAAGTTTGGATGTGTCTAAAAGTTCTGACAAAACACAAAGAATGGGTAGAATTGTACATGTTTTCTTTTATGCTTGTAAAGATCTCCTCAATCATTTCATCAAATAAAATGTTACTTAACATAGATGTAATAGCTAGCTTGGATGTCACTGATTCAAAGAAATGTGTAAAATTAGAACTTGTTAGTATCTTCATGGGTAGATCCTTTGTATGGGACACCATGAAAGATTATTTTTGAAAAGAAAACCTTACCTTCCAAGAAAGAAATCTCTGATAAGTATGTTGACCTTTGTAGTAAAGGACCCACCCCAAAACATTTGAAAGTAGGGAGGGATTTTTTGGAGGAGGAAGTGAAAGCTCTCTTTGGACCTTCCATGAATAGGAATGGGTATCAGTATTGCCACACAAATGATGAAGAACTAATTTTTAGAATAGAAAATTCGTTCATGGTAATGCACCAACAAACTCAAGTTCCAAACACTCACATGATCAACAGTGTAGAAACAAGGGATCATATGTGAAAGAAAAGGAAAGCACATTAATTGGTGTGTCCATACAAAGTGGACAATATGTGATCGACTTTGTTGGCTATAGTGTCTTGAAGTTGTTCAAAGTGGTAAACCTAGCCTAACATTGGATTTCGACAAGTTTGAACATTTGGAGGGAGAGGAAGAAGAAGACCAACTTCCAAGCATCAATAATATGCTGAAACAAAAGCGGCAAGATGCTTGTTTGGTTAGGGATAAACATGTTTAGTGTATTGGAAAGTGGAAAAACTATATCTTGTTGTTGGAAAAGGAGATACCAATTGTTGAAGAGATTGTATCCTCTTTGGAGAAGGCAAAACTTGTTGCTCAAAAAGAGTTGGATTAGAATCAAAGTTTAAATGAAAACCAGCTGCATCTTGTGGAAACAATTGAAGAGGAATTGCTTCAAATCCAAGCAAAACTTGATAAGTGCTTTCATAAGATTAATAGTGAAAAAGCTGCTACGATCAGTCTTATTGAAAAAAAACAACTTTTGTGTAGCTTGGGCTCACAAATGGGCATGTTCAAAGCCTTTTAGTCTTTGTTGGAAATAGGAGAAGTTGAGCATGCGAAGTTATTAGCCAAGACAATTTTGGTAGAAGGAGCTTGGTGGTTTACATTTGAAAAGCTAAAGATGTGTCAACGCCATAAGTCTGCACTTTCTACTCAAGTTCATTCAATGAAAAGTAGATATCAACAGCCAACCCTAATCCCATTTCCATTGCCATTTTTGTGTTTGGATAATGTTGATTGTGGAAAGTTTTCTAGAGATGTGTCAATTTCGGCTTGCCCATTTTGCCATAGAAGGTTTGACCCTGCTTAGGACTATAAATTTGCTTCTTGTAAACACGCTTACCATTCGTGGTGTGCAATTTCTCATTTTTCTAATTCTTCAAAGTGTTTATTAAAGGGTCGCAAGGAGGAAATGCATTTAGATTGGTGGGTCCTTTTAGGTTTCAAGAAACCATGTGGTGATAAGAAAACAAAATGGGGAGTTCAACAAATGGTGGGATTGCAAGCCTTGGACAACTAACAAGATTAGATTTTTGTACATTTTGAACTCCATACTGATCTTTTTAATCTAATTGAAGTGTTGCATCAAGTAGATGTATTCCCACTTTTTAAGGTTTGCAAAACTTTGTTATCTTGGACTTGGACAATGTGAAGTTCTTATGTAGACCAGATTACAAGTTTATCACTTTCCTAATTTCTCTCTAATCAATCCAAATTCCATGTTTAGTGTTGAAATGTACATAGCTTGCATCAAAAGTCCATTTTTAATTGCAAAACTTTCTACATTAAAAATCTTTAGTGGTAATCCTACAACTTCTATTCCAAGCCCATGCAATTACATATTAAGGTCCTACCTAAGGCTATCCTTATATCGTGCAATAACTAAATATTCGTCTATGTCCATGCACTTCCCAAACGTGATCTATATCAGTCTGGTATACTTCATACGTGTCCATGCATTATCTAATTGTGATTTATATGAATCTAGTATACTTCATATGTGTCGATGCATTGTCCAATTGTGATCTATATGAGTTTAGTATACTTCATATGTGTCCATGCATTGTCCAATTATGATCCATAGGAGTTTATTATACTTCATTTATGTCCATGCATTGCCCAAATGTGATTTATAGGAGTCTAGTTTACTTCATCTATGTCCATGTTCTTCCCAACTATGATCCATAGGAGTCCAATATACTTCATCTATGTCCATGCATTACCCAAATATGATCTATATGAGTCTAATATACTTCATTGGCATCCATGTGCTTCCAAATTGTGATCCATAGGAATTTAGTTAGTTCACATGGGCATCCATTTGAATCATGTGGTAGTACTTAAAGACTTGTGTATGTCCATGTGTATCACAAACATGGGAACCATGAAAAACCAAGTTAGTCAGTACAAACTAAACTTCAATGTTCATCCATTCCATATTAGTTCCATACAACTCCATTTCAAATCTTACAATGTCCATTTAAATACAATTACATGAGTGATCCCATGTGATCCAAGTACTTCCAAAAAGTTCATGAACATGCAATGGCAAATCTTCCAAGTCCCAAGTGCTCCAAATACCTAGAAAAGTCCATATACATATAATCATATTTTCTTTGGATCTCATGTGGTCCATGTTCTTATTCTTGATTTTGTTGTGTTTTGTTAAACAGATCCAATGCGAACCTCAATGTCCATCTCAAACTTGTATGACAAGTGCCAAGTGCCTGCTAAGTCCAACACCATAAGTCCATCAGTGGGAAGCATTAAGCTTGCACCACAACCTACAACAACACCAACACATATTGAAATCATATCTACCAATCGCCAGCTATAGTTAAAACAAAAGGATAACATTGGACTCCAATGTCCACAACCACCAGAGCAATCGTCCCTTAAACACAAGTGGAAAAGAAGGGTGAAAAAGAATTTGAATGTGAGTGGTGTTGTCTAAGAAAAGTCAGAAGACCATTTGGCATTTTTAAGGGATGAAAAAAATACTTGTACTACTGACAAAAGGCCATTTAATAAGTTGCAACCCAATGATCAAACCGTCGAGAATCCCTTCAAGAAGATAAAGAAAAAATCATGAGATAAAACCCCAATTGCACACAAAAATTTTGTGTTTACAAAAACTAGGGCTATTAATAATAAGGCCAAGGGTACAAAACAATGTCAAGGGAAATCCAAGTGATAGTCCAAAGGTATAATAATTAGTTTTCAACCCAAGTTTTTAATGTATTCAAATCTTTGGAATTGTATGTAGTTTGGGGTTGTACCATGAAATCATAAGCTAGAGTTTGATTGCATTTCTTTGTAGTAGATGTTACTTGATAAACCACATGCTAATGTTTGGAGTTGTCATAAATAGGGACCACACACGGAGATGTGCATTCAAGAGTTGCACAATGAAAATTTGTATAGTTGGAATGGCCCAACTAAATCTATAACTTAAAGATATATTTTTCATTCCTATTCCTAACCTGAAACTCAAGTTACAATTTTTTGAATGTATTATTTGCAAAGATGGTTTATAGTTCCAGGGAGCATATGCAGGGGATTTTCATTTTTTCCATCTTGAAAGCCAATGGAATACTATGTAATAGTCTGGTACATTGATAGAGATTATTAAATTTCTCAAGGGGTTTGGACCCAAACTCATGACAAACAGACATGTTTAGGGCTTACCAAAATCAACTCCTTGACTTGTTGGATCCAATGGTATGAACAATTGGTTTTTCTGGGAATAAGTCTATTACATTTGAGTAAAATACGGAATTGGCTGAAATATGTCACCAAGATTCTTACCATTGCTATTGCTATGTGTTAGATAATAATATGTCATGGTGGCATCCTCATGTTTAGTTTTGCAAAATTCTTTTGTAGAAATGGAGTTCTTGGAACCCTTGGACCTTAGTCTGAGTGAGACTTGTTAGTCCTTTCAAGGTGACTACATTTTTAATGGAAATTTAAAAAGTTGTTCTATGAACTATTTTAAGGTATTATGTTATATTGCCATATGTGGTCACAACCATAGGTTAGAACATATAAATCAAAATATTGAAACCCATCTATTGTAACAACAACAATAGGGGATGAAGTTTCCCAACACCATCAATTTAACAACAACAACAAATAATAAGAATAATTTAAGGTATTAGAGTTGCAAAAACAAGCTAGTTGTTTCTGACCATGTTAATGTATAGAGATCCAACTTGAAAAAACTCATCTCAATCACTTGAAATGGATGGTGGCACCATCATAGTGTTTGAATCTTGTCCAAACTTATTGAAAACCAAACAAAACACAAGTACAACTATAATTAAATTATAGGATAGACCCTAGATCAAAGAATCTACATCTAACTCAGCTAGAATCAAAACTTTAAAGTTGCAAAAGTCCAACAAGTTCAAACTAATGAATTTAAATATACACAAAAGTATCTAACGGGTTCAAGTACATGATTTTGTAATGTCATAATAACATTGAAACTTTGGGCCATGTTAGTATAAATCACTTCCACATGCCACCACATCAATTGCACCTCCTTGACCTCCTTGAGTGAACAAGGTAGTACAATAATAGAGGGTTAAAATATTTTCAAGTGTATCTTCCCATGAAAAAACTTTAGATGCTTCCACAATTTAATGAAACTTTCCCATAGGCCCCTTTCTTATAAACATGGACATGTGATATGCAATATTGAGGGTGGCTCCTTATTTTACCACTTTGATTTATAAGTGAAATGTGTCTTCAAGAATATGGAATTTGCATTGAAAACTAACTCAACTACCCAAACCCATCACCTACATTTTGGCTAACATTCAAGCGGCTCAAGTTTTCTACCAACAAGCAATTACAAATTAATGCTTGAAATCAATCAAATTCAAGTTTTTATTCTATGAATAGGAGAATGATTCCAAACATAGAGGGCTTTCAAGCTCACACTTGTTTCTTTCTCCTTTACATATATGTCTAGAATCTAAATGTCTTGATTAGGATCCTACAAATCCTATAAATTAAATGGCGATTTGGGGAAAATGGTTCATGCACCATGCTACATTAAAATTCAACAAATTGGAAATGTTAGTTACCTAGTTTTACCAACTTGTTGGTTTTTTCAAGCCACCATTTTGACAAGTTGTAAAAGTCAAATTTCAATAATTCATTTAAAAAATTATAAACACGAAAGGAAAGGAAAACATCTCAAAATAGATCTAAACCCCAAAGCTTCTTATCAAAATCATTGAAAGAAGTCAAATAGGTAAACATGCATATAGAAGTAAGTAGATTTGGAATTTTACAAGAATCTTACATTTACTCTATCTAGGATTTGAAGCTGCTGGATCTTTTTCTAGATCATTTGGATCATGAGATCTACACCATGCTTTCACAACAAGATGGCCTATCAAAGATATATCAAAGATAGACACCAAATGAATAACTAGTTCCAAGGTAAGAAACCACCACTGCCACATTGCATTTGATAGTGCGAGATTTACTAAAATGCTATAATTATGCATCAGACTCAAAACTCAAGAAAGAAATACATTATATAATTGCCTCTTAACTTGGATCCCCACCCCTAGCTTCCAATATCCTTAGCTAGCAAATATGATTCACAAAACAACATTTTTCAATAACATATAGGTGAAGGTTATATGTTGAAAGTTGCACCTATTGGTTCCCTTGCGTAGCTTGGGTGAAATCCATCATAGCCAAAATTTGATCAATTGCACCCCATTAACATACATGTATTTCCAAAGTGCATATGAAAATTATCTACATAATCTCATATTGAATTATTATAGCACATGTAATTTTTAAGACAACAAAGTTGATTAAACAACTAAGCTTAAAATACTAACCAATGTTTTGCATTATAATTCATACAATTGAATTGAACAAAAACCCTAAAAAATGGGTAGATCAAAATGAAAATCAAAGATTCCTTAAAAAAAAATTACAAGTCAATGGTTGTAGTAGCTTGCCTTATGCCATCCTCGGCATGTCCAGGAAGCTTATATACTAGATTATTTCCTTGGACTTTATGATTTGTTGGAAATATTGGAAATTTGATTTTCCTCACATGGCATACATGAATATGGGCAATTTGTGATTTCCAACGGAACATAAAAGGAATCAAAATTTCCCCACCTTTAGTAGTACTTTCCACCCACTGCCATATCACCAACATTAAACTCTTGCCCCCATGGACATTTGAAAGGTTTTTTGAAAGTGAAAGCCATCTTTGTGCACATCAAGATGTAGAAGTCCACCCTTTCTGAATTCCCATCTTTTGAATTCATTGCAAAATTGTCCCCCAACAAAATACATGGGGCCAAATGGTCACCAACCCTTCCATACTCACCCCATTCATCCTCTTGAAAAACATCTTCCATGGTATGACTCACATAACCCACACTGTTAAAAATTAGCACTTCAACCTCCCATTCCATGGTCCAAGGTAGACTTTCACAAGCCGAAAATGCAAAATCCACACATTAGGAGCAAAAACAAACCAATTTTTTTTTCCCAATAATTTGTTAACATCTATTGCACCAATAGACCTAATAGAATGTACTTCCCTTGTGCCTTTTATTGTATCACATGTGTGTTCAATTACCCTATCCACATAAGAGGGTTTGATGTACCAAAAGGTGAGACTAATTAGTCGTTGCTCCCTTGAGTATGATGTTTTTGGTCATTGGCTTGGATTCTCATGAAGAAACATCACAACTTGCTCTGCATTTTGGAATTGAGGGCCTTGTACATCAAGTTGAGCTTGTTTAACAAATTTCTTCACAATTGCACCCACCCTATCATGAGGGCCCTTGCCATGGCCAAAGCCAAAAAAGTTCCACAAACAAACACATCCATTGGTCAATTGTGGGTAACAACTCACAAAAAATAGTGGTACTTTGCTACTAAATTGAGCAACCATTAGACCATATCCAATGTTGTTTCAACCTCCACCCATCCTTCACTATGTCTTGCTAATGTAACAATAAATAGTGTTGTACAAAAGCACGACCATGAGTTTTGTCATCTAATACATAAAAAGGTATCTCATGATGGCTTTTGAATCCTCATTTTGCAGGTCTAGGTTTGGATTACACATCCAACAAATTTGTACAAGAATTGTGACTTGGTAGATGTGCCAATGCATAGATTGGACTTTGTTTTGAATTTCAAAATTATAGTTTTTAGCAAGGCCTATCATTGAAACTATAGTGTCATCAGGGAAGTTTTGAATGAAATTCTTGAACTATTGGTCTTGCCATCTAGCAATGAAATTATGGCAGACAAAATACTAGCTATAACTTGGGTTTCAAGTACTCAATAGGCTCTCTTGAACTAGTAGACTTATAGAAGAATTTCAATTTTTCCTTTTCCTCACCATTTCTTGTCACAATTTCTTCCATATTGAAATGCTTCCAACTAACTAGGGCAAATGATGATCCTTCTTCCTCAATTGGACAAAAAAACAAATTGTCCACCCCACAATAGTCATAATCCCCAAGCACACAGTCTCAAACATGCCGCTCAAAATGAGGGTTTTTGGGACAAGCAACATTTTAGTCACTCCAAAATACGTGACTTGGGAACCCATGTAGCCAATTGTAAGACCATCAACATATCCACAAACTGCTTCATAGTTTCAATCACAATGTGAAATTGAGCGTAGTTCAGATTTATGTCGCATATGATTGAAGCCCACTTTAAGCTCTGCCATCTCTACATGGTATATGTAGCAACATACATTTCGTTCTTTCATTCGCTTCACCCAAAATGGACGTAATGCATCAAATGCCCTTTTACCTACGATCACTAATGGATGGGCTTTTTGAGAACGCAAAAAAAAATCCATTTACATCCAATAGGAAGGCCATTTGAACAAGCCAATAAAGTCATAAATGAAATCAAACTTTTTGGATATCAAGAAAGCCATCAAAACCCATCATAGTCACTGTAAATAGCCACAAAGAACTGAAATCAAAATCATGTAGAAAACTCAATGAAGTCAAAATGAAAGTTACCTACCATAAACCATTAGAGTCAAGACCCACCAAAATATTGTCAAATTCATAATACATTGGCTGAATAATGGAGACTCACATCATGATTAAATCAAAATCATTAAACATCAAAAATTAGTTTTGAAAATTCACTTAAGAGTGAATTGAAAATCAAAATATACATCATATTAATTATGAAGACTCACCACGGAGTCACATAAAAGTCATAATACATGATGTAAGTTTTGAAGATTCACCTCAAAGTCAAATCAATGTCACAACAATTCATCATATCAATTATGAAGACTCACCCAAAAGTCAAATCAGGATCAAAATAGTTGATATTAATTTGAATACTCACATCAAAGTCCAACCAAAGTCATAACACATCATATATAAGTTCTAAAGACTCACTTCAAAGTCAAAGCAAAGTCACAACACTTCATATTAAGTTCTAAAAACTAATTTCAAAATCCAAACAAAGTCACTATAGAGTCTGTTCAAAGTCATAACACATCATATAATATTTAAAGACTCACTTCAAAGTCTAACCATGGTCACAACACATCATATAAGTTTTGAAGACTCATTACAAAATTAGCACAAAAGTCACAACACATCATATAAGTTTTGAAGACTCATTACAAAGTCTACCCAAAGTCACAACACATCTTATAACATCTAAAGATTCACTTGAAAGTCCAACCAAAACTTCATAGCACATCATATAAGTTTTGAGGACTCACCTTAAAATCCAACAAAAGTCATAACACACCACATCAATTCCTTATATAGTTGGATCAAAATCTGAATTCATAACAACAAAATTATTATGATTCATCTCATAATTAAAACAAGATGAAATCAAATGATAAGATCACTATAAAGCAAAACAATTATTAAAAGCATATTAGAGTCAGTGTTATACCTTCGCAAAGTCAAGTTATAGTCAAATTATATCATCAAGACTAAAGTTTTAGTCTCATGAAAGTTTGGGGTGTGACTTTTAGTTTCATGAAAATTTAGATGAATTCAAATAATATAGTTTAGTTTTAAACTTTGGGCAAATTGTGGATGGTAGAAAATTAGATCGCCAACATTGTGGTTAGCAATCCATTTCATCTTCCATTTTACATTAAAACATTAGACAAATTTGAATATAAAAGTTCAAGTTGCAATAGCAACAGAAGGAAGAAATAAATACATGCAGCCATGAGCTTATGAATATCAAATTCACAAAATATCAAACCATTTTCATATGGATGTCATATTGAGACTTTGAAATTGGGATTTAACATCTAGATAGTCCTCACGAACACTTAGATGAATTCACACAACATATTTGTTTTAACTTTCCAAATTGTGGTTGGCATCAATTCAAATTGGTAAAATTGTGGTTGGCAATCCACATACTTTTCAATTCTCCATTCAAAAATTAGACATATTTGGAATGTTAAAGCTCAAGTTATAAAATAATTTGTCTCAAATAGCCCTAGTGACGCACTCCCAACTCCTTGAAAGACTCAAATGCGAGTCCAAGTAAAAAACAACGGAAGAAAGAGGAGTTGGGGCACACTCCCTAGCTCACAACACTTGGGGGGTAGAAGGGCGTGCTAGAGCTCCGGGATGGGACTAGGAAGAGTTGACAAGCTTCACTCATTCACACGGGCCTGCACAAAACCCACACAAGGTGGTTAGTGTGTAGTTGGAGCACTTTTGGTGCTAAGGCGAACCACGGGCAACACGGACACACAAGACTCACCACGGCCCAGACTTGGGGGAAGCCACCACCTTCCCCCTTATAGTATACTCTGCACCTCTCTACGGGGCCCACATCCAAATGGCTTTTTGTCCCGAGACTCCTCAGTGGGAGTCCCGAAATCACCCAAGTTAGGACTCCCGCAACTTTGGATCCCCATAACTTTTCGATCAGACTTCAGATTGAGGTGCAGTCTAAAGCAAAGTTGTAGCTCTTGTCGAGAACTTTCCAATGGTATGTCGCACACCATTTGCAAACAACTAAATTGGGTCGATTCCTGACTTTTTCTGGTCGGGAGTCAAACTGGCAATTTGACTCCCGACCCTTCTTTTGGCCATAACTTGTGTTTTAGATGTCCAAATGAGCAATGAAAGCCCATTTTAGACATTTAAGTTGCAAGAGATTTCCAATGATATAAAGAACGCCGCAAGCCATTGAGTTTTGACCCCTGAAATCGCTCTCTAAAGTTTCAAAAGTCCATCGAGATTCCATTTCCCAAAGTGGGAGTTGCCTTGGGAGTGTGAGTTCACTCCCTCACACTTTTCTACACTCCCGGGAGTATGTGATGTGACTCTCGGGCTCTCTCTTGGCCCACACCCTTGCAACCCCTTGGCCTTGGTCGCGAGCCTAAAACTAAGGTTGCGACACCTAGACAGCCCATTGATTGACAATTAGATTGGGCTTTCAAATAGGCACCTTGGATTCCCAAATAAATTGGACACAAATTTTTGCATACATATTCCTTTCCAATCAAGTAGAAAATCGCAATGAATTTGAAAGCAATAGAAGGAAGGAATAAATGTAGCCATGAGCTTATGAACATAAAATTCACAAAGTATTAAACCATTTTCTTATGGCTATCATATTGAGACTTTGAAATTGGGGCTTGACATCTAGATAGTCTTCATGAACAGTTAGATGAATTCACACAACAGACTTGTTTCAAACTTTCCAAATTGCACGGTTGGCAACAATTCAAATTGGTAGAATTATGGTTGGCAATCCACATATTCTTCAATTCTCCACTCAAACATTAGATAGATTTGAATGTCAAAGTTGAAGTTGTAAAATTATTTGTTTCAAATAATCCTAGACAACTCAACTAATAGCTAAATTGGGCTCTCAAATAGGTGCCTTAGACTCCCAATTATTGGAGACAAATTTTTTTTGCATACATATTCCTTTCCAATTAGAAAATTGCAACTTTTTTGACAGGACTATTAAAGTGACAAAATGAGGAAACAAATGTAGCCAAATTAAGCTTATGAGTAACATTCACAAAGTATTAAACCATTTTCATATGGAACCATACTTAAACTTTGAAATTTGTCAATCACCATAGTTAGTTTCATGTTGATGCACATAAACATGTGGCATCCTCAAAACCTAAACATGTATATTAATCAATGAGTATAATAGATCAATGAGTTGTATAATATTCAATTTTCATTAGCTTCTAGATTGTATGTTCATGTGAAATAATCTAGATCCTCAAACCTAAGTTTCAACAAGCTCACCATTATTAAGGTGTAGCAAGGTCACAAGGTTTTCACTAGCTTAGTTCCAGAGTCCAGATTGACACAAACATTGTACCAAATCTTCCAAAACCCAGCTCAAAATCTAAACAACAAGTTTAACAAAAAATTGTCTATCTTGTAACATTATTGTGACAAGAACCAAACTGTAATTCACAAAGAATATGGAATGAGATTGTGTTTACTTGTGTTTCCATGAAGTAATGTGTCGGATTCTCATCATAAACATGTGGCCCTAGTTGTCTCCTCACCACTTCCTTTTGGTTTGGACTAATTTGTGTTTTCAAAAACCACCAAGACTCAACAAGTGCTTTTGTTTGAGGAGACAAAATGTTAGATCGTGCCTTGCATACTGACAACAACCATTGAAACTCTCCAGAAGAATTCATCAAATGCTTGCGATGAATAGCCATCATGACATTCTAGGGATGAACCTTCAACAAACAAGCTTTAACCCTAAGGGAGGTTTTTGAACTTGAATTCATAACTGCTATTAAAATAGCATGTTTTGTAGTTAACTTAGCATTTTTGTTTGATCATTTGACTTTAAACAAGGATTGAACTGACCTAGATAATGATTCTTGTTCAACAATTGAATCTTTTGAACATCTAAGGGTGTTTGGAAGGAGTACACCTACAACCAGGTTTGACCAAACCTTCTTCATGATTGTTTTTTTATCACCATGCCCATAAAATACAAATAGTATTACAACAATGTTTTGAAGAATGGACTATACTGCCCTTCTAATTTCCCGATATGGTATAGATTTTGGAGCATTTCGAAGCACCCCATCTTGCTCAAGTACTATTCTTTGACCTTCTCTTTCTTGAGCTTGCTCAACTTTTCTTCAATGGGCTCAATAAAGTTGTCAACATTCTACAACATTTGCAGCTCTCACCCTCAGACCATGTCAAACCACCCTTGGTGCTTATCTTTATTTTTGCAATTTCCCATTCTTAACAAAACCTTCTCCAACAAAAAACCTTTGGGCAAGAAGATGGAAGCTAACTGATAAAAACCCACTACATGTTGAAAAAGTTTAAGGTTTGCAAAACAACAACCGGTTGTCAAGAAGGAAGTATGTTGAAGTAAACAACAAACGTAGTTACAAGCTTGTTCCCTCCAAAACCTAATCAACTCCCACATTCAAACAACCCTAAACCCTATGACACAACATTATGACATCATTTGTCACATATTTGTCACAATAGATGAATTCTGAAAACCATTCAAACATAGCAATAAAGTCCATATGACATGTGGCCAACCTAGATATTCCAAAATTGTGAACCCCTATCTATTTTATTTTTTAAAACAAGAAAAAAACCAACTCATAGGGACTTTTGAAAAGATGGGTCAAATTAGACTCTTTAAAAGTCCATAAATTTTTTTTGACTAAGGTTTTTTGGAAAAGGATTTTAGGTTTGAGTTTTTTATATCATTTTTCATTAACTAATTAATCACTATCAATCAAAATTTTTGAAAATAAATATCAATGCTTAAATTGAAATGATTTCCAATAAAAAATCAATCCATATTTTGGGACTTCAAAAGTCCATATTGGACCATGAATGTATTATTTCCAAAAAGAATATTATGTACCTAGTTCCACAATCAAGTTGAAAATCTAAAACCAATGGTTAATTAACAAATGGCATGTTATATTATTTTCTATAGGTGATTAAACAAATGACATTCTGTAAATTTTAAAATCGTGACTCCATAAGTGAGCTAGCATACCATGCATCTACCAAGGAAATTGAAGGCGTATCGAGAAGTTTACACCAACTTATAATATGTATCACCTTTTAAAACTCCAAAGGACAATTTGGCAACATCAGACCTTGACCAATTTGAAGCAAGTTTAAGTGGAAAAACACCTAAGGGAGTAAGTACGTCGCAACCCTAACCTTGGGCTTGCGACCAAAGAAAAAGGGGTTGCAAGGGTGCGAGCCAAAAGAGAGCCCGGGAGTCACATCACATATTCCCGGGAGTGTAGAAAAGTGTGAGGGAGTGAACCCTCACACTCCCAAGGCAACTCCCACTTTGGGAGATGGAGTCCCAATGGACTCTCAAAACTTCAGAGAGCAATTTCAGGGGTCAAAACTCAATGGCTTGTGGCGTTCTTTATATCATTGGAAAGCTCTTGCAACTTAAATGTCTAAAATGGGCTCTCATTGCTCATTTGGACATCTGAAACACAAGTTATGGCCAAAAGAAGGGCCAGGAGTCAAATTACCAGTTTGACTCCCGACCAGAAAAAGTTAGGAATCGACCCGATTTACTTATCTGCAGATGGCGTGTGACATACCATTGGAAATTTCTCAATGAGAGCTACAACTTTGCTTTAGACCGCACCTCGATCTGAGGTTTGCTTGAAAAGTTATGGGGATCCAAAGTTGCGGGAGTCCTAAACTTGAACGATTTCGGGACTCCCACTGAGGAGTCCCGGGACAAAAA
>Ga0116228_10002317_pt1 | contig 16468 bp, 11 predicted proteins | sample S1TSphfallax_2_FD_89694 | JGI IMG/M metagenome (GOLD analysis project Ga0116228, IMG submission 89694) | Host-associated microbial communities from peat moss isolated from Minnesota, USA - S1T2_Fc - Sphagnum fallax MG | ecosystem: Host-associated > Plants > Peat moss > Unclassified | place...
AATTTCATCAAAACAACAATATTTTATTGTAGTAACATTAGACTCAAGGTTTGCAAATTCCCAAATTGATATGTATCATTTTTCGCATTGGGGTCAAGTCTGGGCCATAAAATGGGAGACTAATTTTTTTTTAAAAGAACTCAGCCTTGACTCTTAGTATAAAGCCCTTGGAGCTGATTTCAATGATTGCACCAGTAGGAATGCTCAATTCGACTTCAACCTTAGCCTTGACTCCTAGTGTAAAGTGGGCTTTAGATTCATTATCAATCTTGTAATAGTTTGGCGTTGAAAAATAGGAATACTTGCTACAATCGCGGGTGAAAAAGAATTCAAGGTTTCCCAGATGCCAGAGGATTCCTCCACATTCGAGTTGCTGCATTAACAGGATGCAACTCAACTGGCTACAAAGTCAAGACATGGTTGCCGAGAGTTGCAATCTTCATCAGCCTTACCAAGCCATTTGCACCAAATAAATAAATAAGGAAGGAAGTGGTAGTGAGGGAGTATAACTTTCTATGCAATTTTGATCTACCTACAGAGAATTTGTTGACTCTATGGTCCTGTACTGGAGCGACAACAATAGTATAATTTTTGAACCATGTCTGAATATAGAATAAAGGGTTATAAGATTATTAGTGTTGCTAGCAACCTTGGAATGGTTTCACAGTGGAAATTGAGGCCCATATCATTCGGCTTCTTCGAAATTTTATTTTCTTAAAATTTTGAAAGAAATGGGATAATCCATTGCAAAGAAAGACACCATACAGAAAGGGCGGAGTGACCTGGGGAAGACAAACCCAAGTCAACCAAAGCTTCTTGGAATTTTGATCTACCTCAAGACAATTTGAAGACAATTTGTTGACCTTATGGTCCTGTATGGGAAGGACAACAATTATATAATTTTTGAACCCTGTCTGGTTACAGATCATGACGGTTATAGGGCCCCAGTGAACCAGCACCCACCAATGCACCAACGTGGATGGATGGTGCACTGATAGGATTCTCTTTTCTATCCCTGTCCCATCCCAGGTTCACTTTTTTTCTTTGCCCTGAACAGCCCTGATCTCAGTTTTTTTCTTTGAAATTCTTTTTTCTCCCCACTGTCCACCCAGTTTCTTTTTTCTTTTTGCTTTTGAAACTTTTCCAACCCACCCACCTACCGCCCCCCAGTGTCCCCCACCCACCTACTCACCTATATATTTAAATTAAAAAATAAACTCCTCGCCATCTACCTTCTCACCTATAAACTAAAAATGTGCTACTCTCATCCCCACCCACCTACCCACCCCCCATCTATTTATCTACCTACCAACACTTTAGGTAGGTACCTATCAAACCCCACCTACATGGCTACACCTACCTACTTGGTTGCCACTCCAATAGACCCCTAACAATTCAAAACGATGAGGAAAGAATAAAATGAAAGTATTGCATGGAACTTGGTCTTTTTCATTGAAACAAATTAATAAGAGCATAATTAAAGTATTTGTCACCCCCTTATAAGGGTATTGTAGATAGACATTGACTTTAAACATGATGTTTTAGTGTGTTCTAAAGGTATTGCAAAAACTTTTTTAAATCCAAAGTATGTGAAACCCCCCAATGAGGGTATTGCAAGTTGTGCTATGAAACTGTTTGCCATATGGGGATATTACAAATCTAACACATTTAATGCATGTTGTATTTAGGTTTATCAAACAATTAGGCCTAGATTAAACAATTTCATTTGTTTGTTTTGATGACGTACAATGTGGATTAGATTTAACAATATTATCTTTCTACAATTATTTATGTTATTTAGCACTAGGGTTTTAAAAAAATTGGTTATGGAGACAACATTTATGATTTTTTACACCTTTTAAGCTTAATTAAAATCAAAACCTAATATGGATTTTGGGAGGAATTTGGCATTTGCACATATATGCCACAACTTCCATTCATTTGTTTATTTCACTTAGTTAAGGCTCCAAATTAGGGTTTAATTCATGGTTATGATAAGGTTTCATTTAATTTATGTTTGAACATTTGACTTCAATATTGACTATGTGTTTTTTTGGAAGGGTCATGTGACAACAACACATCTTGGGTTTTGTGACTATAATCAATATGACAATTTCAATTTTTGGGTAAATATATCATTATTTTTTTAATGTATATTAATATATTTGAATGATTTAAAATTTAGAATTCAAAAATGCCATTTATTTTTGTGGACTAATAGCAAGTAATAACAATTCAATTTCTAATGATGATGATGTGGCATGCCATGTGTCAACAAGGTGTCACAACTATTATCAACCACATGACTTGAGATGACACTAATTTCAATCAACTTTCATTTATTGATTGGTTTAAAATGTTCATCATGCAAAAACATGTCTTTTACAACTTGTCCTATGCAACTATATTGTCCAACATGATCAAAAAAATGAGGAAGAATGTTTTTAGCAACTAATAATCAACCTAGTGATTCATGACATTACATTCAATAAATTGCATTTATTGATTCATCACAAAGGCTTAGGTTAGGTTAGTAGCTAGTAGGTAAGTTGATTAAACCGTAAACCCTTATGTCAACCTAGGGTGGCCTAATTTAATTTGAGGCTAAAAAATTTGATCTTTATATATTTGTGTTTAATAGATTTAATATAAAAAAATGTGATAGTGCAATAGATGAAGACATGAGCCCCAAAGTGGAGGTGAGCGGTTCTAGTCCTTATTTTTGCAACTCATAATACCTAGGCCACTTAACCTAGGTTAAATAACCTAGTATAAACTACCTAGGCTAGGAGGCCGAAGTTTGTTATTAACATAAGCCATTTAGCCTAGGTTAAGTAAGCTAAGCTAACTAAGCTAGGCTAGGTTGACTTTTGCTCATATGTGATGACTCATGATTAAACATGTGTTTATAGATTTTTGACACATGTCATCCATCTATCAAAACATTTTTTATAATCTTAGTTGAATAAAATGACTAAGTTCACATGGCATGCATTTTACACGTCATACCAAGGTCAATGATGACATGGAACTTCAATATTATAAAAAAATAAAAAAAATTATAATTGATAAAAAGACTAGGCACATTCACAATCAAAACACCCAAAAGGACGGTCTAATGGAAAAAGGACTACAAAGGACTATTTTAAATTACATTTATTATTTCATGATTATAGGGGATTGTTATATGTCTATAATTAGAATGATGTCATGTTAATATGTTAAAAATATATAAGAATAAATTGTATATAATACAGATGTCATTTTGAGTCATTTGAATTTTTGTCTTAACTATAATTTTCATCTTAAAGGTATAAAAAGGAATGTATTTAATAATGCAATTGATTTCAATTTTCTTCATGGATTAAGTAATGGATACAAATATGTTTGGCAATGTTCATATAATGCATTTGATTAAATAATATCCAATATTTTTTAAGGCTACAAAATCCATTCTAAAAGGGCAACAAGGAAAATAATTCTTTTTTTTCCATTTGCTTGATTTTTGGTATTCACTAAGTTTAGAATTTGTGGTCCCAAGTGTTGGAAAAATGTGTAGGAAATTTTCATGCGAGAAAACATGTTAAGTTGTACATAAAAACTTATGTATTCATTTTTTGCATTTTTGGTTTTCTACCAAAATATTTGTGCATAATTACATACGCATGTGAAAAATCACCACCACCATGAAAATTATCATAATTTGAATTATCCAATATCTTTCACCTAAATTTTATCCATTTCAATTCTATATTTGGAAGATACCAAAAATAAAATCCTTGAATCCTATGGTCAAAAAATGGTACCCTAATTGTGATTATGCCCAATTACGCTTTGCAACGATACGTCCTTTGTAGCTAAATGGGTGAAATGACATGGGTTTAGCAACTCAATAATCACTAGTCACAAATGTCCTTTCTAATTAATACATAGTCATAAAAGCTAGTTGCAAAACCCAAAATGTGTTATTGTGTGTAATTGATTGTTTAAAATTATCATGGTTCATGGCATCCACCATTGGAATTATTTAGGGTTTAGTGTTGACTTCTTTAATGGCATCCATGTTGATCCATCCATGGATATGCTTTCATATGGGGCCAAAACCCCATTGAACATCAATGGCATCACCCTTAAACATCAATGGTACAATATTCTCTCAATAAAATCCTTTCATTTTTTTAATTTTTTGCTTTTACTTAGGGAATTTTGTTCCCCATTGGATATAGATGGTCATGGAAGTATCAATTGCATGTGGGTATTGCACATTTTGATTGAAAGTTCTACATATATCCAATTGATTGTCTCTAAGAGGATAAGGAATTATAATTTTTACATTAGTCTAGATAGCCATAAAATAGTTGCATGGTTATTTTCACCATTTGTAAATTATTGCTTCTTTATGGGTTGTGGTAAAGTTCACTCGTAAGGTTTAGGGGTTTTGTTGATTAAGGTTTAATGGCTTTGTTGATTAAGATTATTACAATTTGTAAACTTGTGAGGGTATTCATAGGTTTTCACAAGTTGGGGACTCCTACTACATGGTTATTTCTTTGACAATTCAAGACATGGGGCAAATTCCATTGTCCCAATTGATTCGAGATCCAAAACTTAGCAAAGTCACCTTTCTCGAATGTGGACTTGGTGTGAAAATATGGGTTTAAGCATGAAGGCCAAAACAAGGTGGCAATTGAATTCACATACATCCCCCATGCTTGTGTTTCTCAGTTTTTGTAAGGTGAATGAAAAGATATACAAACTTTAATCAATTGAAACATTTCCAAGAATTTGTCCTCTCAAGAAGATGTAAAAAATCCAATGATAAAGAATCACCTCAAACATACTTGTTATGGTTTCAAAACCTAAAAATGCTTTCCATTGGTCACTTTTGCAAGTTTTAAGGTTAGTCATTATTGTGTCTTTTCATTTTATTGAATGGAAATTATGTTTTTTACGTATGAATGTGGTTATGGGCTAGAGGACCACTGCGAACACCCCAACCACATGAGGTTAATCAAGCGTGGTTGTTTGGCCCACTTTTTCATCAAAAGGTTTTTTCATCACACGACCAAATATGGTGGAAATCATTTTTTACTATCGGACCCACACTTGAACCAATGGAAATCTTGCTCATGGTGCATGTGACCCAAGGTCCACACCATGAATGTCAACATATGTTCCACATGTGTTTCGCAAGTTAAAGAAGATTATATGAACCCAATTACGGTTAGGGTACATTGGGAAATAAATTGATGACAAGCACAAGGAAATTTGGTGGGCACGAGCAAATGCAAAAATATCATTTATTTGGATTGGAAGCATAAGAGAGGCATTTAAAGCTTGCACAAAAACCTAATGCTTTTCATTTAATCATCAGTTTATGTTCATCTTAATGATCCCTTTTATTTCCAAGATGTAGGTGAAATGAATGGGATTTAAGGCCCTTTCATCATAAAGATCTAGATATTTAAGCATCTTTAGGCCATGCTCTAATTCAATCACAATGGGCTTATTTCTATGGATGCCAGGTTAAATGGTACCAACAATGTGAAGTACCACCTATTCACATTGATGATGTTTAATTTTCATCACATAGGAATGTTAGTTGCTTAGGTCATTATGAATTGGCAAACATGTGAAGATGGAATGGTTGGATGCCCTACAAGCAAAGTTTTGAACTTGCATGTGCCACATTGGAAACCATCATGTTTCATTGTGGATGATGCCCCATAGGTGTGCAAATACAATTAAAGGAGCCAAAAACCATCTTAAATAGTGGTGAAAATTGTGAACTTTTTTACATATGTTTTTCTCTTGACATTTTAAAGTTATGTTAATCATTCCAAGTTGTGCTAAATGATCAATATGAATGTTAAATTCAAATTTTCTTAAAGTAAATTTTGGGTTTTGGTTTTAATAAAGGACGTTTGAATTTGAATAGGTGTTGTGTTAGATTGTGGTTAATTTTACCAAGGATTAAGTTAGGACTATTTCAATAAAACAATTTTGATGGTAAGAAAATTTAGATGATAGTAACCTACTACCCACATTCAAAGAACATTCACAATTTAAAAGATGTGACATTTTATTTTTATTTTAATTCAAATTATTTTTCAAATTCTAAATTTTCAAAAAAAATTATCACATGTAAACGAGGTGTAATGTGCATGACATACAAAAACAAAAAACAAAAAAAAAATTTACATTACAAGAAAAAAAACCTAAAGTAGTTAGCACATTTTGGTATGATTCAAAATTATGATAAATTTTCAAGATGACATGTAGAATTTCACAAAATCTACACACTTTGAAAAAATCATATTTATTCAACAATGATTAACACAAAACATGTGATATATTGGGGCAACTATATGTATTTTTAATAATAAGTTGTAGAAGATTTCATTCAAAAATTCTTTCATATGAAAAAATGAAAAAGGACTAGAAAAGATTGACAATCCTTTTGTAAAGTGATCCCATTTGCTCCTTTAATCATATATGCACCCATAGGAACTCCAAGCATTGCAATAGATTATACATTTTTTTAAAAAATTGTTGCATTGTTTTATGTTTTGATACTATGTTAGCATGGGAATTTCATAACATATTTATTATTCATGGTAAACACATTGATGTTGGGTTTACCATAACAAGATTGTGTGGAGTCGAAATCCTATCTTAATTTTTCTTTGTGCATGGCATGTGTTGAAAGCATGGCGCTTACGCTCCATGGAAAAAATCAAAAATTCAAAGGTGAAACATGCAGTACTTGATCGGCTCTGCAGAGTGATGTTCATGTCCATTAACCCAAATGAAACCATTGATTATTTCAAAGCACATGGGAGGTAGATGGTGGTGGAGAGTTTGGATAACCTACAACCTAGTGTTATTTGGATAAAATACTTTTGGACTTATTATTACCAACTTGGTAAGTAATTTACCCCCTTCCAAGTATGGCATGTTTTTAAACCTTTTTGTTATGGATGCAATACAAGTTGCATGTTGACTTTTCAAACATATTTTAAATACATCAAAAGTTGAAATTATGTTGTGCATGTCCATGCAAATCTTTGGATGGTTAGGCTTTGTTGGGTGCTACAATCGAATCAAGACACACAAACTAGCATAAAGTTTTATCACAAAGGTCCATTCACAATAAAAAGAGCCATGGGCACCAAGGTCAAAGCCTTCATCAAGGATTGCATTTTACCCGTGTCTTGCATGGATTAGTCTATTAAATACCAAAATTGTATTTTAAATGTAATTTATGAGACTAAATATCAATATTGTGACCAAACATGACCCAAATTATAATAATTCTTAATTTTTTTTACATGAGGACCTAGATTATAACCAAATGTACACTTTTGTTTTTAACCATGATTACAAAATTTGAACCTTTTTAACCATTAAGGACGTTCAAAATCAAAATTAACAACATTCATTCAAAGGATTCAATACATGTGCATTTAAAAATATTAACACACGTGGCCCTTCTTATGAACTATATTAGAACCCATAACAAAATTGAGAACATTTTGAATAACAAAAAACACATTCAAATTTTATAGTACTTAAAAAAACCTTATCAATAAATGTTTTGTGTATGACAGAGGACTTTAATAACATAATGAAATGACTCCAAATTTATAGGATATCAATTTCATGAATAAATAAGCAAAAATCCAAAATATGAACAAATATAGTTATTGGTGATTTTTTAAAGTAGTAGAGGTGCAGTTTTCACTATAATCAACAAGTGATTTGCCTCCTTTTTATTGTGAATGGACCGACCCATAGGATTTTAAAACATTAGTCTTCTTTTAAGACCAAAGGTTTGAAGGGGTGCCACATCAATTGATTATTGTGGAGGCTAACCACAATAAAGGCACAACATTTTATGCACCAAGCCGAGATGAAGAAGCAAGGCTTGATAAAAAGCAAGGTCATGGTGCGACTTGTGGCGACAAACATTTAGTCAAATTCCATACACCAATATGATCCTACCTACCTTGGAGGGAGATGATGGTGATGATGTTTGGCAAGTGCAAAACTAACACCATCCTAATGTTACTTACAAGATTCGTGCCCTTTTCATTGAGTACACAAGTTGCAATTTTGAATGGGCATTGTGAGGCAACTTTTGGAAGCATCAAGTTGTTATTCAATTGACTTGTGCCAACCTTACAATGGAAAATATCATTGAGTATTGTGGCACATATTATGGAACTCATCATGGTGGTTTCAAATGCATGTTTGTTGACTCAACATACTTACAATTGGATGATGGTGTGTCTGACAATGAAGATTATAACTAAGATTTGGTTGATCAGGTCGACATTGTTAACATTGCAAGGCTTATAGCCATGGATGAAGATAATCATTTTGACAATGTAAATGTGTCAAAAGCTTCATTTACCCCCATGCATTGAGCCCTACCTGACTTGCATGAAACAATGGCCGAAATCACTACAAAGTGCAAAGCAGATGCAAACATTGAATTGTCATTTCTTTGAGAAGTTACATCAAACATTCACTAAATTTGTTTGGCCCAAGTCAATAAATCCATGCACCTGTGAATGGTATTTCATTGGGTCAATGATGGTTTCAGAAACTCCATCAATTAGATGAAATATTAGCACAAAATAATGATGGAACACTTAAATACCCATAAAAAATGGACTAAGGAATAAAAAAAGTTTTGACACTTATACCCATATTTGGACTTAATACATGTGTGACCCAATTTTCATTTATACTTACCCTTTATACCTTTCAAAAAATCAAATTGAATTATGCACAAATTGCATAAGAAAAGAAACTACAATGCATGTGTTAAAGTAATATCCAAATGTTTAAGTAACCAATATGTGTCAATGAATAATTGTTAATCACAACTAGATGTGGCTAATATAGGAATCTCAAACTCCAAGTAATGCACAAAATAATGAAAGTTTTTTGCTTGTAATGATCCAATTTAACTACAATACCCCACATTGTGTAATCCATAAACGCCCTAGGTTAAATCATTTTTGCATATGTTATCAAAGGGGCATTGCGTATGACTAGAAAGATGAAATGAATGTGCAATACCACTTTTAGGGTATTTGAAAAATGCTTTGGGGTCAATTAATTATCTTTTGACACTTTGAAGGGTATTACATAACCCTACCAAAACCTAAAGGGAAAGCAATACCCTCACTAGGTTATTTTGTAAAACACCATAGGTTAATTCATTTTGGCCTATGTTATTAAAGGGGGTATTGCTCATGACTAACAAGTTAGGATGAACATCCAATACCCCTATTAAGGTATCCTGAAAATGTTATGGGGTCAATCACATAAGTTTTGATACTTCCAAAAGTATTGCATAACCCTACCAAAACCTAAACAAGAAAGCAATACCCGCATTGGGGTATTCTATAGAAAACCATGGGTTGAATCATTTTGGCCTATGCTATTGGAAGGGTATTATTCATGACCAAAAGGATGGATTGAAGTTGCATTACCCCTTTCAAGGTATCTTGGAAATGCCTTGGGGTTAATCACATATATTTTGATAATTAGTGGGACCTAAAGGGAAATCAATACCCTAATTCGGGTATTCTATAAAACATCATGGGTTAAATCATTTTTCACCTAAGCTATCCAAGGGGTATTGCTGATTGCCAAAAGGATGGAATTAAATTACAATACCTTTATCCAAGTATCCCAGAAATGCTTTGGGGTCATTCACATATTTTTTTACACTAAGTGGGGTATTGCATAAGCCTACCAAAACCTTGAAGGGAAACAATACCCTTACAAGGGTATTATGTAAAACACCATGGGCTAAATCATTTTTCGCTTAAGTTATTTGAAAGGTATTGTTCATGACTACAAGAATGGAATTAAATTGCAATACCCTTACCTGGGTAACCCATAAATGTTTTGGGGTCCTCACATATCATTCTACACTATGTGGGGTATTTCATAAACCTAGCAAAACCTAAACCTAAAGGGAAAGCAATACCCTTGTTGAATCATTTTCACTTAGGCCATTGGAAGGGTATTGCTCACGCTTAGAAAGCTTCAATTACCTTGTAATACCCCACTCAGGGTATTACAAAATGCCATAAATATTGATGAACAAGTAAATGAGAATAATGCAAAGTTGTACACATTGATGGTAGAAGGTTATGGAAGAGTTTAAACAAAGTTATAAAGCTTAAATGTAATATTTGTCACTGAATGTGGAAAACAATTAAAATAAAAGTTCATTCATTACATTTTTTCAATGATGTACATATTTAAGGTTTTACCTTTTAAAAGATGTAAACTCATTTCAAGTAAGCAAAAACTTTAAATTCGTTTTTTAATAAGATTTGAATGATCATTTTTCAAAAAAATAAATAAAAGCACATAATGTTTTACTTTTTTAAAGTGTTCACATAATATTAATAAATGATATCTCTTCCATATATTAATCCTATGTATGATTGAATTTTTTTTTTTATAGTCTTCTTACATATAATGAATAATTTCTTACCCAAAATAATTATATAGTAGATCAATAATATTTTATAAATACATAACAAAACAATTTATGTAAATATTATTTTTTATGATGTATATAATATTGGCGTAAATGTTGGTTAAATTTTTTTTTTGTTAATAACATATTCAATAATAAAACATAATTAATTAATAATATCATGAAATTATAATTTCGATTCATTTTAATACATATAATCTTTTCATATTTATTTAAAATAGGATAAATTTCATTAAATAAATAAATATATATACATATATAAAAAATGTAAATTTAATATATATAAACCCATTGTTATGTATAGTGCAATTTGGTTATGATTTTTTTAATTTTTTAAAATACTTAAAATTTTCCAAAGGATAAGTTATTAACATTGTATATATTATTAATGGGTGTAACGGATCCAAACATGATAACATGAGCCACACCCACCTACTTTTCTTATTGCTTTTGAGGAAATATTTTAAAAATAATCCTAGCATGTTCTTAAAAAAAGTCTTCAACATTTTTTTTATAAAAAATTTCTTCGTACTATTTTGTTATGGTTCATGTTAAAAATTTGGCCAAAAAAGGTCATGTAAAAAAAAATTCAAATTCATTTACAAGTCCTTTTACTACTTAAAAGTAAGTGTTATAGTGCTTAATGAATGTTTTTGTTAATTTTTTACTCATTGCATTAATTTCAAATTAATTCACATGTTCCCATGATATATTAAAAATACAACTATATGAACAAATCTTACAATTTCATCATCAAATTAAATTATGACTTTAAAACACGAAAAAAACAATTAAGCATTACACTTATTATGGTACGTCTTATTATGATTACACCTTAATTGAATATTTATTTTATGTAAATTGTAATTTAGGGAAGAACATATCAAATAATGCCAATATTGGTCAATAATTTTGTGACACTTTAATGTGTAGTCCCTTTTGTATTAAATATATATTAAAATATGTATTTTTTTCATCTTTAAAACTAAAAGTATAACACATGTAAAGTTTATTTGAATAAATGAATGCTTAATTATGATTCAAAAAATATAAATGGTGCATAAATTATTAATTTGTAATCTAAAAAATATTTTAACTAAAATAATGATACAATTAATTAATTAATGTGTGGAATTATAACGTTTTTGCATTTTTAAAGATATAATATCTACCTAATTATTTTAACTTGGTAGAAATTTTAATTACACATTAAATGTAGTTGAAAGACATTTTCAAACTTATAAATGATAAAAATTCTTTAATGGACCCATGCAAAATGATTAATATATGTAAATGAAGGTATTGCAAAATTAGCCACATTGTTGGTGTAAACATCTAATTAAAAAACATCAAAACAAATTGCACTATACATAACAGTGGGTTTAAATATATGTTTACTCAACTATTATCCTATTTTAAGTAAATATTCAAATATAATATGTATTAAAGTGAATAAAAATATTAATTAGATATAATGTATTACTTTATATAAACAATATATTTAAAGACCAATATTGTAGTCAATATTATACATCATAAAATAACTATTCAATCATACATAAGATTAATATATGGGAAAGGTATCGATTTTTATTATTAGGTGAACCATTAAACGAAGGTGACATCAAGTGCTGTAAATTTTCTTTTAACCACCATTGGAATCTTATTAAATAATAAAATTTCAGTTTTTTTTTCTTGAAATGGGTTTGCAATTTTAAAAGGGGAAAAATGTAAGTATGTACATCATTGGAGAAATGTTCAAAATGAACTTGTAATTTATTGATTTAGAGGAAATTTGAATTCTAACATTAAATTAAAAATTACACATCAAACCTTAAACCCTAAACCCCTCTACTATCAATGTGACCAATTTTTCATAACCTTTATGTTATACATATTAACAAAGGATTTTGAAAACATGAATCTCACGATGTATTGTGAAGGGATCAATTATTCAAAAAACATTCTTATGTTTCATGGTGAATGCAAATATCCCAATATGATGCAAGTATTACATTTAAATTCCATAACCCTTTTACCATCAATGTGAACAACTTTAAATTACACTCATTTACTTGAATCAATATGTTTCGCATGGAAAAAATGTTTTCAAAAACATTCTTTTGTTTCATGGTTTACAATATTATCACAAAATGTTGCGAATATTGCTTTCCTTCTAGGTTTTCTTAGGGCTATCCAATACCCTTCCAAATTCCAAAAGATATGTTATGGAACTCAAAGGATTTATGGGATACCCTAAAAGGGGTAGTGCATGTGAATTGAATAGTTTTGAGCATTAGCAATACCCCTTCGATAACTTGAACCAAAATAATTAAACCCATGGTGTTTGCAAATTACCCCAACGAAGGTATTGATTTCCTACTAGGAATAACATACAATATGTATACCCTAAACCCTTTTACCATCAATAACAATACCCCTCCAAGTTTCAATAAATATGTGATGGAGCCCAAAGGATTTATGATATACCTTAAGAAAGGTAAATATTGCACATGCATTGAATAATTTTGGGCACAAGCAATTGATACCCTTCTAATAGCTTGGACCAAAATAATTTAGTCCATGGTGCTTGCACAATACCTTTATGAAGGTACTACTTTCCTTTTAAGTTTTGGTATGGCTATGCAATACTTAGGTCTAAGATTCAATAAATATTATGGAGCCCAAAGGATTTTTAATATACCCTAAAAGGGGTATTGCACATGCATTGAGTAATAATTTTGGGCATGAGCAATACCCTCTTAATTTTTTGCACCAAAAAATTTCCTTCCATGGTGTTTATAAAACACTTTCATAAGGGTATTACTTTCCTTTTGGTCTAAACTTTTAATTAATCTTTGGGGGTAAAAAAGGTTTTTTTGTTTGAGTGCAAGACTAGAATCATTTTTTTGATAATTTCATCAAGCATACATATAAGAATATGTGAAAATGTATTTCTAACCATTAACATGAAATGGTGTAAAATGAAAATAAAATTTTTCAAATGAAAAAATATGGGTGACATGTGTTACAAAAATGTGCAAAAAATGCTCAAGTCCAAAACAACCCCACCCTAAAATGAGGAACATGTCATAATAATAAATATGTGATTACCTCAAAGATAAATTACTACCTTAACATCTTGAAGTCCAAAATAACACCCTAATCAAAATGGGGATAAATTATGGGCTATCTGTGTCACTATTAGAAAGGGATGGGATCCCATTGGCCCTTTTGTATCACATTGATGTAACCTCTACATCTTAGGCGTGTTGATGTGTAAATACCCCACAATTGGCCAATGTTATTTCCACAACATCAACCACACACACCTCCCTAGTGGTACGTTGAACCCTAAAACAAACAAAACAATATAATAAATATTGTTTATGAAACCTAAAACCAAAAATTCAAATAAAGTTCAATATGGCATTGTTAAAACTTATCAACCATGAATTAGAATTGATTCATGGTATTGTGTAAGAAGGTCAATCCCCCTACATTGCATCATTTTATTAAATGTAAACATCTAGTTTTACCCATCCAAGCATTTTTGAATGCCTTTGCATACCTAACTAAAATCATTCGAATCACAATTGCAAGGTCTTCATCACATTCCACCTTGCCCTCCATGTTGAACGACATGGACCCCCCGCACCATGTACTCATGCGAAGAAGCTCAAGAATGGCACTAAAGGCTAACTTGACAAGTGTAGGCTTAGTAACCTCAAGTGTGTCATGCAAAGTTACCTAGAGCCTATCCCACTTTAGGTTTGCATGCCTTTTAACCTTACCAATTGCCTTCTACTCATTGCGATAGAACTAGGCCAAAAGGTTGTTCAAGACTTGTGCATTAATGGCCATGTGATGCTTCGGGCCTTCCTCCTGAGTAAATGGATGTCCAAACTTATTTGACTCTATAATCACATTGTGCTACACTTGCAAATGTTGTACTAAATTGTACTTGGCAATGTAGGTGACATTGCACCCATGAACTGAACAAGAAAACTTTGTCCCATCCTTTGCCCAATGAACGCCCTCTAAGGCAACTAGGGGAGGGGTAACCACATCTGAAATCAAAATACAAAAACAAAAAACCTAATGTGAGAATTAACATTCTAGATGAAAGTTATGCCATACACAATGAAGGTATTGCATAGAAAGATAAAAAATCAAAAAGAAAAGATGAGGGTATTGCATAAAGAGATAAAAGAACAAAAACACAAGATGAGAGTATTGTTGAAACCAAATGTTAAAATTTGCATAAAATGAAGTTAACTTTAAAAAGAACATCACTTATAAAGCCTTAAAATATTGCTTAGAAACTTAGACAAAAAAAAAATGCCCCATCCACCTTTTCACATGGAGAATGAAGGTGGGGCAAAAATTTAAGAACCACAATTAATAAAGGTATTGCAAATTTGCTAAAAAAAACCCACCCATCATCTTAAATAGAAAGGACGGGTGGGGCAATAAATTACAAGTTAAGTTCAATATTTCACATGCATCTATATCAACATGTGTTATAACATGCTCATTTTCATTCTTTTGTTTTGGCATTAAAGCAAGAACTACAATTTGTTTCTCCACTAGCATCTCAATAATTTTTTGCAATCAACTTCAATTTTAATAATATTTGTTGTAAATGTTTCCCCAACTTCAACACCTACTTGCACTTGCTCTTCATTAATCTCACTCAAAACTAATGCACCAACATTTTCAACATTCACTTATACTTGTTGTTGCATCTTCCTTCCCTTTAAATCTCCTTCATTCATGACACCTCCCATGCCATCTTCAAATTCAATTGAGGCTTGTTCCTCTTTTCCACCATTTCTTGTTTTTTTTTAATTAACATCTACCAAAGATGGAAAAATCACAAAATAAAAATAAGAACCACCACCAACTAGTTCATTTCAAACAAATTTCTTACCATCAACATAAAACAAAAAAACATCCACACCAACTGTTGTTGCTACTAAACGCCATTCTCTAGAAGCAACAACTAAAGAAAAGAGGATGAGTATCTTTTTAAAAGTACCAACGAAGAAAAACAAAATGGCAAAGAAATTTTAAAAAGGGTGATTTAAGTCATCGTCATCATGGTGTCTAAATTGGAGGTAACAACAAAAAAAAAACTCTTGTTTTGGACTCTCCAATGATGGAAATAAACATCCACGAAGACCTACATCATGGTGGTGATGTCTCTATAGACAACAACAAAGGAAAAAACCATGGCCTTGGACTTTGTAGCTCGGCTTTGGAAGTTCATGCAATGAAACAAGAAACACGATGATTATAAGCTTGGATTGTCATTGTCGTGGCCTTGGGATCGACAACAAAAAAAAGACACAACAACAATGAGCTTGACTTGTCATTGTTCTAGTTTTGAAAATTCCTGCGATGACAAAAAAAACACAATGACGAGGAGCCTAACTCCTCGTCATCATGGCCTTGGTCTTTACAACATTAAAAAAAAAAACCATGATGATGACAACCTCATCTCCTCATTGTTGTGGCTCTGAAAGCACACCTAATGAGAAAAAACACAACAATAACAAGCCAAGTTCATTATCATCATGGCTTTGGCCTTTGTAACACTGGAAAAGAAATCCATGAAGATAATGAGTTTAGCTTGTCGTCATCATGGCTCTAGGAGGCCATGTGATGAGAAAAAATACAACGACAATGAGCCAAGTTCCTTGTCATCATGGCCCTAGGTTTTATAGCACTAGGAAAAAAAAACCATGATGACAACAAATTCAAGCTTTTCGTCATCATGGCCCCAAAAGTTCACACAATGAGAAAAATATATGACAATGAGGAGCCGAAGTCCTTTTTGTCATGGCCTTAAGATTTGTAATGTTGGAAAAAATAATCATGATGACATGGAGCCAAACTCTTCGTTGTCATGGCCTTAGGATCTATAGTGCCAAA
>Ga0116228_10002318_pt1 | contig 16463 bp, 7 predicted proteins | sample S1TSphfallax_2_FD_89694 | JGI IMG/M metagenome (GOLD analysis project Ga0116228, IMG submission 89694) | Host-associated microbial communities from peat moss isolated from Minnesota, USA - S1T2_Fc - Sphagnum fallax MG | ecosystem: Host-associated > Plants > Peat moss > Unclassified | place: USA...
AGGAGGAGGAGGAGGAGGAGGAGGAGTCATTCATTGCTTGGGCTTCAAGGAAGGAACCTAATGTTGTGAAGAAGAACTTGAAGAAGAATGGAATCAAAGATCAATGCAACAACAATGGCAACAATGGCAACAATGGCAGCAACAACAACAACAACAACAATGATCAAAACCCATTTACATAATTTTCCGTTTGTTGCATGGAGAGAATTGTGGAGCTTTGTGGGTTCCTAATAAGATCACCAGAGAACTAGGGAAAAACAACAACCAAAAGGCCCTACATATCTGTATCTGCTACATTGTGTAATTTTTGGCCTTGCCTACTACCAAGCAAGAGCAAGGATATTGTGTTTACATTCATTATAGAGTGAGTATATATACCCTAGTACCTTGGGCCATTTTCAACACATGTCCATCAAATAAATAAGTAATTAATTTTGAAACATTCATTCATTTCAAACAAATGGGAATATTTTCTTAAATGTCCACTATTTTCCCTTCACAATATTTTTTTGAATTTGGAAGAAATAATTTTTTTTAAATTTTCAACATTTCTGAAAATAATAATATAATTTAGTGTCGAATTGGCCCAAGGTAACTAAGGTAGTAGCTTAATGGATTTTGGCCCCTACCTAATAATAGGTCTATTTTTATATGAGGATTTTTGAAACATGATATTTTGGCTTTTGTTGAAACTTGAGATTCGTTATAGAGTTATGATACCTTGAAGGATTTTGGTTTCTTTTAGAGGATTTTATTTTTTTTTAAGATTGCATTTTTGCATGGTGAAATATTTGAGTTTCCATAATTCTTCTTTTGCCTTAAGATTTTTTTTAATGTAAAATGGCAAGGCCACAGTGTGACACACCCCTTGTTGTATTTTGGTATATACTCTATAATGAGGGGCTTTTTTTCTAATTTTTTTTCTATTTTGTGATATTGCCACACTAGGCTAGCAAACACAACAAGAGGAATTAGCCAAATTTGGCTACAGGTCAGAGAGGAAAGTAGAAAATTTGAAGAATCCGGCCTATCAAGGATCGTATTGTCTAAATATGGTGATTTTAGAATTCAAAAATAATTTCAAATTTTTCCCAATTTCTTGTCAGAAAAATGACAAATTTTGTTCCCCCAAAAACCACATTGCTTGGAAATTTGGCAGTAGCTTTGACACCAATTATGTTATGTGTAGAAATGTTGAAATTTGCAAACTAATTAAACAAATCTCAAAGGAAAAACATTTTGTGAAGGAAAATCAAATATCTCTTGGAACCTTTCACAATGTTCTATTTTTTGAACATGAGATCTTCAAAATTAATAAATTATTTGACACACATGTGTTAAAGCTACCCTTGAACTATGTACGATGGTATCTATGTCTTCAAAATTCTCAAATTTCATACACCTTATGATGATATTTGATTGATTAGCTTTTTGCACATTTTAGAATGGATTGGAATTTTATATTGCATAGGGACTTCAAGCTTGCAAGCTATATATATATCATCTCATAATTATATACATAACATCAATTATCACAAAACAATATGACCAAAAATGGGATGCAAATTGTCCATCATATTTGTTTGGGACATTTTTGAAAAATGTTTTGGAACTTCATATTATAATTCAATTTTGCAAGCTATGGAAAAAACACATTAAAATAATTTCACAATTATACAAAAAATGAATTATTGCAATACAAACCAACCTAAAAAATAATGTCAAATTTCAATCAATCATGCATACTTGGAGTATATTCAAAATTCTTATTTTTTGCACATTTTAAAATGGTTTGGAATTTCATATTGTATGGAAGTTCAAGTTTCCAAAATATTAAAAAATAACATTAAAAAAAATTCACAATTATACACAACATGAATTATTGCAAAACATGTCATGTGTTACTAAATTGACCCTAACATTATTGAAATCAACAAAGTCACATACATGAAAGCATACACACAAATTTCTAAACAAACAAATTACAAAACACACATGGTGTCCAATTAATTGTCTCCTATTCCTTCATCATAAACTCAACATCTCACGACTTAATAATAGAAATCATGCAAAAAAATTTCATTCATAATTCATATGTTTCACACATTTATATCGTCCATTGAAAACACATTTGACACATAGATTTATGGGAAGATGTGAGATTCACATGACATTTGTTCATTCATAAATTCATATTTCATCTATCAACATATTTATCCATATCAAACATGTTTCCAACGCATGGTAATCATGTGTAAAATGTACAAACCCATGAATGAATGTATTTCGGTATTTTCATTATCAATTTGTCACATGTTAAATTTGTGATATTAGTGTGTTCTAAAATTTCATAACACAAAAGATAGGAATCAAAAACTACATTTTGAAACAAACCCCCCAAACACACAAAATAGTTGGAAACCTATTCACATTGAATTGGGTTCATCCACAAACCAAATCTTATAAAAAAAAAATATTTTACAATAGATATCCAAAAGGTAGTTTGGTTTTAAACATGATGAGATCAATAGGCCAAACGCAATGTGAGCCCTATCATTAGTTGCCTAATTGCAATCCCTTATGTTTAACCAAAGTACAACCTTCCCTAAATCAACCATAGTGGACCATAACAAAATTATCCTTGGGCTCATGATTAAGGCTAAAACATGAAAGGGGAAATGAATCAAGACTTTGTTTCAAGACTCAAAACACGTTCCCACAAATATGGGAAAATGAATTCAAACATTTTTCCCACTTTGGGAATTATAATATGTTAAAAACCAAACCAAAATTTTTATTTTTTTAATTGGTGTCTTTGGTAACCCCAAATTGGCAAGTTTTGTAGAAGTTAAATTTAGTATAAATTAGTTATAGGACAATGACCTATAAAAAGGTCATTTCAACAGGATTGAAATGGAGTACTAACCAACTTAATCAACACTACTTTTGCCAAATCCCTTTAATAACACTTCAGTATAAACAACTAGCATTAGTCTTCAAACCATATTTAATGAGGGATATTATTATTCTTATTGTTATTGGCAATCTATAGAAATAAAATCTATTATATTGTAGGAAGGAATAATTGTTTGTGATGTTTTGATTTTAGTAATATTACACTAATTTTGCATAAATAATATTTTATTTTGCAAATTTTGTATTCTTTTTACAAGTTTAATATTATCTTAATCTAGTTTAACATTTTCATTTTCATTTTGAAGTAGTTTAAAGTTGTGATTATTTTTCGCCGCCTATTTAACTAATTTGGTAAAGGCCAATTGAATCATGCATTTAGAATTCCTATTTGGAATTCTATAGTTTACATTTTTTTTTCTTATGCAAAATTCATGCATATATACAAAGGATTTCTAAATCCTTCAAATTTGATCTAAATCCACCCTTCAATACATTCAATCATTTTTTTGAATGATCTTACATTCGGCAACCCAACCATGGATATGGAATTAACCATTTTTGTTTTCAATTTAGTAAAAATCTTATTTTGTTTTATAAAAAGCAATTTTTTGTTCAATTGCAAAAACTTTGACATTGTAAGCATTTTAACCTACATGAAAATGTCAAGAATTTCTTAATCTACTATTAAAAATGTTTACCCATGATTAAGCAAGGAATGTGGCAATGTTTTCTCCAAAAAACAACCAAGGTAACCCAAGGTGGAATTGCTAATGAATCAACTATCAAACTTGAACCCCACATGGAGGAAATAAACATAGTTGTGGAGGAACAATACCATGTGGAGATTGAGAAGGAACAAATAAACAAAGAACAAGCAATAACTTCAACCACACACCACAAACTTTGATGGGAATGGGATGAACCAACTCACTTCAAACACCTTCAATTTTGAATATTGAAGCAAAACTTGCATGACTTCAACAAAAGATTGAAGAATTGTAGGTTCAACTATGAAAAAGAAATTCACCCTTCTTAAACATGAACATCAAATTGAAATAAGAGACAAATATGACTTCAATAACCAAATTCATTTTGATAGTATTTCAAAATTCATCTTCTTAGGATTTTTGTGCATATTGTGGAGAAGCTAAACATGGTTTCTAATAATGTCTATTATACCTAGAATATCACACAATCTCAAACCTTGATAGTTTTGGTGAAAATTTCAACTATGTATGTATCTTGAATATTATGGTAGCCACTTCTATAACAAAAGCTCCTACACATTAGTAGTTGAAGATGTCTTTTGACACACTGCCAACCCCTTGATAGACTCAACTATGAGTCTAAAGGTGAACACAACGGAAGGATAAGAAGTTGGGGTACGCTCCCTAGCTCGTAACACTGAAGGGCTAGAGGGGCATGTCAGAGCTTTAAGATGAGGACTAGGATGAATAACAAGTGGGTCAATTATTCACACAAACTTGCACAAACCAAACAACAAGTTGGTTAATGTGTAGTTGGTGCACTTTTGGTGCATGGACGAACCACATGTAAACACGAATTCACAAAATTCACCACAGCCCTAACTTGGGGAAACCACCACCTTCTCCCTTATAGTATTCTTTGTGCATGGCCATGGGGTCTACACCCAAATGTCATTTTGTCTTAAGACTCCCAAGTTGGGAGTCCCGAAATTCCTGAAATTGGGACTTTTGCGACTTTAAAAGCTTATATTTTTTTGTGAAGACCTCCGATTGAAATGAGGTCTAACGCAAAGTTATAGCGCTCTTTTCAATGGTATGTGGCAAACCACCTACACACAAGTAAATTAAGGCGATTCTTGACTTTTAGTGATCGGGGGTCAAATTGACAATTTGATTCCTAGCCCTTCTTTTGGCCATAACTTATGTTTTACATACCTAAATGGGCCATGCGAGCCCATTTTAGATTCCAAAAGATTTTCTAATGGTATAATGAACTCTTTAATCCAATGGTTTTGACCCCTACAATCGCCCTTTGAAAATTCGGAAATCCATCAGGACTCCAACTCCCAAAGTGGGAGCTCACTTGGGAGTGTGGGGGTTCATTCCCTCCTACTCTCCTACGTTCCCGTAAGCATGAAATATGACTCTTACACTTCACTTTTGGCCCGCACCTTTGTAAACCCTTACCTTGGTCGTGAACCCAAGGCTAGGGTTACGACATCTTTGGTAATATTGAACCCATGCATGTTTTGGTAGAATTTTCATCTACTACAGAAAACCTATTCAATTTTTTGCATGAATACCACATATTAGAAAAGGTGTAATTTATTGAAATGAAATTTCTCAATATACAAAACTATATTCAACTCAATGTTGAACATATTGAACCCATGTTACATGCAATAATCAAAATTAATACATACATGAGGCAGCGGTGGTCCTCTTGGGGGCAAAAATGTTCTTTTAAAAGGTGGTGGTGAACTTTCAACTAGAAGCAATGGTGTTTTCAACAATTAAGAGGAAAAGGTTATAGGTGCAATTCAATAAACCTCAACACAACACACCATGGACTCCCAATAAAAAGGCCATCGAGCAAACCCCTAAGAAGTGGGCCATTGAAAAAAATAGTTAACAAAACCCCACATGGAGGATTTTTTTAAATACCTTGGTATCCACCTCAATACCCTCCAACCACAATAGTTGTGTTAGCAACATCTACAATAATACATCCACTAATTAGGAAAGTGTTTCCATATCAAATCTACACTCTTGGATTTGATTTCGACACACACATTCAAGTTTTAAGAAAAATGATTACCCCAAATGGAAAATGTGACAATGTTGATATTGTAAAAAAAAATTTGTTTCGTGTTTCATGACCACATTTTTAAATGAAGAAATAATTTCATCCAAAGCCACTTGAATTGTGCCTTTGTCGAATTATTTACAACAAGGCTAATCACATTATCCTTACAACATTGTTTAAAACAAGTTTATTACCTTATCTCCACATTTTTATTGCAAAAATGAAACATAACATTTTGCTACAACACAAGGAGGTGGTCGTCACTTTTGAAGAAAACATTGGGTATGCACAAAACTACTTAGAGCTACCACAAATTTCAAGAACCAAAATGACTACCAAAGGAAGAAAAAATGAAATCATATTTAGACAATGCAAAAAAACCAAGTCACATGAAGGGAAAGTGCCATTAGAATCTTGACAACCCAAACAATAAATTAAAGGATAAAAAATCTCCTTCAATAAACAAGGTTTTGGACAATAGGGAAAGCAACAAACAAACCCCAAGAATCTTTTCCACCCTACCAAATTCCAATGTTAAATTTATGGGGAATTGGAAATCACGAGATCTATGACTACCCCCATTAAATTTTAACATAGGTTATGTTTCAAAACAAGGCAATTACTTCAATAGTAAAAGAAAAACTAAAGAAGGAAAATGCTTCAATGAACATGGTTTTGGTAATGACAACCACAAGTAAAACCCCATATGAGATTGTTTTCAAGGAAAAAGAACCAATAAAAAACAAAACCCTTATCGATTAGACCGAAAAGGAAAAGCTACACAAGAAGTTTGAAACTGTTATCCAAGATTTTGAGCATCAAAACCCTCCAATTCAATTACCACAACAATGATTAGGTCAATGTGGACTTTGGTACTTGAAAAAAACCAAAACTAAAATTTATATTAAAGGATAAAACTCTAACAAACCCACTACTACCATTTAGGAAATTTGTAATCAACTTTTGGAAAATAAATGTACTTTGACCCTAGGGCAACCTACCATCTAGTACCAAACCTAAAAAACTATGTGTTTTAAAAACTTTTTCTAGTTGTGTCAAGAAAAAATTCAATACCATTTTTTGACACTTTAAAAAAGAGTTTTTAAAACACCTACCCATAACATTCAATACCCTACATAACTTCAATAATTGTAGATTCTCACATGGTAATCATTCAAGTTCAAATTGGTAGAAATATTGTTGAGGATGTGTTACTAGATAATGGTTATGGAGTCCATCATTACTAAAAATTTGAAAAAATGATTAGGACTATTGATTACCAAACCTACTCTTTATATAATCTTAGAATGACAAATCAAACCATAACCAAGCCTATAGGATTGATTAAAAACCTCAAAATTTATAGCCATGGAATTCTTCACATAGTCACATTTATTGTCATTCAAAACAATGTATTGGATGTTAGTTTTTCCATGTTGTTAAGTAGTCCAAGGTTTCCCATAATTGGGGTACAAACTTGATTACCATAGAAGGCAATGGAAGTGTTAGAACTATTATTGTCACTAAAAGATTGGATGATTGCACAAAACACCTTGAAGTATTGTGTGTTACAACTTTGTGAATGGGGTTATTGGTGAGGGAGAAGACATATTACTTGCAACAAAACTTGACTTGTTTACAATTGGCATGGTGAGCTTACCAACTAGCATATCAAAGAATTCATTACCAAATTATAATATTATTGAACTTGAGGACCAATTTAGCATACTAAAGGATTTATTCAAATAGATATTACTCTAATTTGAGTTTGCATCAAGGACTTGTAAGATTCTTGATCAACACTTCTCAAATAAACAAGTATGTGATTTGATATTAATAGTGGATGCCAAAAAACTTTTATAATAATACAAAGACTTGTTTCCATGGAACTATCATGACTGGAAAAGAATCCCTCCACACATTGCTTAGCATTAAACCATGCTCAACACTTCCATTCCACCTATTCATCAATCCAAGTATTGAATGAATCCTAACTATGCAATAGTGGTTAAATAGACTTGAACAAGCTCCTAATTTCATGATTCATTGAACCTATGGATCAAGCTATTTGGCTATCACCAATTGTTGTTGTACCAAAGAAGAACAAAAAGTCGAAGATTTGCATTAATTTTCACAAACTCAATTCAACAACAAAGAAGGATCATTATCTTCTTCCATTTCCTAAAAAAATATTGGACGTAATCATAGGCAATGAAATATTACTTATTGGGGAACATTTGTTTGGATAATTATGCCTTTCAAGTTGAAAAATGCCCCACCAACTTATCAAAAAGCAATTGACCTAGCCTTCAAGGATTAGTTCACATGGTAGTTTCATGAAATTATTTTTTCATTACTTAAATGTTTTAATGACATGGTCACCCACCAAAGTTGAAGCTTTGTTTTGATACGTAATGGGAATTTGATATTAATTTCAATCTAGAAAAAATGCATGTTTTTGGTATATTTTGGACCAATTTGGACTAAAATATTTCTAAAAAAGGAAAACTTCAAAACCCCAAAAAAATCATGGCAATTATTAATATGCCACCCATCAAACTCTCCATGTGACATTCAAATCTTTGATGGCATAGTTCAATTTTATCAATGTTCCATTAAGAATTTTGTTTTCATCATGGCACCGATTACAAAGCCAATGTGAAAGACAAAAGTTTTTAAATGTACAACCAATTGCCAAAATGTGTGTGAAACAATCAAGAATCAATATGTGATTATACCACATCGAGAGTTTGAATTCCACATTCATACTAATGCATCGAATTTAAGTGTGGGTGTGATGTTAACATAAAATATTACAAGCAAACGTGATCAACCACTTAAAGTTCTACATTTTTTGACTCCTTAATCATGTTGAACGTAATTATACCATTACCAAACATGAAGTGTTAGCTATGGTGTAGGCCTTGTAGAAATTTCAACATTATTTGTTAAAAAATAGGTTATTGTATTGTGTGGACCACATGCTGTTGGTTTACTTGATTTGCAAGCCTCAAACCTCAAGTTCAATTGTTCAAACATGCCTTATTTTGTTTTTGGAATTTAACTTTTCAATAATATACAAATTAGAAAAATCACGTTCAATAACCAGATGTTTTTTTCTCAATTATCAACCTCTAATGAAAAACCAAGTATGCCAAACCAAATATTAAATGCATAATTATTTTTTATACAAACAATATGGTTACAAGAAATATATGATTGTATTTCCACTAGATACTTTCTTGTGCATTTTATTATTAAACAAAAAAAAATCATCTTGAAAGTTTTACCTTCCATTCATAATGGGAATGTTGCAACGCTAGTCTTGGGCTTACGACCAAAGCAAGGGGTTGTAAGGTTGCGGGCCAAAAGAAGAAGCCTGGGAGTGAAAGGAAGTGTGAGGGAATGAACCCTCACACTCCCAAAGGAGCTCCCACCTTGGGAGTTGGAGTCCCAGTGGACTCATGAATGTTCAGAGAATGGTTGCAAGAATCAAAACCCAATGGATTGAAGAGTTCTTTATACCATTGGAAAACTATTAAAATGTAGATGTCAAAAATGGGTTCGCATGACCCATTTGGACATCTGAAACACAAGTTATGGCCAAAAGAAAGGCCGAAAGTCAAATTGCTAATTTGACCCCTGACCACTAAAAGTTGAGAATCGACCTGATTTCCTTGTGTGCAGGTGGCGCGCGACATATTATTTGAAATCTTTTGACAAGAGCTACAACTTTGCTTTAAACTTCATTTCAATCGAAGGTCTTCACACAAAGTGATGGGGCCCCAAAGTTGCAAGAGTTCCAACTTTGGGAATTTCAAGATTCCCATTTGGGAGTCCCAGGACAAAATGCCATTTGGATGTGAGCTTCATGAATAGGCACATAGTATACTATAAGGGAGAAGGTTGTGGCTTCCCTCAAGTTTGGGCCATGGTAAGTTTTGTGAATTTGAGTTGCCCATGGCTTGTCGTCCTAGCACCAAAATTGCTCCAACTATGCATTAACCACCTTGTGTTTGTTTTGTGCAGGTCCGTGTGAGTAGTTGATGTTTTTCATTCTTCCTAGTCCCATTTCGAAGCTCTAGCACACCCTTCTACCCCTCCAAAGTGTTGCGAGCCAAAGAGTGTGCCCCAATTCCTTATTCTTCCGTTGTTTTCAATTTAGACTCACATTTGAGTCCATTAAGGAATTTGGGAACGCGATAGGGAAAGTCTACAAAATGGAACACAACCAAGTTTTATGAAGATGGATCCAACCAATAGACACATAATTAGTTATCAAGAGATGCATGTAGGGATAAGAAAAGGCCATATTTTAACAAACATCATTTATCAAAAAAAATAAATGTCAAATATTAGTGCCTTACTCTTTATAAGGACACCCATAATTTTTGTTAAAGTTGTGATGATTGTCAAAAAAATTGGGAACTTGTTAACTTCTATCATGGCTTAATTGGTAACCATGTTACTTATAGAACGATTCATGAAATGGGGCTTGGATTTTAGTGTACCTATCAAATTAATTAATAGCTACATTAGAAATAAATACATTTTGGTAACTTTTGATTATGCTACCAAGTGGCTAAAAGCCAAGGCTTTAAGGACCAATTGAGAATTCAATACAATTGAATTCAATTATGAATTTATTCTTACCAAGTTTAGATGCACCCCACTTGCCTTGCTAAGTGATCAAGGAGTTCATTTCATTAATGATGTTATACAAAATTTTGACAACTCATTTTTTGTTTCGAAAAACTAAATTCACTACCTAGTATCCTCATGAAATGGGCAAACTAAATCAACTAACAAAATCATTGAGCTTTGATGACCAAATTGGCCAATGAAAAGTGTAATATCTAGGATAAACATTTACACATTTCTTGTATGCTTACTGCATTTGAAGTAACTACTAGCCATACACCCTTCCAATTGGTGTATGGACTTCATCCATTTATGCTTACCAATTATTTGTTAGCTACTCAATTCATGACCCATACCAAATTATCTACTAAACTTATTAAAGTTTTTACTTCTAGAATTATCATATTAACATAATTAGAAAAAACAAATATGAACAATGGAAGAAATCTTGTCATTTGCAACCATTATATTTACAACTACATGTGACTATTAGCCATTTGCAATTATAACCTTTGGTCATTTTTGCAACTTTTTGACAAGTTTGGTCCTTCTTGTGACTATGCTACAATTTAAAACTAGGTTGTGATTTTATTTTTTGCATCTTTCCATATTGACAATTTTTAATATGGTTTTCGTTCAAGAAAGGGCATACATGTTCCATTAGTTAAAAAATTGACCAAAATAGTTGTAGCACTATGGGGTGGATTTAGCCCCAAGGGGTATACTAAAGCGTATTAAACTATAACATGGGGGTATGTTTTATGGGTGTATTCCAATTGTATTTAAAACATATTATTTGTATATCATGCATACATTAAAGGTATATTTATATAGTTTATGTACATTAAGGTTATCTACCTACCTATCTTAGGTGCCAAGTGACATGATTTAAATCTATGTTTAACATAAGTGAAGCGTGGCTTATGTTTGAGCATAACCTCAATTAACCTAGGTTATTAAATTTAACCAACATTTAACCAAGTTTTTAAAAAATTCAAGGTTTAACCAAAGTTTGACGTATTTTTAATTTAGCTAGGTTTAATGAAGGTTGAAGTAACTTTTTGTTTCGCCAAATTTTGGTCAAATTTTAGCCAATTTTTAATTTAACCAAATTTTACTTACAATTTAGCCAAATTTTAGTTTAGCCAATGTTTAGCCACGACTTAGCCAAGGTTTAACCAAATTTTAATTTTGTCAACATTTAACAATAATTTAAATAGAATTCAACCAAGTTTTTAGTTTTGCTAATGTTAGTCATGGTTTAGCCTTTTTTAATTTTTTCCAATTTTTTACTACAATTTAACCACCATTTAACCAAATTTTAGTTTAGCAAATGTTTAGTTATCATTTAACCAATGTTTAGTCAAGTTTTTGTTTTACCAATGTTTTGCCATGGTTTAACCACAATTTAACCAAGTTTTTATTTAACTAGAGTTTAATTTGATTAATGTTTAGCCACAATTTGGGCAAGTATTTTTTTGCCAATGTTTTGTTAGCTACAATTTAAGCAAGTTTTAGTTTTGCCAATGTTTAGCCACGATTTAAACAAGTTTTAGTTTCACTAATGTAAGCCAAGGTTCTAGTTTAACCAAATTTTAGTTCAACCAAGTTTTGATTTAGTCAATGTTGAATCAAGTTTCAATTTTGCCAAAGTTTAACCAAGTTAGAATGTTTATAATGCACACATTGTTATGTATTTGGGATGAACCAATAAAAATAGCTTCACCTTAAGGTAGGTAGATTAATAGGTAGTTGATTTTGCTATTATGTTTTTTGTTTACCTTTTAAGGTCAAGCTACTAGCTTAGATAAATAAGTACCCTATTTACTTTTTTTTAACATAATTATTTTTTCAAATGTATTAAGAATAAATTTGGAATATTTGTGGATGTGCCACATGTCACAATCATGAGCACATGAATAGAATTTTTCAATTTTTTTTTAAATAATAAAAAATGATGATACATGGCAACATATCATTCATTCTTATCACTCACCAAAATATTCTAATGGTAATCACAAAAAAAAAAAAAACACATACAATTAGGCAAAATATGAAACTATATCATGTTGAATTTTTTCTTTCATTCATAATCCATGCAACTTGTCAAACACGACTAGTGAGATTTGGTCCTATATGCCACTTGCAATTGTAAATTAGTCATAGGGATTAATCACACAACCACATTTTTCTTCTAGTGGAAACAAATTTTACTTTAGGATAGAAATAATGGAATTGTGTTATTTGGGCTTAAAATCATTACAAACATAAGAACTTTTTTGTTAGGGATTATATGTTTTGGTTTCCCAAAAACAAAAAGGAAATTTGAAAAAGAATGGTTTGGACCTTACCAAATCCAATATTTTCTTCCCAATAATATTATTCTTTTAGTCACTATAAACAAATTTGACCCCAATTTATCCTAATCAACATCAACAAGTTAAAACCTTATCAAATGCATGAGGAAACTCCCAAAGGATTGGAAGCTCAATTGGACAACAAGAAAGAATTTCAATGATAAAAAACTAATGATCTTGTAACAATTCTCATGAAAAATGTTTTGCAAAGACTAATCCCACATTACTGAATACTAGTTTATTGATATTGACAAAATCCAATGTTGCACATTTGATAGCAAGGCAAGACCAAAAAGTTCCCAATATCGACCATACATATTTTCAATAAACAAATACCATCACCAATTGTTTTTGCATCAATACCACTCATGGCTTAGTTGTTGAAATAACACCGTTGAATATTTGTGTTACCTAAGGCAACAAAAGTTATGGAAGTGATAGAACATTGCCATTAGTTGTCCCATTAATGATTTTGGAAATCCAAGATATGTTGTGTTTTGGTATCCAAGGAACATCATGTTTCGACACCTAAGGGATGCAATATTTAAACAATAAACAAACATCACGATAAACAAAAGTTGTTAAGCTTATGGGGATGTAGATGCAACCAATTCAAAAAAAAACCTATCCATGAGCTAAAGGTCAAAGTGAATCAACACCCACCAATGCACCAATCGATCATTTTGTCCATGGGATGGGCTGCATTTTTTCATTCAATTTCAACTAATCAATTTTTTTTGGTTTTTGACCAATGAGTTTTTTTGGGGGGTTTTTTTTTCCAACCCCAACCTTCATATTATGTTCCCATTGAGTTACCTTACTAACCTAGTTATCTTATTGACCTAACTACCTTATTAACCTACATCTTGGCCCTACCTACCAACTAACAACCAACCCCACTCCTACATACCTACCTACATTCTATTTTTTTAAGGCTAAACATGTACGTTTTGACAAAACCTTTTTATTTTTTGGCTACACCTTTATTTTTTTCTACCTTTCAATAAAAAAATTATCTTTTATTGACTAAACTTTTATATTTCAACAATAGCTTTTTATTTCGAATTGAAACATTAACAAAACCTTTTTACTTCATAATTAAACCTTTATCTTTTAGCAAATCCTTTTTACTTATTGCCTTAACTTGTACCTCTTAACAAAACCAATAATTTTTCTTGTTAAACTTCTACCTTTTGACAAAACCTCTTTATTTATTGGTGAAACCGATAGCTCTCGGTAAAACCATTACCTTTCAACAAAACCCCTTTATTTATTGGTGAAATCGCTAGCTCTTGGTAAAACCTTTACCTTTTGATGGTTAAACTCTTATCTTTTCACAAAACTAATATCTTTACTTGGTTAAACTTCCATTTCTCCACAAAACCTCTTTACTTTTTAGTTAAATCTCTTAGCAAAACCAATATCTTTTCTTGGCTAAACTTTTACCTTTTTACTTATTAGCTAAACCATTACCTTTCAACAAAACCTTTACATTTTCATGGCTAAACCTTTATTAACAAAACTAATATTTATTTTTAACTAAACTTCTAGCTTTCAATATAACCCTTTCATTTATTAGTTAAACCTCCTATTATTGACAAAACCCATATTTTTTCTTAGGTAAATCTTTATATCTTGGCAAAATTAACATCTTTTCTTAACTAAACTTCCACCTATCAACAAATATTTTTTACTTCCTAGCTAAAAACCTATACCTTTCAGCAAAACCAATATATATTTTTAGCTAAACTTGTACATTTCAACAAAACATTTTCTACTTTTTGGTTAAATCACTACCTCTTTGGTATTTCTGGCACACAAGAAAATCCTAAAAGTACTCTAGAAGGTGATGTTTATCGTCAATGAAGGAATTGCAAAAATCAATGTATTTAGGGTTGAATGGAACTTCAACACACTTTTGAAATGATTTTGTAATATCCTTTTTAAATCGATAAATTTCATTAACCCACCTTAAATCACAATGTAATACTTTCATCCACCATTAACAATTTCTATTAATTAATACCTAATATGTAATACCCACATTTAAAACAATTCTGAATTAGAACACCAAGTAGGTATTATAAGTTGTATTGATTATCCAATATGCAATACATGCATCAACGGTCATGCCAAAACAAACATTTGTTGGTCCAAGCCTTATTTAAATGGATCCTTGACTTCAAAGAATAATGCCCAAGTTGGTAGTATGCCAAAACCACATGTTGAACATGACACATGCAATATTCACATATAAGTGAATTGGGAAAACACATAGGTGTGCAAATACTACATAATTGGTTAATACAACAATTAATATTTTAGGACCCATATGTAAGTATTGCATAGTTGGCCAAAAAAACCAATGAAAACTTTGGAAACATAATGTGGGTACTATGAGATGGCAATGTTGCAAAATGTAATTTAACGATTATGGATGTGAATATTGCATAATCAACTAAAAGACCAATGAAAAATTTGGGAATGTGATGTGGGTATTATAGGGTGACAACGTTCACAAAATGTAATTTAACAATTATGGATGTGATTATTACATGGTTAGCCAAAAAAACCAATGAAAAATTTGTGAAATTGATGCGGGTATTACAGGTGAAAACACTACGAAATGTAATACGAATTACGCTAATCTAAGTATTGCATGTCCAAACAAATGTTATGTTTACTTTTAAATTTTCATATTATTTGTTTAATTGACACAATTTTTTTGAATATGTAAATAGGTAATATTTACATGAATTAATGCAAACTTTGAAATAAACTTGAAATTCAAAATTTCATTAAGATATTTTGGAAAACATTCAAATCTCATTGGTCACCATAATATCGAATGGCATAAAATAATGTTTTAGCTTTTATGTACACATAAGTTGCATGCAAAATGCACCAAACCATAAGAATTATGTAAAAAAAATGCAAATCAACAAGTCCATATTAATATAAAAATAAAAGTAATGACATGTTATTCCCTCTTCACAATAGATTCCATTCTATCATTAGTTTTTTCATTCATAATATCACGAACTTGGCAATAAGTTGTAGTTTTTTTGGTCACCTTTATAACATGGTGACATGTGTACAATTATTGGTGCTAAATGTGAAGATGAATTATGTTTATCACAAATTAATCCTTGGTGGTTCCACATAGTTTAATTTACAAATAAAAACATGCCACATTAGTAAATAAAGGTTTCAAGGTTTTCATTACGTTAAAAGAAAATAGCACACAAACATTAAAAAACCACAAAAATTAAAAGAAATTTTAAAAGAAAATTGGACAAAAAAATCATAATAAAAAGAAAAAATTACAAGAAAAACACAAACATGGAAAAAAAAACAAAAGAAACTTCACTTGAGAAATTCCCAAGTTTTTTAAAAATTTTGTAACAAGTCTTGTTGTTCCAAACTTGCCTCCATGTTGCATTGTGATCTTGCTTGAAACCAAAGTAACCAAAATATTTATAGAAATAAGAAAAGAAAAAAAAGATGGGGAGCAAGGAGGCAAAAAAAACAATAAGGAGAAAAAGAGGAATAAGGGCAAGGGAAAAAACAAAAACAACATAAAAAAAAAAGTAAGGAGAAAGAAAAGAAAAAATACCAAGAAAAAAAGAGGAAGAGGAGCAAGGAGAAAGAAAAAAAAACAAGAGCAAGAAAAAAAAAAAAAAAAAAAAAAAAAAAAGAAAAAAAAAAAAAAAAAAAAAAAAAAAAAAAAAAAAAAAAAAAAAAAAAAAAAAGAAA
>Ga0116228_10002319_pt1 | contig 16462 bp, 12 predicted proteins | sample S1TSphfallax_2_FD_89694 | JGI IMG/M metagenome (GOLD analysis project Ga0116228, IMG submission 89694) | Host-associated microbial communities from peat moss isolated from Minnesota, USA - S1T2_Fc - Sphagnum fallax MG | ecosystem: Host-associated > Plants > Peat moss > Unclassified | place...
AAATGGTCAAAAGTGGCTATTGTTGTGGTGTTGACATGAGGCCATCATTTTTTACTGCAATTTCATTTTCAACTTGTACTTTTCGACTCTTGTGGTCAATAGTTGAAAAAAACAATTGTAGTCAAAAAGCTCATTTTCAACTAAAATTGGAAACATAGTTGAAAGGGGAAGGGGGGGGGGGTTTCTACTAGTGATGGTCTTATAAAAGATCTAAAGATAAATGTTCATGGAATTCCCTACACAATCACATTTATTGTCATCAACAATAACATTCTAGATTATAATTACTTAATGCTGCTTGGACATCCATGGTTGAGAAATGCAAAAATATCCCACGATTGGGGAACTAGCATTATTATCATACAAGGAACATGTATAGTGAAAATTCGCTATCAAAAAACATGATTTTTTAAAAGCTCCAATTTGATTGAAATGTCCACATTAACCAAGGGGGATGGTTGTTTTGTTTAAAGGCGTGGGGCATGAAAGACATGAAATTTTTTTTACTGAAACATTTGACTAAAATAACATTTTTGACCATGTGACAAATTAAACATTTGACTAAAATAACATTTTTGACCATGTGACAAATTAAACATTTGGCCAAAAAGGTCAAAGGTCCATCAAAATGACCAAAATTTAGTCAAATTGACCATACTTCATGGCCATTATGATTTATAATTAGTCAAATTGGCCATTATTATTTGACATTTAGTCAAATCAACCATACTAATTTGGTTATTTAACCTACAAGTTTATTTTGCATAAGGTACATATCAAACCTAAGTTCATAGCTAGTAGGCCTTAAGTTAGGCATATTACACCTAATAGTTATTTATAAAATTTAATAGGCTACATACATGCTACCTTTAGACACATGTAGGTATTTAATTTAGTACATTAATTAGTTAATATATAATAATCAATAGTCTATATTCAATCATTTATAATTTATATTTAATTAATCACCAAATAAATGTCAATTAATACCTAGTAATTAACTTATCCATCAACTTGTTAATTGATTAATTATTATTATCAAGTTATCAATTTTATTTTATTTTTTGGCTAATACTTGATAATAATTTATAATCATTAATAGTTGTCAATATATAATTGTAAATAATTATTGATAATTTGTTAGTTAATAATAATTTGTTATATAATAATTGATAATTATTAATTCATAGTAGATAATTAGTAAAAAGTAATTAATACTAAATAACCAATGATCAGTAATAAATAGAAAATTAACAATAATTAATAATAAATCAATAATCAATAACTAATAATTTAAAATTTTAGAAATAATAATAATAAATTATTATTATTATTTAATCTTTCATATTTCATATTTCATAAGAAATATTCAATGTTGGATCAGTATATCAATTGAACCCGAATATCAATTTGGATATCAATAAAAATATGTCAATACCCCTTTTTTTTTAATGGTATTATGGTTGATACCTAATTGACCCAATATGTAGCAATTGCAATATCTCGACATATACCCCATTCGATTGGTCGTGATGCTGCACCAACTACTATTAATATTCATACATTTGGGTATCTCAAGCTTACATCCTAGATATCAATAATGGTTACAAGTTGCATAATTAGGATTCCAAATGCAAATTTATGGTTTCCTTCAACAAGCAACAAGTGAATGCACTACATTTAAAGAATGCGACACTTCAATATTGGCAGCATGGTGGATATCTCAAGCTTGAAAATAGAACATTAATTAGGCACCTTTTTTTTAAAGCCATCTTGAAGTTGCTTAGTACGTGATGAGTTATAGTTTACGATTACTAAACTTGAATGTCGAATCCAAATGTTCAATTTCAAATTTTGAACAAAGAATAAACCAAGTTTTTGATGAGTTCAACCAACATGTTGGATTGTGTTCATGTCAATAGTTTATTTAAGCCGAATGCTGATATATGTGTGTTTTTCATTTTGTTAGTTTGGTGGTTGGTATATTTGTTACAATCTTTGTTTAGTGCGCGGGCGATCTTCTATATGTTAATGGTTGAGTCTTGAGTTGAGTTTTAGGTCTCATGAACTAAGTAGAAGCTAGTGCGAATGGTTAATGCATCATCTTTTGTTACATAGTCGAATATTTTGCAAACGGCCACAAAGTGGCATAAGCTACACATGAACATATGGATATTGATGTTTTATGTGATGTAGAAACGTTCAAAATAAAAGCAAGGTTCATTGAAGTCGAGTCTATGCCACAACATTTTGAAACTCAAAAGGAGATTATTGATGCTGACAAAAAAATTATTTGGAAAGTGCAACTCCAACAACTGGAAGCAAATAAAATAACTTGGTTTTCACATCACTGCATTACTAATGTGTGGGTGTTTTTTTTTGTGAATAATAATCTTGAAAAAATCATGGTGGGGTCAAGCTAGACCTCGAGGTGTGTGATCTGCCACCCCATCAAACAATGCCATAGTTTTGATTCGACCATTAAATCTCAAAAGGGTCTCATCACCTATAATCGGCAACACGGAATCACATCCATGAAAAATCACATTGACAACAAGCATGGGCCAATGGTTTATAAATACAAAAATCATCACACATAAAAAGTTGAATTTGCTAGCCCTAGATGTGAGAAGAGCAAGAAGCGCAAGGGGGTTGCACCTTCTACCATCATCGAATATTTTGGAAGCCAACAACCTTACAATAGTTTTGATCCCGCGTAAATACGTTTTATTGAAGACCTAATGTTGTTTGTGGCAAAAGGGTTTATCTATGATGGAGTGCCTTGGCTCCGCCACTTGGTCATGAAACAAAATGGTAAAGTTCATTTCCCTACTTGGAAACAACTTGTGAAAGATCATATCCCTCATGTGCTTATTAAGACTATGGATCATTATGTCTTTCCTATTTTGGCACAATGTGATTCAACTATCGTGACATTTGACTTGTGAATGTTACAAATGGGTTTTGACACCTTTGTTGTAGTTGTGAACTTCTTAAATTGGGAATGGGTCCTTTGTCATGTTATAATTGGTTTATTTGAGGCTCCAGACACAAGTGGAGCAGCCTTGGCAGAATTAGTTAAACCTCTTTTAACAAAGTTCAAGTTGACAAACAAGGTAATCACTTGTGTAAAAAACAAAGGCAAAAACTTGGCTACCTTAAATTTTTCCCTATCATATGTTGTTTATTGTGGGGTGCTTCAATTGGAGAGACATTATGAGAAATCGTGTCTATGGAGACTAGATTGGCATGCAACTAGATTGTCATGGAAACTACTATGCAACTTGGGTACAACTATAGTATGGAAATACGATGAATTAATAATTAAAATGTCACATCAAAATATTTCATAGTTGTAATTTAGTTGCACATCAATTGTAACTTGGACTCCACATGGGCGTATGTCCGCAAAAAATAAAATGGTGATAGTCAACTATAGTTTGACCATGATCACAAGTTACAACAAAGTGGTTAATCTCAACTTTGTTACAATTGGTGTAGCTTTAGTGCTAAAAGAACAACTACTTTGCAACTGGCCTACGGTGTTGATGCATACAATCATGCCACATGTATAGTTAGTTAAAGGTCCATAATATCTAAAACTTGCAACTTGTTTGCAATTAATAGTCAATTAAATTGGCTAGTTTTACAACTAAATTACAACTAAATGTGCCACTATGGTTTCACTACATAATTACTATTTGACCACTATTTTGAAACTAAAGTGTTCAATTCATCTAGAATTAGTTGTCAACTATGTGGTAACTCATATTATTAAAAAAATTACAGATAGTGCAATTCATTGAAAATGTAAATGTAGGTTTTCAATTGGATTGGAATGGTGTATTAAAATGTTTATGAGTATGTACATATAGATGTCATTGCTTATACACTTCAAACTTTTCTAAACTAGACTATTAAATGCTTCATTAATACAAGTTGATTCCTTTATTGAATTAACTAATTATAATAATTCATTTTCATAATTATCTAAATAACTAAAATTAAATAATGTAACAAATATTATAATCCTATTTTTTTGTGATTCGTGTTCAATTGTTGTGTTAATAATATTTCACTACATTGGAATTCACAATATTATGTTGGTATACATACATATCAAACCATATAATTTCATGAAAATTGAAAGTCTATTTTTGAATTGAAATTAAAAGCTATGTACATATTTTATTAAACATTCAATAAGGGTGTACATATGAATATGTCTTTATATACCTCAATGTCTTTTATTCAAATTCATGTTTATTATTTGATATTTCAAAATGAATTATTTGTTACTAAATTTTTAAACTAATAATTAATATGTAATATAATTAATTTCCATGAATTAATTAAGTCAATTAAATAATAAACCATTCACATGAATTCATTAATCAAATAACTAATTTTTTTAACTCAATAACTAATTATATAGATGTATTTGATTAATTCAAATAATTTTAGACAACAAACTTTATTAATGTAGGTGAATAATTATTGAATTTTATTTGAATTAAAATCGTCGATTATCAAGATATTTAATTGAAATAATTACGTCAAATGATTAATGATAAATTAAAAATTAATTAAAATTTTTAAATCAAATAAAAAGCATGTGGGAAATTTATTTTGTAGTTACAACTCAATTATAACTAAAGTGCCACTAAAATATTTAAGCCAAATGTTTTGTCTTCAATATCTCATTTCACAAACTATATAAAGGAGGTGTCTCCTCTTGCATTCTCACATTAAAATACATGTTCCATGTTGGGATGAGCTTATAAAAGCTTAACCCTAAAAGCAAAACACATAACAAATTAAAAACCTTATGTGACTACTTTTTTATTCGCCTATTCTTTTAATATTATACCTTCCTACTTGCCTACTTGCCTACCTAAATAAGTAGGTATTACTTTTCTACCTACTTAGATAATAAGTAAGTAATTAGGTAAGTAGGTAGGTTGCAACTATATCAACTTACTTACCTATGACTATATACCAACCTACCTAGGTACATACATATATTTATTTTCCAAAATTCAATTAATATGCCATGTGACTACTTTTGATTATGCCATGTGGCATAATCTAAGACCATCAAAAATGAATAATCATAATGGAAAATGGATATCAATATTTCAAAAAAATCATGAAAAATCCTCATAGTGCCATGTGTTTTTTGATGGATGGCTAAAAAGTGACATTAGCATGACATTATGATTGAGGTCATAGGGGAGTTGCATAGTAGTTGAAAAGGAGTTGTTGTGACAAAGTTGTAATGAATTGCATTGTATATGCGGTGAATTGCAACTTTTGTAACTCTTGCAACTTGTCTAATGACATTCACAACATGTAAATATGGTGAGTTGCAAATGTCTGATGCAATTAAAAAATTGAATTACAAAGCCATTTGCAAAACACCCTTTTTTTCATAGTGAAACCATATTCAAAGGTGTGTTTTGGACATGTGATGTCCAAAGTGTGCTAGTATGCTAGTAAGGAAGATGTGGTTTGTCAAGGCATGAAAGAAGTATCTTTGAAAGAAGCCTAATCTGCCCTTCAAAAAACCATCATGTGGACAAAAAAATTGGGCAAAGGGAGGCAAGAATGGGAAGCTACATGTCATGAAGGTGGTCTACCTCCATAAAAATTGAAAACCCTTATTGAAACTAGGTATGCTTCAAAAGTTGTTATTTTTCAGGAGATGTTGGAATATGCTTACACCATCACAATTTGCTACAATAGGCAATCCCTCCACCTACAAGCTCGAGTTCCTTTTGGTCTGACATGGGCAATAGCTCGAACAATCACTAGCATTCTAAACCTAGTAGTTCAACAATGTGTTTTGAATTAAACCAAGGGGTATTGGTTGTTGTCTAATGTTTTGCATGCAACACTTTCCATTCGCTTGAAGCTTCAAAATAAATATAATTCACGGGCAACTATTATTTTGCCTTTGATGTGTGGGGAGTTTGATGTAAAGCTTGAGATTTTGTATGCTCGAATGGTTCACAAGGCTATTTGTGTTTTACAATCGTGTTTCAATTTTCGTGATATGTTTGATGCATTCATGGTTCATAATATGTTGGCACTCGTGTTGGACCCCATATTCAAAACCTTGAAATGTGTGAAAAAATTAATTAGGAGGGACAAAGTTTAGGTTATTGTGGATGAATATGATTCGAAGATTTTGATTCCCATGTTGGTCAAAGTGGTCAAATGCCTTGACCCTATTCTTGCAAAGACACTTCCTCCATAAATAGATGTGGAAGATGAATCCTTATTTGGTGTTCTGACATCCAATGAAATTAGTGAAAGTTTGTTGAAATTTGAATTGTTTTTAGTTTGACAAGTTGTTATTATAGAAGATGATTTGAAAGATCTTTTGGTTTGGCGGAAAAAACATGAATGCCAATACCCACATGTGGGTTTCTTGGCACAACAAATTTTGAAAATCCCAAGAAGTTAGATTGAAACCAAACATATTTTTTCCATTGTTGGTGTGTTGACCAACTTGAGGCGTTATCAATTAGGGTTTGACAACTTGGATGCCTTGGTCATGATTTGTAAAAATTGGCTGAATGATGCACATGCAAATTGTCCTTTTACATTTACTAAAAAAATTATGGCAGATTATTTGTATTCAAAATATGCCCTTCTTGATGACCATGAAAAGGAGCTTAAAAAATTTAAATGTTTTGAAAATGAGTGACACCATCCAAAGTTCCATGTAAATTCATTCATATTGTATTCAATTTTGTTGCCTACATCATCCCTAATATGTTTTTTGATTTTGTATTGTAGAAATGGTTTCTTATGTGTTACCATTCAAGTTCAACACCCTAATCCCTAAATCATGATTTTTTCCCCTTTTTCAATGTAGGCTCCATATGTGTTTATGCTTCAAGTGTTTGAAATCTGGAACCATGGATGACTCCATACATTTTGAAACCCTATGAAACCCTTGTTTTCAAGCTTATATTTTAGGGCGACAACAACGCTTTTGAACCCTATGCAACTTTCAGGTTTAGTTTTGGCTTTTGACCTTTGATTTTGTGTGGAACATCATAAGATTTTTTTTTCAAGATTGTTTGTGAAAATTATAGAGCTCATGAAGTCTATGCTCCAATTTGAGTTAAATTTAGATCCTACAATTCAAAGCTCAAGTGGGTTCCAATTTCCAATTTGTCCAATTTTTATCTTCTAGGGCATGACTAGTTTTTGGTATGTATGTTAAAATTAATGATAGAGCTAAGTGTGGATTGATCCAATTTATCCAATTTCTATCCTCTAAAGCATTATTGAATTTTGGGTGATTTTTTTCAATTTTTGGGCAATTTTGTTTTAATTTATCAAAAGTCATTCATGAATATTATAGTATAAAAAACTCTCAAGGTCACCTCTAGGGGTACGATATTTGTTTCTTTCTTTTTAAATTTTTTTTATGTATGTGGAAAGGGAAAGCTTAAGTGTGGATCCAGTTTATCCTCATCTTCCATGCCCTTGTATGTGTTTTTCCCCCAAGATTTATGTTTGTGGAAATGCAAAACTCATATCCAAGTGTGTTTATTGTTTTTTATTGCATATTGTTGTGCACATATTCCATATATCATGTACCTAGTTGATATTCAATATGTCCATGATATGAAACATTGACATATCCACATACTCATACCATTTTGAATAATCTTTAAATTTCATTGGTGTTGATACCCCATGGTATGCATAATTTATATATTTTGAGCAATACCAAAACCTACTTGGTATATAAATTTCAACATTTGGATGATACCAACACACACCTTATATGTCTAAAATCCAATACTAGTCCAACATTAGAAATATTCAATAATCAAGCATTTATGTTGAATAATAATAATTTAATAATAAATAATCATTATTTAATATTTAGTAGATCCTAGGAAATAATCAATTATTAATCATTCATATTATTTATTTATTTATAAATTATAGTGATTCATCATGTTCTTAATTACCTATAAGTAACCTATCTTACTAACTAAGTTAGTAGCCTAGGCCACTTAGGCCTAGCACCTAAATAGGTAACCTAACCTAGGCCACTTAAGCCTATTAGGTATGTAGCCTAATTTAGGCTTACAAGGTAAGTAGTTTAACTTATACCGCCTAGGCGTACTAGGTAGGTATGTAGCTTAACCTAAGCTACCTAGGCCTACTAGGTATGTAGTTAACCTAGGTTATGCCACCTAAGCCAACTAGGTAGATACGTAACTTAACCTAAGGTACTTAAGCCTACTAAGTATGTAGTTAAACTAGGCTATGCCACCTAAACCTATTAGTTAAGTAACCTCGCCTATTAGGTAGGTAGCCTAAGCCTAAACCTACCTAATAGGTTAGGCTACCTACCTAGTATGCCTAGGCTAGGTCTATTAATAGGTTAGTAGGTACATAACCTATTAAATAACATAAGCATAGATAGTTTAATAGGTAAGTATAAACATAAACCTAATGGGTACCTATAAGGTTTAGTAGACTACAACCTACATGTTACCTAGGTACATGCATTTATTAATAGGTGCCTCTTACCTATTTAGGCTACCCTACCTATAACCTACTTATTTATGTAAATAACATGAAAAAAAAAGGTTCATTTATTACAATATGCATGTTGAAAAAAAATTCATGGAAGTTGATTAAAATATATTGGTCCAAGATCATGTTCATTACAAATATGTTGTCCAAAAAACTCACCTTATGGGGTGGTGTTGCAATGGTTAAGAACTTGACTCTTCAATGTGAAGGTGAAAATTTTAAATCCCCACACTTTCAACCTAGGCTACTTTGGCTACTTAGGTCACCTAGCCTAAGCTATTTGGCCTAACTTAAAGGCCTAGCCTAAATGGCTTGGTCTAGCCTAGGTGGTTAAATTAGATGGCTTCACCTAGGCCTAGGACATAGGGTTGGTACCTAAATAAATAAATTATTTGCTAACATTGATTATCAAGTTTATTAATTAGGGTAGGTAGGGTAATTAATTAATTAACTAATATTTTCATATTATTTTAAATAATATGTTTATTGGTCATTGCCTAAATTATATTATTTTCATGGTGGTTCAATATAAAAACTTAGTAAAAATCCAACCAAAAAGACCTAATTAAAACGGTTCAGTCCAAATCGACTTGTCCAAAATGACATTTCAATCAAGTTGGACATGGGGGCAAAAAAACTATATGGGAGGTTTTTTGGACTAAAATTATTGGTCAAAAAAACTATGATTTCTTGTAATGACCATACTTGTTATCAAAGAAACTTGATGTTCAAACCAAAAGCCCAAAAGTTTTAGAATGCTATGATTTGATTTAATCTACAATATCTAGTGAAAAGGAGGATGTGGTGTTCACCACAAAATTAGACATGTTTTCAATACGAACCATAATAATACCTTATATTCACACTAAATTGGTTTCCAAATTAAATTGCATACTAAATTTTAGTATAGTAAGACATGTTCCAAAACAACCTATTGAATTGATATGCGTTTTATTTATTAACCTAACTATACCACTTGATATTGTTAAACAACATTTGCCTGAAACCTTTATCCATCCAAAAGGGGGAGAAATGATCATTGATGAAACACCTACTTGGGAGTGAATATAATATCTAACCATAACTAGTTGGACAATAATTGAGGAGGAATAATTGACCAAAGTCTATATGAGCACGAAGGAAAATGTGTAACAAGTGAAAGTGAATGCTTCATTTGAACTAGTTATTACAGAACAATTGATTGAGCTTTTAAAGGAGTTCAAAGACATTTTTGTTCGGACATACAAAAATTTGAAAAGGGTATTCCATTGGAGATTGTTCAACATAGGATTAAATTTGATACCACAATACCACATGTTCATCAAGTAAAGTACTAGTTGAATCCTAACTATGTTGCCATTGTCAAACAAAACATAAACAAATTATTTCTTGTTGGTTTCATCAAACTGGTTGAGGAAGCAACCTAGTTGTCACTGATAGTGGTTGTTCCTAATAAGAATGGAAAGTTGAGAATTTGTGTTGATTTCAAGATGCTCGACGCAACAATAGAAAAAGACCTTAACCTATTACCTTTCATTAATGAACTTATTAACATAGTTATTGGGCATGAAATGTATACTTTTTTGGATGAGTTTTCAAGATATTATCAAATATCAATTGCACCAGAAGACCATCGCAAAATTGCCTTTGTGACAAACTAAAGGCCTTTTGTGGTGGGTTGAGATGCCATTTGGTGTCAAAAATGAACCGCCCACTTATCAAGGCTAGTTACCGAAACATTCCATGAATACGTAGATGTATTCATGAAGATTTTTCTTTATGACTTTACATTTTTCTATGACCTACCAACTCACCTTGAGAAATTTAGAAAGTGTTTTTGTAAGTGTATAAAGTTTGGTATTAGTTTAAACCCATACAAGTGTGAATTCATGGTGTTTTCAAAAACCATCCTAGGTTTGATAGTTCTCAAAAAGGCAAAAACATGGATCCTACAAAGGTTGAAACCTTAGTAAACATGTTAGTACTAATTACCCCCTAGGAGATACAAGTGTTTACTGGGATGGCATAGTTTTATAAGTGTTATATAAAAAAAATTGCTTCAATTATGTCACCAATCACCAAGCTGTTCAAAAAAATTAAAGTTTTTGAATGGATAGAAAAGTGTCAGAATGCTTGGGAGGAGATTAATAATTAGTATGTACAAGCCCCTAGTTTGATCAATCCAAACTGGAAACTTGAATTTCATGTTCACATAGATGCATCTTAATTAACAATAGGAGCCATATTTGCTTAGAACCCAATTAGTAAGTTTGATCAATCGGTTATGTATGCCTCCAAATTATTGAATTTGGTTGACAAATATTACATTGCTACTAAGAAGGAAGCCCTAGCTATGGGTCATGACCTACACAAATTCAGACATTACTTATTGGGTAACCAAATTATATTTTATGTTGACCACATGGCCCTTGTGTACTTGGTTGACAAGCCACAAGTTTTTGGCCAAATAGTTAAATGTTATTATTATTTTTGGAATATGACTTCAAGATTGTTTATAAACTGCGTAGATCCCATTTAATCACATTGGTGCATTGAATAGATTGCCAAACCAAACAAAACTAATTGGTGTACCTAATTAGACCATTGATGTTCACCTATTCACATTATAATTAAAATTGTTGTAGAGTGTATGATTATTTGTTAAAAGGGGTGATGTCAAAAAGATTTATTATTTCACAAATACAATACTTAGCTCAAAAAACTAAACCCTTTGTGTTATAAGATGGAATACTTTACAAATTTGGACAAGATAATAGGTTTCATCATGTTTTGCAACTAGAACAAGTGCCAACTATATTACATGAATTGCATAGTGGAATTGGTGGAGGACATTTATCTTGAAATATCATCATGAGGAGGATTCTTGATGTTAGTTATTAGTGGCCAATTATGAATAAATATGTTCATGAATTTTGTCGAACATGTGATTTGTGCCAAAAAACATGTGACTTGGTGGTTCCAAATATGGCAAAGTTTATTACTACTTTGCTTAAAAAACCTTTAAAAAAATGGGGATTAGACTTCATCAAACCCATCAAACTAGTGAATTGTTACTTTAGCAATCAATACATTATAATTGTTGTTGATTATGCCACGAAATGAATGGAGGTGATAATTGTCGCAACCCCACTTTGGCCAAGTGTGGGGGTGAAGCCCAACATTCCCAAAGTTGGGGACTTGGAGTCCCGAATGTTTAGAGTTCGATAGCAAGGCCTAAAACACCCGGCCCTTCTTTTGCCCATTGCAAAATTCTTATATGACCACACACTCACCCGGTTTGACTATCCATTTACCATTGTGACATATTAAGGTACATATTTTATTACTATGTCATTTGTTATTTAACTGATCATTTTACATGAGACATAATAGGGAATGAACAAGTTGAATCTATTAACAAAGTTTTTGGTATATTGTTCACAAAACTAGTGAATGAAAATTGGAATGATTGGGATAAACACATGTTCACAATTTTATTTCTTATAAAACAACTTTTAAACTTGGAACTAGTCACATTCCTTTTCAACTTGTTTACAGATTACACCCATTGTTACTTACATAGTACCTATTACCATCCAAGCCAAGACAAATCGATGACCCAACACTTGTCAGAGTTTTAACTAGTCAATTATCAAAACTAAAAAAATTCCAAGAGAATCGGTTAACATCACAAGACCTAGTAGCTTTTAACCAATGGAACCGATCATTATGGTCTCATAATCAATACATTAAAACCAAATACCAATTTGGAGATTATGTTTTATGGTTTTCAAAGGTTGTCAACGCACATTCCCTTAAATTCCAAAGGTGATGGTTTGAACTTTATAGGATCTAATATTATTTACTTAAAAATACATTGTTATTAGTGACAAATTTGATCCTAATCCAATATCGGTTAACATTAACAAGCTAAAACCTTATAGGTTCATAAAAGATCACACATTTCAATTTGTTATAATTGAACTTAGTGATTTATTACCAAAAGATTCAATTAAGATAAACCATCCTTGTAACTTGTTCATTCAATAACTAATTTAAACAAACACTATAATGACCTATTCACTAAAAAGCCGGTTGGAATAGGTCAATTTTATAACATGTTCATTGAGGACCCAATTGAATTTCATATTAAAGATGTGGCAGTCAAAAACCCAATTGAGATAAAAACTAATTATAAATTGTTTAATCATTACTATAAAATGTGGGTGCAGTTCATTGGACTATGTTCATTAGACCAATGAATTCACTACTTTCCAACTAGTCCCCATTTACTAAAACCAATGAATTCACTCAAAATCTAATGAAATCACTTAGTGTACATGGACACCTTTTTATTATAATGAATCGAGAATCATTTAAAGTAAGTACTAATGACCTATTGGAAAAAAAATTGATTGAGAAAGTGCATGTTAAACCTATACTCGCATAAATTAATGATGTTTCAATACTTAATTACATGTGTCAGCTTCCTATAACATTTTTGCCCCAGAGGTCACATTGTTTTCCAAACACCACCACCTCTAATTCTATGGTTGTAATATAAAAAACTAGTGTGTCTCTTAGTGTGTCTTTTCATTTTTCATTTTCAAACTTCTTGTACTCCTCGTTGTGAGGTGAAGCAACAAATGCATTATAGCAATTGTGAAAGAAAGTGAACAAGTGAAAAAAATGATGCATAAACAACAAGAGGAGGAGAGAAAGGAAAGGAGTTGTAAATAATTAAAGACAAAGTTTTAGAGCTACTGGAGCTATCTATATAGAGCCCGCTTGGATCTCTTCACGACTGCCTCTTGGATTTCAAGAAATTATTGATGCCTTCAAACAAACTGCCATTGTGGGAGAGGGACTCGAAGAAACATTACGTGATTTTCAATGAACTTTTTCACCCACTACGTCAACATACATTGTTATTAGTGATTATGAGGAAAAGGCAATAGAACCAACAAGCAATAGAACCCAACATTTTTCAACTTGTTGAACTTGAAGAACCAATAGACTTATAATCGAAACTGGTTCAAAAAAACTGATTTGAGGTATTTGAAAATGTTCCATCAATTATACGTGCTTTTACTAAACATGTTCTAAGCGTATGATGAAACGCAAGGGGAAAAAGGCGATGGAAGATAGTGGTTTTCCAGCCAAAGTTACCCAGAAGCAAACACCAATTGAGTGAAATGAGATCCAGAAAATGTTGCAATGGATATGGATGGGATCCAAATAACATGAATGGGTAGAATGGGTCGATTTATGAAGTTTGTTTATTATTCATTAGACTATACCACATGGAGACTTGTTGGAAGATTTTTTATGCACTTACAAATCCATAAAGGACAGACGAATTTAAGCTATTACTTGTGGAGAAAAAATCACCATTGATCAAACATTGATAATTATGCAATTTGGAGTAAATTATATAGGAACTATGGATGCAATAAATGTATTGGTCAACGAGCATAGGTTGTTCTAAAAAACATTGCAAAACCATGTGCATTTGTAAACAAACAACAATAGAGTGTGATAAGAATGGAGGAGTATCATGTTCAATTTGTGGCTATCCTACAAATTATCTACTAGCGGGAGATGTTAACTTACTTCAGTAACTAGATAGCCATTCCCTTAATTTGGCAAATAGGGGGGAGAAAATCAATTAATCTTCCATCATGTTAACCTATATGCCTATAAAATTGACCTAGTGGATAGAACATTAGAAGCAAATTGCAATAGGATTAATAACGCTTAACAAAAAGGTGATTATATGTTACTCACGACTGGTAATCAAGGTCTATTTTAACACATTAATTCCTAATTTTAGATGAAAACACACTTGCCAACTCTCCAAAACTATAATTAATTTAGGAAAGGGAGAAGAAAAAAATCATTGATGAGTGGTCACAATTTTTTTAAGTTGTCACCAAAAAAATAGTTCATCAGTTTATGTTGATTAATGCATTTTGTTAAAGTCTTGCCATTACCAATTCGTTAGTTTCATAGGTTGAAGATGTAGACTAAACCATCAACACCATGGGAGTAGTTAAATCCGGAGCAAACTAATTCTCCATCTAAAAAAGGCATGCACCTAACTTTGAACAGATAATAGACCAACTACCTTCACATGACTTTGTTCCGATATAACCAAGTAACAACCTATTGCTAATAGGTATTAAACCTATTCAACTAATTCGATCCACAAATGTTTCCATTTTTCTCAAGACATCTATAGTTTAGACAATAAACAGCCTAACTTATTTGAAAACTAGGTAGTTGAGAGTCTATCGGAGGATACAACCAACGAATTACAAGCTCGTTGCATAAAATTGGTTAATACTAAACAAACACTACAGAACAAGGATAAGGAACTAGTTATTATAAAAGTTTAGAACCTTAAACTTGAAATTGATAATAAACATATACTTGCTAAAATTGTTGAAGTTAACAAGGCAATTAAAAAATTTGAAGCCCTACAATAGAAATATAATGAGTTGAATTAACCTCATTTCAAGAGCCATAATGATTTCAAGGTTTTATAGACTAATTATGACCAATTGATGAGAGATTATGGCAAGATGGAAGTTATTAATGTTTAATAGGAGAAGATTTTTGTCGATTTAAATAATACTTATACCCAAAAGCAAAAACAATTGAAAAAATTCAACATGCAAATGGAGAATCATACCCATGAGCTTCGGGTGTAGATTTAAAAGCTGAAAAGTGAATTGAAACACTTCTCTAACCACTTGGTAAAGCTTTTCAAAACACACACATGGATAACTTGTTGAAGGAATTTGAAGAGTTATTATTGGATAACACCTTGGTCAAGGTGCAAAATCAAACATTGGTAGACAAAAATCCAAACTAGAAGGAATGGTGGTAGACAAGACATGAGATCATCGAAGAACAAATCCAAAACAATTTAGAACTTGCTCGTGTGGATGATGAGGCGTATTAAATGAACTAATTGCCTACATGTTAAAGTTCCAAAAGCATAAGTATGATCGATTGAGTGCCAAACCAATTGAGGTACATATTGAAGTTTTTCAGAAGTTTTCACATGTGCAACCAACGTCTACAATTGTGAGTTTTCATAATGAACTGGAGAAACCAACACAAATGAAGGGAGGAGCTGAATTGTTGCTATGTCTTGCATTTTGTCTTTACCCACAAAACATGTTGAAGTACCTATTATAGTTGTCAATACTCATGTAAATGAGTAGGAAATACTTGTCACTCCCAAGCATGTACCATTAACCATATCGCATATTGAGGTAAGTACAAATGGTACCTTGATTGACATTGTCACAAATGTATATGAAATTCTTAAGACTTTAAATGTAGTGCTAAGGGACGAATCTGTTACTAAGAGACCAAAATTTAAATCTAATATGTTGGTTGAACTTGTTGATGCACTAGGTGAGAAACCTATTTATGACTTAATAAGTGTAGAACAAATAACTCTTAAGGATTAATTTCGAGGATAAAATCTAGTTGTCAAGGGCAGGTAATGTTAACCTAATTTATCATTTTGTATATGGTAATTGATTGTTACTAATTGGTAACTAGTGAGGCAATATTATATTGGAAATTGTTTTAATTATTACTAGATAACAAGTGATCGATCTTTTATGATAACTAATAACATGTCCTTAAGTTAATCGATCTAATTAAGTTAACTAATAATTGGTTTGTTAACATAATTGGTTATCAATAGAACATGTTTATGTTTAACCTATGGCTAGTAGTTACTGTACTTCAATTTTCAATCAATTAACTATTGTATTAGCTAGTGATTGTTTAACTTTAAAAAAATTGTGTTAGGTATAAATAGGAGGATTTGCAGATCATGAAGAACTTTTGAACAAGTTAACTTTTGAAC
>Ga0116228_10002320_pt1 | contig 16454 bp, 15 predicted proteins | sample S1TSphfallax_2_FD_89694 | JGI IMG/M metagenome (GOLD analysis project Ga0116228, IMG submission 89694) | Host-associated microbial communities from peat moss isolated from Minnesota, USA - S1T2_Fc - Sphagnum fallax MG | ecosystem: Host-associated > Plants > Peat moss > Unclassified | place...
TCATATAATAGAAATAAGTTGATGGTAAAAAAATGAGTGATAATAATTTATTAGACACATTAAAAAACATTAACATAATTTCAAAAAATGTGGAATTCTAAAACTTTGAAAATTCAAAATATGTACATTTGAAAATTCAAAATTTCAAAAATTCAAAAGAATGTTTTATCACATATAAATGAGGTACAATGTACATGATGTATTAAACAAAATTGTAGTTTACATTACATTAAATTCAACTTTTAAAAAATAAGATTTTTTGGTATGATTGCAAATTATCATCATTTTTCAAGATGAAACATAAAATCTGCAAGGAATCTATACATTTTTACAAATTCATATTTATTGAAAAATCATTTTTTTGGGACTTATTGGGGCAATTCTAATCATTATTCATAACATGTTGCAAAAATAATCATTCAAAAAATCATTCATATGAAAAATTTATTTTGGGGAAAAATACATGCATGAGTAATCTAAAGTAATGCTTGTGGCTCCTTTGATCTTGTTTTGACCCAATAGTTAATCCAATAGGGATAAGTGATGATTTGGATAGTCATGGGAGCTAAACAACATTATACATGATGGAAGTAATTAATCATTTTACACTTTTTGAGTGGATCTTGAAAGGTTATGACCTTTGTAAGGTTATGAATCACGATTGCATTGATTGATGTGTCATACAAATTGTTATTGTTGAAAATTACAAGTATGATTTTTTCCCAATGTTTCATGGACATTTTATATAGGGTTTCAACTTCACCTAAAATTTCACCTTATCAATACCCAATTTCCTATTAAAAATTAAATAAATTATAGTAATGTTGTGTCAATATGGAGTTACAATCATGTCAATTTCTATACATGTGATGAACAATTGACAATTTCATGTCATTTTTCCAATCATGTCGACCTACATGAAAACTATTGGAAGGCAAAAGGGAAAATAATGCTTTCAAAAGAAAGAGATGTATATACAAGCTTATATTACAATGAAAATTGAAGGATGTACATAGATCTAGATGCCATACTTGTTATGAAACGATATTTGACAACTTCATGTATTATTAGTTGTGTGTTTTGGAAAAAGGTGTGTAGGAAGAAAAAAAGGATGTGTAAACCTCAATTCTTTTCTCTAATTTTGAGTTTCATTTTACACAACACCAACATTTTACTAATAGAAAGCTCCGACACATTTTCTTACTTTCATAACATCTTCAAGTTCAAGTCTTTGTTCAATACACCTTCATTCTCCAATAGAAATGCCACAACATGTTTTGTTGTCGAATTTTAATAAAAAAGTCTAGACCAACAAGGAAACATGTTACTGTTGTAACTTTGCAAATTAGATGGATTAGATCCCTTTTGATTGTCTTTCATTGAACTATCTTTGTTTTACTTTGGCATTACTTTGGCAACATTTTTCTCCCACAACCTTGAATGACCCAACAAATACCCTTAGGAAGTTTGGACAAAAAATATTTAGTCACCTTAAACACATGATCTCCCTTTTGCCCTAGTCACAAAATTGGCGAGACAAAGCCTTTCTTAGAGTTCCCAACTTTTGGGTCTCATTTCCCATTTTCATATTCCTTGGATTTCTTCCCCAAATTCCCAACAGACCATGTTTTGAAAAACTAATGCCTACTCATAAAAGCTCATTAGGCCTCTAATGAATTTCTTCATCTCCACAAAATCTGCTCCTTTATTCCTGTTTTTTTGCACTCGACCTAACTAATCTCCAAATTCTAATATGTAGGAGAAAAGAATGAAAGTCATGAGACTTTGAATGCAAGAACACTAATCGTGGGCATTCTTCTTGGACAATCACAATATGTGCAAAGAAAAACGTAATCACAACTTCATCACCATGATCCTCCCATCTACACACATTCAAAACTAGAACTCATAAAAAAAAAAAGCCTAATTGCTAATCCATCTTTTATTCTACACATCGCTCATTCATTCTTTGAAACTTCTCACTAGAACACCTCATCAAGGCCACCATTGCCAAAGGTAATCAAGAGCTCCAAAACAAAAACCTTGTTTGTCCACTACCTTGACATAAGTCACACAAACACAACATCGCATATTCAAGATCACCATTAACCTGTAGCACATAACCAATCCAACACCCAAACACTTCAAAAAAAGGAAAACTCCATTAAAGAAGCCCATCAACTACCCATTCTCTTGTCACTTTCTTTTCTCAACTTCCTCATCTTCTTTTCATCCATTAGGTACAACAAAGCCTCATTTGACTCCATTTCCTCCCATAGGTGGAGCTCTTTGTCATCTACACTTGCAAATGGTATGTTAGTTATGTATATTACAAACCTTCTTGTTGTTAATCATGCAGTATAAGTCAATTGTTGTTTAAGTTGGAGTGACCTTCAAGGGCTCCTTTTGGGCATGTGACAGATTGCAAACTTGTTTAGCACAAGAGTTTTCCTCTAAGAAAACATGAAATTTTTTTAGTAAGCTAATTTGGGCTGCTGTTTTTTGTGCAGGGAAAGGCATTAAGAGCACTACCTTGCCCTTATACAAAACAAATAAGCATGACCTTGTTTGGTAAATATATTAACCCCTAAATCTTGGATACACCAAAAATGACTTTTGGAATTTCAAATGGATGTAAGTTCAATGTTGTAAATTTAAATATATTTTTAGTTTTATTTTTGTTAATAGAATATTGGGTACCTCTTTACAATGGGTGAATAATTGGGCGTGTATAGAGATAGACATATTAAAGGAAGAAGAAGAAGAAGAAGAAGAAGAAGAATCAGTTTCCACAATCTCAAGCCCAACACCCATCAAGCAGTATTTTTTTTTTCAACAAATTTTGTCCATTTTTAGAGCAAAAATTTGGGAAATGTTTGGATTTGTTTTTTTATTTCTTGTGTAGAATTCTAGTAGCCTAATGTTGCTAATTCTTTGGCAAAAATTACCAAATTTCTGACATCTCACAAAATTAGTTGTGAAAAAAGAAAAAGAAAAACCCTGCTGGTATCAAGTTATGCAATTGAGTTTTCATACTCCCCTTTTTAATTATTTCATAAAATTTTCCTCTAGTAAGGTTCTCTTCTTCTTCATCTCCTGCAGGATTTTGGTCTTCCCTCACAGAGAAAATTTCCCAAGTACTTGGGTGTATTTGTGTATGTTTTGTGTGTGATTTGTGTGTGTTTAGTGTGGTGGTTGTGGGTTTTTTCTTTTGCACCTTGTTGTCATTGCTTTGCCATGAAGACAATAGGTATCCAGCCAACAAGGAGTTGAAGGAACAAAGGTGGTTGTAGGGGAGGAGAACTTGGAACTTGGAACTTGGAGGAGAGGAGAGGAGAGGAGAGAAGAGGAGGGGGAGAATGGAGTTTACAACCGTGGAAGCAAATGGGGTTGCATTGTCCGTGAGACTCTTCAGACCCAATGCAGGAGTTGAGCCCAAGAGCCTAACCCTAATATTGGTGCACCAGTATTCAGTGCTGGGAGGATGTCAAGGGCTTCTCAAAGGGATGGCCAACATGCTTGCAGCCAAGGGCTTCACTACCATCACTTTTGACATGAGAGGAGCAGGCAGATCCTCCGGAAGGCCATCCATTACAGGCTCAGCTGAAGTGCAGGATGTGATTGCAGTCTGCCAATGGGCTGTTGACAAATTGCCTGCTCCCTCCATCCTCCTTATTGGAAGCTCTGCAGGTCAGTGACTGTCCATTTTTCTTCAACTTCTTTGGTGCAAAGCTTTTTGCATAACTATATGTTGTTCATCATCAACTTCCTGTTTCTTTCTTCTTCTTCTTCTTCTTCTCTCCCCTCCCTTTTACTTTCTTTTGTGGTGCAGATTCTTAACCCTAGTTATAGTAACACATCTGCAGCCACAGTGCCTTTTCTTCTTGCTTTGCCCTTAGTGCTAATGGACTCCCACAGGTTCTATTCCTTCCTCACTGATGTTTGCTTTCATACTACAGTGCAAAAAGCATTGACAAGCGATTCAAGCTCTTTCTTTCCTTCCTCCTTTCTTCCTCTTCATTGTTGTTGTGGAGCTTCTTCTCACTGGGTTTTATTTGGGGGCACTTCTTTCTTCATCTTCTTCCTCCTTGTGGAGATTCCTTTTTGCCTGCTCTTTTTTATTTTTCTTATTTTTGAGGGGGAGCTTCTTTCTTTTCATCTTCATTGTTGTTGTGGGAGATTCTTGTCACCTGCAAATTTTTTTTCCTGATTGCAGGTGCACCAATTGCAGGATCTGCAATTGATCAAGTGAAAGAGGTAGTGGGTTATGTGAGTTTGGGGTACCCATTTGGCATTCTAGCATCTGTTCTCTTTGGCCGACACAATAAGGCATGTTTGCAGTCAGAAAAGCCCAAGCTTTTTGTTATGGGAACAAGTGATGGATTTACATCCGTCAAACAATTGGAGAACAAGCTCAAAACTGCAGCAGGTCGCATTGAGACAAAGTTAGTACCAGGTGTTGGACATTTCCAACTTGAAGGTCCAGATTATGACAACCTGATGATTGACTATGTTACTGAATTTGCAGACTCTATTGTACAGAATCAACCTGAAGCATCAAGCTCCTCCGATCTGTACTCATCTGCTGACTAACCTATTTTGGCTTCGCAAAAGCTGCATTGTTGCTCTCCAATTGTATCTGTGTTTTCAGAAGCCAATACCAACATCATTCCAACTAATTACCTGCAAAGTCAATAACAGAGTGGCACAGGTCCGACAAATATAGTATATAGAATTTCATTTGCCTTCATAGTTTTTGCTTTGTTTGTCTTGGTAGTCCATTTCTACAAAACAAGCGCCCAAGTCCAAAACAAAAACAAATTGGTTGAACTATTTCGGTGCTTGCAATGGTCAATTCAATTACTTAAATGTAGCAGCAGCTGATTGCAATTGCCATCCATTTCTGTAAGAATTTTTTTCAAACTTCCTAACCATTTTATTTAAACATGAGCATTGTAGAATTGAATAATTATCGATCTGTCTAGTTGGCCCTGTGTTACACAGAAGACAAGGTTACCTTTTCTTGTGCACAAGAGGTTACATCTCCTTTGCCAACATGGAGGTTTACATGATTACACCGTCTTACACCAGTAATGATCCATGTAGAGGGCAAGCATTATTTATGTAATGGGTATTTATTGCAGAGGTTACTAGATAGAGATTAAATGCAGCTGCTTGGAATAGTCCGCCCAATTGTCTATCGCAATCCTTGGCTTACGGTTTACTGAGCTGCATGTTGTTTAGCACTTGGGTTGCTAGCAGCACTTCTCTTGTTGGACACCGTATGTGGGCCTTGATGTTGAATATACTGAGCATAAATAAATACCATGCATGGTTACTCAGGCTGTTACCAGCAGTTCTTTTGCTGGCCACTGCATCTGGCTCTTGATGTTGAATATACTAAGCCTAAACATAGTGCATGGTTACCTGAGTTGCTGCAGGAACTTCTTTTGTTGGCCATCTCTTGTGGCTCTTGATGTTGGGATATATAGAGCTTAGATATATAGTGCATTGTTGGAGTGCTCTAAGCCCAAGAGGTTCTTTAATGACTCAGCAAAGGACTTTTGATCTTATTTGTAATAGAGAACCCTGTCCCTTCCTCTTTTCTTTTGCAAAGCCAAAGCTTGACTCAAAAACCATATCCATCCTACTTGCATTATGTTCAAAGACTTGCACAAGTAAAATACCAAGTCCCTCCACCCCTCTATTCTGTTGCAAAGCAAGAGCTGGACTCTCAAAAACCATATCCATACTAGTTGCATTTCTGGAAACTCTACTTACATTCTATTGAAAGGCTTGCACAAGTAAAACTCACTGCTCCCCTCTCCACCCACAGTCCCTTTATTTTGTTGCAAAGCCAGAGCTGGACTCTCAAAAGCCATATGCATCATACTTGCATTTCATTGCCAAGAAAACAAAAAAGAAGTATGGCCTAAGGCAGATCTGATGTGAGACCCACCTTTTGCAAAGTGAGGAGTTGGAAGCACCTGGGAACATATTCAAGGTCCAATGTTTTGCCTGCCTGCTTCCAGAGAAACATGTTACACTTCCTCGAACTTTGGTGAGCAAGCAAGAAACAACAAACTTTAAAGAAGGCACACATGGAAAAAAGGATTGCCTAAAGAAAGGAAACTGGATGTGAAGATTAAACCTGGATTACACAGCACACGCACACACACATTCTGCATGAATGGGTTATGTTTCTATACAGAAGATCTTATGTACAGAATTCCTGGGCACAAGAGTCAGGACTGAGATCACCACAACTTAATCACTAGGCTATATACTGGAACTTGGATTCTCAAAGATGTTTTGTCTCTTGTTTTCAAGGAATTGGGTGATATCAGGTTGCAAGCGGAGAGGATGGAGTGGGCAGGAGGGCACAGGGCACATCTAACCTGTGCTCCACCAGTTATCCTTATAAATCACCTGAGATACCTTCCTATTTGGGAGGGCTTTTGTTGTCTTCTCCAAGTAACAAATATTCCACACCTTTGTAACCAAGGGGTCCTCACTGATTCCAAGGGGTCCTTGCTGATTCTTATTTTCATGAGAAGGAAATTAAAGCTTAAACCTTTTTTTTTTCCCACCACTGTTTGGAATAGAATAGCATCATGGCTGCTTGAGTAAAAGTCTCCATGCCAAATTACTGGGGATGCTGCACCCGTAAATTGCAACCCAGGGTTGCCACTACATCTAACAGTCTATATCAGTTCAATATTTGTCCTCTCTGATTGGAGCAGATTTTCCACTACAATAATAGGGCAACCCTGAAATAGAGGCGCCTTCAGTTGTCAGTAAACAGAGGTTGGATGCTGCTTTTGTCAATGTTGTTGACCTGCACCAGTAGGCATCAGAAACAGGTGTATAAGGTTGCCTATTACACAAAGCTGATGGAGCCACATTTGCTGGAAGGGGACAGATTTGCTGAAGCGTGCAGCCGGAGCCTGAGGAACATGTGTAGTTGGGTGGCACAAACCTCCACTAGGCAGAAAGATGGCAGCCATGATAACTTTGCACCTAACCATCTGCAAGTCAAGACAAGCAACAATCACCATAATGAGATCCAAGACATACCATTCCTTAAAAATTATGCTGCCTTCCAAGTTATGCTGCAGAGGAACAACACTAGACCATCCTATCACACCCATGTATCATCAGTCCTAACAGCATGAAGTTGGCCCCAAGGGAGAAGAAACTCACCATCTTCACAGAAAGGGAACATAGCACCTTCCCAAACATCATCTCCTTGCTCTATGCCCTCATTGTCTTCACTTTTGCTATGTGCATCAACACTCTCAGCATCATCAGTAGCTCCACTCAGATCTTCATTTCTTGGGCTCCTGTCCAAAGTCCCATCACTCACAATGCCACTACTTCCCTGGTGCCCATCAGGGTTGTAGAGGAATGCACGTTCAAACTCTTGATTTGTGTTTGAATTGGAAGTTGCACTGTCATCTGGTTGAAGCCCAAGTGGCAGTGTCCCATTCTCCACGGACTGCACTCCAGACACAATGGCTGTTGACCTCATATCCCATGGAGCTTGTATATTCCTTACTACTCCTGGATCCATATGCTCAGTTCCCCCAGTTCCTTGCAACCCTAAATCTCCAAATGCTTGGTTGACAACAACCATGGATTCAGCATGTCCTATTGATACAGGAATCTGTGGCACATAATGATTGCCATCAAAAGAGACCTCGGAGGAAAGTGGTCCTGAGCCATTTCTCTTCAGGCCTTTGGGCATGTCGTGGTTGCCATCTCTGCCTCTGTTGGTCAATCTACCTGGGCTGTTGTAGCCAGCAGTCAGATCAGGTTTTGCATAACCTTGGACCATTCCTACATCCCTTTGTTGGGGCATTGAAATGTATAAGGGTGGGGATCCACTGGCAATCCCTCCTGAATTGCCTGCTTGGCTACCAAAGCTAACCTGAAAGAACTCAGCTGCACCATCCTTTGGGCTTGACAGAGTCTCCTGAGATGATCCTGGCCTACACATGGATAGGTCTAAACCTTGTCGGACTTGATGGAAATGGGAATGAGAAGATGCTTCAAATGATGAAGCATAGGTGCTTGTCATGGCAACATCTGGGGATTCTGCACAACATCCCAAAGATGTTATTTCCATCCAGGACATTCAAAACTTCATATCTGCACTTGTATGCACTGAGTGAAATTAGATTGTGACCACCCATGATGTAACAAGCAGCCTGTACCTCAAATTTGACCATTGCATTCAGATTCATAAAACCTATCTGCATTTGGGGTAGGAAGAGAAACCTTGGTAGGCATGGTGAAAACCATTCATGGTTGAAGGCGCACGTTCAGAACCTAAACTACTGCAGCTACTAGTGCGTTTTATCTGCACACCACCTAAGCCTCCACTTGTCAACCCATTTTGCAAATCCTCATCTGCATGCAGCTGCTCATGCACCCCTGACAATCCAGGCAACGCCTCTGGCACATTAATGTCCCTGCAGAACAGGGAGAGTGCCTTGTAATTAGGTTGGCCATACACCAAGAAACATACACCAATCAATTTGGTATCTAATCCACCAATCAGTTGCAGTCAGATGCTACATTCCACACCATTGCAGATTGACATGCTAATTCCATGAGTAATACAGGTTTAAGGAAGAGGTACCGAGCACCCTGAACTTGAGTCAAGTTCTGAAGCCTTTTGATGACAGGTACCAAATCTTTCCTGTGTATTTCAACCACACGAGTGGGTATCCTCTCTATCTCTATTTCACCAACACCATCACCATCAGCTTCCTTGGGGACGCCGGACAGCATCACATGGAAGTATATCTGACAAAATGCACAGGTTCTCCTTAGTCATGTGACATAAGCAGGGAAAGAAAGAGAACAAAGCAAAGAACAGATAGATGTCTGGTCCAGATCTCAGATAACCAACATGTTGTGCATTAACAGCTATCCCTAGCAAACACTCAAACCTGTGACCATCAATACAACATGAAAGTATAGAGAGGAAAATATGCAGTACTGCTACTTCCAGAGTTCAAAGATCAAAAATTGAAACATAGAAATAGCAAAAATCATAGTGGGATCCAAAATATCTGCATACCTTGGCTTTAGCCCAAACAGGTAGTGGCCTAGCCTGATACATCTGGACTTCAGCATTTGACATAAACCAGCGCTGCATCTCTTCAATTCCCATACCCTCCCTCCCCAACACCCCTCGAGATCCTCCTTGGCTTAACATAGTGGCAGATTTTGCTTCACCCCCATATCCAGCTTCCTCATGCAATGCCCCTTGAGACTCAATCCTCTCCTCGCGCTCCACCCAGTTAGGGCGACGGCACACATCCCATTTTTCAAGAGGTTCAACTACTACCTTCAACTCCTGTGATAACCCAGAGCTCACAGGAGGACTCCCACTTGCCATCCCTGCGACACCACTAGAGTTCCCACCTTCTCCTCCTGCTGTTGGTCGCAATACATAACGGAGAAGATGCCCTGTGGGACAGAGAATCCAGAGCTGGTCCTTGAATGTTACAGTCTCTATCTCTGATTCAACACCTGTTGCCCCCCCAGCATGAAAAACAGCAGCAACTGCACCAGCAAGAGCATTGGAGCGTCCTGTTGCTGCCACTGCAGCAGTTGTAACTGTTCCTCGCCATCCAGTGTTCCCATTCTTTATTCTGCTCACAACATTGAGATTGATGGCAGGGGGAGGAGGAGGCAGCGCCTGCTGGTTAACCCTAACAGGTCCTGTGCTAGACCACCAAGGGAAAGTTGGTGCAGGTGTTAGCGTAGGCCCAATTAATCCATCAACAGGAACTGTCCCATGTGTTTGAGGACCTACTACACCTCCAAATGGAGATATGGCAAACAGATGGTTGGTTCCTCGTGATGAGCTGACTGCAATCCACTGGCTATCACCACTAAAACTGATGTCTTGAATTACCTGTCCCATTGAGATGTCAGCAATAATCAGATTAGACAATTGCATAGCTGTAACATTGATGGCATGACAGACTGAGGAGGTGAGGCACAAAGACCATGGCACTCACCGCGTTAGTGACCCCACGGTAGAGTTTGTAGAGGTGTGCAAAAGATGTGCTGGCATCCAAGGCAGCTGTGTTGGCACCAGTGGTGGAAGGAGGGGTAAGACGGAAGACATTCAAGTTGTGGCCATAGACTGATGCAGTGACAAGGATAGTACCACTAGGGTCGAAAGCAAGGGCTGACAATGGGCTTGAATGTGCCCTGAACTGTGCCACAATGGTCTTGCTCACAAAGTCCTGCACGATCACCTGAAATCCCAGCATCCAAGACCCCTAAATCGCCTGTGCTGCACCTTTTAACACAAAAATCCACACAATATTGTGGGAATATGGCAAACAAATGGTTTGTTTCCAAAATTTTCAGTATCTGCTAATTTGGTTGGAACTGTTATCCTCAAAATTTGGATACAAATGGCTGGTATCCACAGTCAGTTATCCTGACGTTAGCACAAAACTGCTATCATCAAATGCCACTGTGCACTTACAGACACAACATCGCATAAACTCAAGCATGGGGCTTGCAGGAACCACAGCCATGGTAAGCAGACACACTGAGACACACTGAGAAAAACTGAGGAATGTGCACTAAAGTCAAACAGGTTACAAAATGCTTACAGCGCCAGCATATTCTGACTCCAGGGGTGGGCCACCTTGCCAAGTAGTGTGGCCATTACTGCCATTCTTCCAGCTCGGGTTGCCTGTACCCAAAGACCCAGTGCCACCATCTGGCATGAGCTCTGAACAATACCGCGATATTGTCTTGTACCCCATGTCCCCAAGTGTCACCACCCCAGCAACTAAATGCTTGCTCGACTCTTTTGCATAATGTGCAACCAGGCTCCCATTTGCTGGTGAGGTTGAAGGGCTTACACCTGGTGATGGTGTCAAATGTTGAGGTGAGATACGCCCTGTGGTAGCCATCAGGGGCTGATTTGCTGCATAAGCTAGCCACCGAGGCCCTAACGCCATAGCACCATAACCTACATGACTGGTGCCTGGTGCTGGTGCTGGTGATGGATATGTTAGTACACTGAAACTAAAGAGCAGTGTTGCTGCATCAAAGCAGTAAATCTGCAGACACAAGCAAGTGATCCATCAGCATACTGGCAAGCATATTTAAAATAGGAAGCTCATTCACATCAATCAGCAATGGAAGCATGTTTGATCAGCAGCTGCACCAAGAGGAATATATGCTGGACACACATACAAGGACCAAAATTCTTATAACAAAGTAGGATGACGATTTTCCAAAATACTCTTCATTAAATGCCTCAAGACAAAAGTTTTCAGATCCAAGGGACAACCCTCAGCTGCAATGATCAACTAATTAGAGTCCTTTTGCTTTTCATAAAGCATCCAGCAAGAGAGTAGTTTTCACCTCAAACACACTATCACCCTCACATGCATGTAGAGAGAGAGGTGCAAACAAGAATAGACCCCCTGAATGAGATCCTGAAGGACTCATGGGACAGGAATGGCTCAGAAAGAGGAGATTGACAAGGAACACAATTCGAAACCTTCTCAAGAGTAGGAAGGGATGTGCACTCTCATGTACCTGAGCAACCAGAGCAACTGCTACAACACGAGGGCTGCAACGCACTGCATATATGCCTGTTCGAAACCTCAACACATGCACATAGGAATGGTTTTGGAGTGAGTAGAATCTAACAACTGTCGGAACCAAGTTAGAGCCCCCAATTCCCAAGGCACTTCCAGTTGCACCTCCACTGTGCCCACCTGAAAACCCTCCAGGACTGGGACTCCCAGACCCTGCAGTGTCCCCAGTGAGAACCAAGAGCAATGGGCGTACTTCCTTGAATCCACCTCTTCCATCAGGAGGCTCTTGGACTACTGGCTTTGGTTGTAGGCGCAAAAATGCTACTGGTCCATCCCGACGAGAGACAAGTTCATGCACATTGCTGGCCTCCTCAACATCCCACACTTGGAATCCATTCAAATAGGTGAGCAATAATACTTGGCGAATCTCACCAGTTCCAAGTTCTAGCTTATCAAAATTAGCCCATTGGACCTGTCCATGGGGACAACAGCATTTGGTTAGCTTCAGATTGAGCTCATGCCCAACCACATGTGGCACTTTTATTTGTAGTGTGTCATGCTCTTTAACCAGTATTGAAAACGCATTGCCATGCAGCAAGGCTGCACAGAAAACCCTAGAAATCAATTCGAACTCATGAGAAGCATCACAGCTAAAGCATCACCAAGTCAGTAGAATTGCTTACTTGTTCACGCTGGCGATCATCTTCATTCAGCACACCATTTGAGGCAGCTGAGACTGCAGCCTGGCGCACAGTTGATGCAGCAATGCTCCCTGCATTTGCAGAGACACTGCGCAAGTAACTGGAGATAGTGCGGAATGAGGAAGGGAAAAAGCTGCCTCTGCCCCCACGGGGACTACGTGCAAGGACGTCAGCATTATTCCTCATCCCAATTCACTGCCTTGCTCTATGGATGTTCCTTCTCTTTCTTTGTGCATACCCAGGCTGCGTGTGTGTTACCCCCACAGTCCTGCCACAGGTAAGCTCAATCTTCAGTGCAAACTCTGGATTACATTTCTGAACCCCAAGCACTCAGCTATGAATTGCACAACCAAACCCCAACTTTGCTGGAAAGGGAAAATATCAGATACCTGGAGATCACTAACTAGATGTACTGCTCCATCACCTTGTCCAGCAATCTACAAACCCCGTAGCTGGGAAATTCCAATTAAGCAAACATTAGGGTTTGATGCTCAGGTTGAACAATGTCACATTTCTGCTGCATTCTCAATGCTGCCTGTCAATCCAGTGCAGAAAGTTGGACTGAGAAAGAGGTCCAGCCAGCATGACAGCCAATCTGAACCTTTGGAGAAACAGGTAAAAGCAAGAAGAGCCAATTCTGCCACAAAACAAGAAAAAGATTCTTGGCATGGCATATCATCAAGGGTTACAAATTTTCTGCCAAACCACTCCCTGACCCCTCGGGTTTCAGGAGAAATTTTGCAGTAGAACTTGCATACAGAGCATCCTTGTTGATGAGACCACACACATCACTTTCACGTCAGAAGCACACCGCTTGTACCCAACGTACCAAAATCCTGGCTAAAAAGCATCCATCTAGGGTCCTCTCCCATGCTGGAGTCATGTGGGATTGCAAAGTGCCATGCCACCGAACCGTGCATGAAAGCTTCGTAAGCGCATCAACTTAGACCTAAAAAGCCGTGACCAAGCTTGCCTCACTAAGGGCAGGGGAAAACACACACTGAAAAAGTCGAACCGATTTTCTATAGAACACTACAATCGCAAGACCATCTTTTCTCGCTTCCTGTAAGCTTCCTCCCAAAGCAAGCAGACCTTGCACCGGCGTATCTAGAGCAGTGCACCAAACCGGATTGCCGGAAATTTCCTGACTGTAAAATTCATATTCCAATACAAACCCTCATGCCTACTCCCTTCCACTACTTACTTTCAAAATACCAGAACCAAAGGAAACAAAAGACGAAAACTTCCTCTGCCAAGAATCATCCCGGCAAACCAACCGGCAGGAAAGGAGATGCAACAACGCGTCCAAGAAAGAAAACAAACACACAAAGAATCTCACACATCTCCTTCCCTTTGCAGCCCGCTTTTCTTCTCCTCTCATCACAGGATCCTCAAATACTCGAAAACCAAAAACGCCTTCAAATTCCTTAAAAAATATTCTAAAAAAAAAGCCAGAAACAAAGAAACAAAAAAAAACGCAAACACAAAACACGAACAAGCAAGGGATTGCGAAGACTTACGAGACAAGCAGAGACAGCGTCCTTGAAATTTGAAGATGCAGAAGAAGATACGACGCCGATGCCGAAGTAACGAACCGAATGGAGGAGTTATGGAGGGCAGGTGAAGGGAAATTCTCAAAACACGAAAGCAAAAAAAAAATCTTCCACAACAAAAGAAGATAGGGAAGAACAACAGGAACAACAAGAAAATAACAGCAACAATAATAACAACAAGAAGGAGGACTACTACTACTACTACTACCTAAATGCAAAATCTGCGACACAATTCACGCCATGAACGCAACCACGAGAGAGAGCTTAGGCTTTTTGCTATGCTTTTTGCTTGGCTTTAAGTTTCTTGTTGGGGCGTAGCGATGGCGCAAAGCAGCATTTTACACTGCGGAGGTGGTAGACTGCCGTGCGTGGTTTGGTGTTTTCCCTTGCCGTGCGCAGTGTCTGTCGTAGGGTTGCGTAAAACCCCCTGCAATCCCTTAATTAATTAATTAATCTAATTAATCGTCACCTAAACATTACACCCTTCATCAACTTTAATTTGGCCCCTTCAAAATGTTAATTACCTTAGTTAAGCCTTTCATCGACTTAATCACCCCTATTAGACCTTTAATCAAATTAATTAGTCCTGTAATCAGATTAATCAAGCACTTAATCAACTTAATCAGGCACTTAATCAACTTAATTAGTCCCGTAATCAGAATAATCAAGCACTTAATAAACTTAATCAGGCACTTAATCAACTTAATTAGTCCCTTAATCAACTTAATCACCCTTAAGGCCCTTCGCCAACTTAATTAGTCCCTTAATCACCCTTAGGGCCCTTCGCCAACTTAATTAGTCCCTTAATCACCCTTAGGGCCCTTCGCCAACTTAATTAGTCCCTTAATCAACTTAATCACCCTTAGGGCCCTTCACCCACTTAATTAGTCCCTTAATCAACTTAATCACCCTTAGGGCCCTTCACCAACTTAATTAGTCCTTTAATCTACTTAATCACCCATAGGGCTCTTAATCAGCTTAATTAGTCCTTTAATCAATTTAGTCACCCTTAGGGCCCCTTCATCAACTTAATTAGTCCTTCAATCATCTTAATCACCCTCAGGGCCCCTTCACCAACTTAATTAGTCCTTCAATCAACTTAATCACCCTTAGGGCCCCTTCATCAACTTAATCAGTCCTTTAATCAACTTAATCACCCTTAGGGGGCCCTTCATCAATTTACTTAATAGTTCTTTAATCAACTTAATCACCCTTATTAGAGCCTTTAATCAACTTGATTAGACCCTTAATCACTTAGTTAGACTTTGTCAAGCTCAATTTTGGCTTTAGCTTGGTTAGGCTTTTTTATTGGCAGCTTTAATTTTGTCGATTACTGTAAAAGGAACGGGCAGCCCAAATTTTTTGTAGTGTAGTTAGTAGAGAAGGTGCCTAATTTGCAAACAATTTTTCGTCTACTAAGCACCGGCATTAACGCAATGCCGGCTCCTTCAATTCCGAAAAAATGTAAATCCACCCAATGCTTGATGCTTGGCAAAGCTTTGTAGCCGAGAAACTTTACCCAATTAATTTTGGCTCTAGCTCGGCTTGACTTTTTATTCAAATGTTAAATTTTGATATTAGCTACTTTGATTCGGCTTTTCTAAGCTCGATTTTGGCCTTAGCTTGGCTTTTTATTGGGCACCTAAATTTTTTTTATTAGATATTACGTTAATTACGCTTTGTTATGCTCAATTTTGGCCTACATCTTTATTATCTTAATTTATTGTTAAATATAATGTTCTAACAATAAAACATAATTTTTCGCCCGCAAGTTTTATTCTCACCTTAATTTTGTCATTTCCTTAATATTATTTTTAGCTTGTTGTTGTCATCCTATATTTTTTATTTAAAAAAATATTTTAAAAATTTAGAAAAATTATTTAAAATATATATTTTTAAAAAAAATTGAAAAAAAAAATCTAATCCACCATTTGGAAATAATAAATTAATTTGCAGTAATAAAATCCATAAGTAGTCGTAATGTATAGAGTTGTACAAGAGTAATTTGACCCCAAAAAAAGTCGATCGTTTGGGTAGAGACGGGTGTTTTGGTCCAAGCAACGACACATGAGCTTTGCAACCAATAATTTCTTTTTTTGACCCATTTTTTTACCTTTTTGTTTTTTCTTTTTGTTTTTTTTTTTGTTTTTGGCTAGTCTCTCTGAAACTACTACACGTAGGGCACATTGTTTCCGTCGTAGGCATTTTTTGACAAATTGTTTGTTACCCGAGCACGGCCAAGGAGAACCGAGACCCATGGGTAAACCAGCACTCAATGGGACTCGGTCATCGGTTCCGTCTTTTCTCCCTCACCCTCGTCTCCTTACCCCCCCCTCCCCCCTCTTTTTTTTTGTCTCGACTTTCTTTTGATGAAGGCCCAATGGGCTTTTTTAGACCCATTGAATGGATTTAATTCCCATGGATGAATTTAACCAACATGATTTTTGGCCCTAATTTTTGACACGTGGCACTAGTTAGGCTCTCGGAAGTGGGCCTATGCTTGACTTCCCCCTCTCTAACATGGGCCCTTCTTGTTGTAATGCCCTCGACCTACCTACCGGCATTACCGTAAGCTCTTTTGTGAAGAAATAACTGAAAATTGAGAGAGCAAA
>Ga0116228_10002321_pt1 | contig 16448 bp, 16 predicted proteins | sample S1TSphfallax_2_FD_89694 | JGI IMG/M metagenome (GOLD analysis project Ga0116228, IMG submission 89694) | Host-associated microbial communities from peat moss isolated from Minnesota, USA - S1T2_Fc - Sphagnum fallax MG | ecosystem: Host-associated > Plants > Peat moss > Unclassified | place...
GTATGTATGTATGTATGTTGGATCGATGATGAAGAAGCCCCTCTCGTAACTATCCTTCTTTTGCAGAAGAAACTAGAAAAACTTCACCATGAAAACTTCCACCCTATGGGAATCCTAATCTTGAAACCCTTGATGCACTTACTGCTCATGCACAGCCTTCTTCTTCCCTACTGTTAGGACTTTTTTCTGTTAAGTTATTAGCAGCTTTCTTGCACAGCTTTTCCTCTCGTGCTTTCTTTTATGGCTTGTGAATGTTGTTCCATTCCAAATCCACGGAGTATGGTAGGTTTTTCCTCGAAAAGGTTGAAGTTCTGCATGTGAACCCCTCCTCCTCATCTTGGAACCTTAATCTGGACGTCCTAAAAGAATTTGACAAGTTCATGGAGAACTGCACGTTGAGATCGATCCCAGACAGGCCAATAATAGGGAGGGTCTTGGCGTCAGTTTGAGGTTAGCTTTGTGATACTAAAAGAACTTTGTTGTACTGTCTCTTTATATGCAGGACACATTCATTCCTCGCCATCCAGAGTGGAACGGTCTTGTAGTTCCAGAAAGCTTCAACCCAAAACTATGAAGCAGCAGCAACAGTCACCTAATCCTCTTCCCCCAACTGGAAGTTTTCAGGTGGATACCAAGAAGAAAAAGAATAGGGAGTGCTGTCTCTGTTGCTTGCTTATAGGTTTTTCCAGAGAGATGTAAAGAAAACAGCAGATGCCAAGAAACCCCTGCTACTCACATAAAACAGCCAAATTTCAGGCTGCTTGAATATCATCTGTATGATAAGAAAGTACATACATGTATTGGATAATTTCATTATGGGTTTCACAAAATGCGTGAGAGTACTATTGCTCAAGAGGATGCTGAAAGATGACCCACACATGCAGCTGACTAAATTCAAAAGTATTTTCACTTGGCTGCCTCATATTCAAATCTTATTGATGTATTTCCTTGGGCTGTATAATCATCATAGTACAGGGGATGGCCCTCTACAGCTGATTGGGCCAAGGTGATCCACAGGAGTGTGCACTTGGCAGATTTGGGTGCATTGGGCCTGCTCACTGACATTAAGAACAGTCGGTTGTATTCTATCTTATACTTATCCTGTACAAGTACCCTCATACAGATTAATATGCTTTCTTGTTTGATATTTTGGCATTGCTTAATTGTTTTCTATGCCTGTTTTATGTTGTTTTGCAGTGATGAAGAAGATTCCACATACCATATATTAAGGGATGTGTCCCCCTTCCTCAATGCCCTAGATTTAGTCCTCCACCTCTGATTCACTGTTCCCATTTCTGTCTGTCTCCTGAATCCTACCCTGTTCCAGATTCTTTTCTTATTGTGCTTCTTTGTCATCAGCTTCATCACCTGCTTGAAGCTGAATGGAGCCTGAAACTGCCATGCCCACTCCCATTGCTCTTCACCGTTGGTTCACTCTGGCCAACAAATGACACTTTCTCTTGAACCCAAAACAGTCATGTTGTTAAGTTCGATCTTTCCTACCCACACACAAAATTGTAGAATGTGTATATTCAGTTTTACTTCCGGTTGAATACATTCACGGTCTTCAATCAGTGACAAAATGGGTGCTGGTTTTTTGGGTTCTCTCAACTCTTATTAGGAACACTAATGCATCACAAATTGCAGGTGTAACTAGGGAGTCCTCAACTCAAGCAATAAGGGGAGTCCATGCAGTAGTAGTAGTTGGGCAAATTATCATCTTTTGATTACTAGCGAAGTTTTTGGCTTGGCACAAGGAAGTGCTAACATGGAATAACTTGTGCTTTTTTTATTCAAAATTTTTGAAATGACAAATGTGCACATCACCTTGTCAAGGGCTTTTGGGTGATCACTGATACCAAACACAAAGCAATGGCCTTGTATGGCCTTGTAGTTTAGGAGGGTTACAAACATTATCGCATCAAAACAAAACAAACACCCATCTTAATAATATATAGATTCTTCAGATCAATGAAGCTCTGTTTTATTCAAAAATTTCTTAAGAGTCAATTTCAAGGTAAATGAATTTGCCCTTGTGTTTTCTAAAATATTTCCACACCACGAGCAATGAACAATAATAATTATTGTTATTTTCCAATGTATTCGAGCATACTCTGAGTAATGGCCACAGATACTATATAACTTGTTCCTATGCTGTGTTAACTGGTTTTGGTGTCTTATTCAGGTACCGTATTAGGGTTTTTCCAGCAAGTGGTCATCTGCTGGTTTCACTTTTGGTTCTGCCAGTTCCACATGTGATATGAACTAAAAACTGCGGAATACCCTAAACAATAATTCCATATGTGATGTGAATAAAGAAATGCAGAGTACCCTAACAATTTCACATGTGATAGTGAATAAAAAATGTGGAAAAACCTAACGAGCCATGCGAATGGACCGTGCAAAACACACATGGCCAAAGTGAACCAGCATCCACCAGTGCACAATGAAAGATGGATGGTAAATGGTCAAGAAACAGGCTTCAGCCGAGTTCCCAATTCCTTAGCTAATCAATTTTTTGTTTTGGATTTATTGGAGTTTTTAAGAAATCACACCCAGTCCAACCCTTATTTTGTACCCTGTTAATTGATTCATATCCTTTAACCAAACAACTAAACTTAACATGAGATGGTTGAAGATTAGCATTTACTATGATTTGTTGAAGGTGTGTTGATTGGTCTCCTTTGCATGTTAGTTTGAAGATTTGCTGCCTCAGGCATCACAGTCAGTGATATTCCACCTACTACATCTCCTTTGGTGGCTCCTGAAGTGGTCTTGTAAGGTGGTGGAGCCCAGGAAGCAAATTGGGACCAGTTTGCCCGGGAAGCCTGGTACATGGGGTTTTGGCACTGGGACGTGCCGACGGAAGAAGAGCCGAAGAGTTCCAGTTCACTGGCTCGAGTCTCGATCGGGACTTAAAAACCGGTCCTTAAACCCTAAACCCTGGACTTTGAGAGAGAAATGCCACAGAGAGACGGAGAGGGAGAGAGGGGTAGGAAATGTGTGTGAGAGAGAGAGAGAGAGAGAGAGAGAGGGAGGGAGAGAGAGATGAAGAGCAAATGTTGTCCAAGTGAAAATAGTTGCTAGGACTAACTTGTAATCTGCAGCGGTTTAGGATTTCTGTGCACGGACCTTATGCACGTAGAAGCTCGAGCTCCGTTCGTCATCGCCGTATTCTGATACCAGTCAGTAGCCATGAGCGAGATCTTTGAAGGCTACGAGCATCAGTACTGTAAGCTCTCTGCGAATCTCTCCCGCGAGTGCACATCGGTTTTTGGCACTTGTAGGAGGTACGACGATATCTAGGGTTTTGGTCGGAGAGTAGTACCTGGTGACTAGGCTGTAAGTTTCACGTTTTTCTACGGAGATCTGTTTCTTCCCTTTTCTGCCTTCCTTCCTTCATTCCTTCACTCTGCCGTTGAGCTGCTGCAGTATCGTTTCTGCAGCAATTCCTGGGTTTTTGTGGATTTAAAACAAGGTTCTTGGGTTTATCTTAGGTGCATTTGAATTATGTTCTTCGAGTCCTTCTGGTTTGTCAACCCTAATTTCTTGATCCTCGAGTTTAGTACTCTCGCAAGTGAGTATGTGGGAATTTGACAATTTGGGATGATGCACCTATTATTATCTTAATTTTTTATTTTTATTTTTTTGGTTTTTGGATTTACTGCAGAAGAGAAGAAGCGTAAGCTTTCAGAGCTCAAGACTGGATTGGATGAGGCGGAATCTTTGGTATGGCACTATTTCTCATCTACATCATCTTATGTGTTTGAATGGCTGTTGTCGTTTTGAGGTTTAGGGTTTGAATTGATTCATGACTGATTGTTCACTATTTGTTTTGGCACAATGACCAGGGATTTAAAAGTGCAATGGTGTAGTTGCTTAGATCTGGAGAATGGACCTTGACACACACAACCTACCACCAACACAGAAAGCCACACTTCTTGCAAAATTGCGAGAATACAAGTCTGACTTGAACAGTCTTAAACAGGATTTCAAGAAGGTGTCAATGGCACATGATCCTGTTGCATCCAGGAATGAGCTCATGGAGTCATGGGTGGCTGATCATGTCATGGTGTGCAATATACACTTTGGGACTTAGTGCACTTTTGTTCAGACACTTGCTATTGCCCACCACACTTAATGATCTAAGAAAGAGGTCCCAACTCATGGATTAATCTGGCTATGCTGTTGCAGTCAGGACATGAGTAGAGGACCAGACTCTTGATGTCTACAGAGAGGCTCAATCAATCTGGTGAGAAGATAAAGGAGAGTAAATGGACCCTCTTGGGAACTGAGGAGCTTGGAGTTTCAATTCTCCAAGATCTTCATTCACAGCAGCAAACACTACTTCATGCTCATAACAATGTAGGTTTTATTTTCTCTAGCTTTCCAGTTTTTATCCATTTAAATCACCATTCCCTCTCCATGTCACTTCCATGGGTCCATTACAGAGTGAGTTCCCCAGTATACAGGAATGTTCTGTGGACCCTAAACCCTAAACCCATAGTAGCCCTTCATTAGAAAGCCTATTTGTATGTTTGGTTTTTCCCAGTCAGCTGTCTTTTAGTGTTGTATGTTTTCATATTTCTGTTGGGTGTATTTCTCAGGAGTGAAAAGTTGATATGTAGGGGGTTTTTTCATGATTTGTGGTCTTGGGTACAGTATGAACCATGAAGAGTTAGTTTAGAGGTGCATGGATGGAGTAGTCGCATGTGCAGGAATTGCAACCTGGGCAATGGTTGTTTTGGGTTTGTTGACTGAAATGGGAGGAACTAGTGTGTTGTGTTAAAAGTTCTAAAAGTCCTGTATGGGGTTGCAGCTCCAGGGTGTGGATGACAATATTGGTAAGAGTTGGCAGATCCTGAATACCATGGGGCGACAAATGACTTGGAACAAGTGGATCTAATCATGTGTTCTAATCATGGCAATTGTGCTGGTAATCTATTTTAAGCTCAAAAGCTAGAGTTTGGGATTGCTAGTCCTCTAGCAATGTGTGTTGTGTGGAATGAATTGAGTTGAAGACACTGATGACTTAGCAATATACTCAATGTAAGTATGTATAAGGTGGACAGGATGTACTATCACTTGAATATCCCTGCTGTTCGTGTATATTCTCTGTAGTTCATCATTTAGCCTGGATCACATTTTTTGGGTTCGCAGACTAGAGGAGATAAATGTCGGTCATCCTAGGAATAGATGGAGAATAGAAAAAGAAGAGTGGAAGCCTATCTGTATGCTCTGTTGTTCAAAACGATGGGCTGCCAGGCATCTGAATATTTTTTGGTTAGTATAGATGTCTCCTACAAAATGGCTAATTCTTTAGGGCAAGATTTTTCAATTATACTTGAGCCTTGTGGAAGTCTATGAACTTTTAGTAATGATGGTGCTTGTTCCAATCACCAAAGGTTCATCAATTCGCCCTTTGCCTACACCCACTGCACACTGTGAGGGCCATATTTGATATTATGAGTTGAAAAAGTTGCTTCAACTATAATTAAGACAATTATGGAAAAGACTCTTCCATCTACTATGCCAATTATACAACACATCACACTACTAAATTGCATCATTCATGGAATTATTTTATCACAAAATTGCAACTAACATGCTATTAAGGAATGCAACATATTTTCAGTGGTCTATGCTACATCAATGAAAATCAACTGACAATGATAGGCAATTAGAGGCTTGAAGATAGTCATCCTCTCAGTCCCATGATGGGCAATCAGACACTTGGAAGATAGTCCTCCTCTCACAGTCCCATGATGGGCAAACCAGTGTGCCTCAATAGTTTTCCAATGGACTCTCATCTCAATGAATTCATATTTACTGGGGCACAAACATTACACAGATTAACCTAAGAATAGAGATGTGGAAAGCAACAATAGCCCAAACATGCAAAAGTCAACAAACAAATCAGGCCACTTCTTTCCTGATGGGAGAGGGAAAATATAGGCCTGTGCCAGTTGGAATGTCACGACAAACCTTGTGTAGTCGGATATAGCTATCATCACAAGAATAAAATGCCCCAGCAAAATCCATAAGGATCCATTTCTTCTGATCAGGTTGGGGTCTTAGAAAGGAGAATTCTTATCTGAATTTCCAGTAGCCAATCATTTGTGGAGTAAATCAGAGAGAAGTGAAACCAGCCATGCTTTCATGCTGCTTGTCCACTCCTCAAGAATACTGGGCATTTTTGTGGTAAAGAAGTCTTACACTCTCTCCCTGAATATAAAACCCAGAAAAAAAGACTGGAAGACACTGAGAAGGACTTTGTATGGAACTTTTTGAGTGTCCCAATAGATGTTTCCCTGAATGTCTGCCACATGAATGTACAGGAAAGACGCGTAAATGTCTTCACGTCCCAGCAGGAGCTGCTGATTTTGCTTTGGCTGCTGCAGCTACTGCTGCTGCAGCATTTGCAGCTGCTGATACAGGTGATGGTGTCGATGACAGACTGGCAGGTTGGGGGTTAGCAATGGGAGCAGCTGTTCTTGCAGCTTGGGCATTCACTTGTGCAAGCAACGTCTGGATCTGCTTCCCAGTCAATGTTTCATGCTCAAGCAATGAGGCTGCCAAAGCATGAAGTTCTCGTTGTTGTGTTGTAAGGATTCGCTTTGCATTTTCATAAGCTGTCTGGAGCAATTCTCGAACCTCACTTTCCACAAGCAGTCTTGTCTCTGTGCTCATGGATTTGCCATCATCTTCATAGTTGTGAGCCACTACCCCCACTGCCTTGCTCATTCCATACTTGGTTACCATCTCTCGAGCAAGCCTTGTGGCCGATACAATGTCAGAAGATGCTCCAGAGGTGACCTGCACAAGTAACCAGCAAGTATCAACACAATTCTACAAAAGTGATTTTAATAAAGGCTCATAAAATCACTGGCACAAAGACTATATCCCACTGCATTCACATATCACAATTCCTCAGAAATTGGTGCAAAGCCATTGCTCATAATTTGGGTGTAAGGAGTCCAACAATTGATAACAAACATGGGAACAAACACGGGATAGCATAGGGGAGGAACAGTCAGTCCTCAACAAGCATGAGGGCTCACAGATCACATAAATCGAACACAACATGCAATCAAAGAGCAAGGAAGAAATAAGGGAGACGACCAGAACAATTTAATTAAATGGATTGCCAATGAATGGTTGAGGATGGAATGACCACACCCACCTCTCCTTCTCCAAACACAAGTTCCTCAGCAACACGCCCACCCATGCAAACATCAAGGCGTGCAAGCATTTGCTTGCGGGAAAAGCTTGTCTCATCTTTCTCAGGCAGCTGTGATACCATACCCAGGGCCATACCCCGTGGAACAATTGTTGCCTTGTGCACTGGGAGGGCTCCATCAGTATGAATAGCAACCAGCGCATGACCCCCTTCATGGTATGCTGTCAGTCGACGTGACTCCTCTGATATCACTGCAGACTTTCGTTCACTCCCCATCATGATCTTGTCTTTTGCAAATTCAAGGTCTACCATACTCACATCTTTCTGTCCATCCATGGCCGCTTTCAGAGCTGCTACATTCACAAGGTTGGCTAGATCAGCACCTGAAAACCCAGGAGTTCCACGGGCAATTATGGACATGTCAACATCTTCTGCTTTTGGTACCTGCACACAACAGAATAGTTGAAACCAGGTTTTTACAAATGACTTGCAAATGTAGAGAAATGCCACCACAGAAAGCTGCCTCTAAAATATAATTGCACAGGTGAGAATCTACCACCCAATTCATGAAGCATTGGCAAATAAAACAGTGCAGCTGAGTTAAGGCAGGAGTAGAAGACAGGATACTACAATCAGTAACACAGCATGACTTGTTCTTGGGAAATGTCCATGACAATTCCATGTACACTAAATCCATTTGTTTGATGTTGAGTATGAACAAACCTTTGACATATGAGATTCCAGAATTTGGCGCCGACCTTCAACATCAGGGTTGGGAACCACAACATGGCGATCAAATCTGCCTGGCCTGACTAGAGCTTTATCCAATGATTCAGGAAAATTTGTTGCAGCAATGACAATGATCCCTTCATTTTGCTTGAAACCATCCAATTCCACAAGCAGCTGGTTTAATGTCATTTTCATGTACTGCTGGTCCTTTGGGTTGCGGCTCCCTCCAATAGCATCAATCTCATCCATGAAGACAATACAAGGTGCCCTACATTAGAGCATGATAAGATTAGATTTCTCTACCTCTGACCAGTCAGACACATTCCAAAAAACATCTATGACTAGAAATGACACAAAATAATGAACAAAAAGACATGCTTAAATGAAACTTGTAGGAGAAAAATCAGGGTTTCGGAGCTCTGCCTTTCTTTTACTTTCTTACCATGTTTTATTAGGAGTACTTTAAGGTATTCACAGAAATGCTATCAAGGTTTTTTGAGAAACAATAACCAATCCATTAAAGGAAATGGGTGGGTGGAGTGCTATGGGGTGGGATCACTGTCCCAGGGGGGAGGAAGGAGAGAGAGAGGATGGCACAAACCGTTTCTTTGCAGCTGAGAAGAGATCACGCACACGGCGTGCACCTACGCCCACAAACATTTCTTCGAATTCACTGCCACTGCAATAAAAGAATGGAACTCCAGCCTCCCCAGCTATGGCCCGGGCTAGCATGGTCTTGCCTGTGCCTGGTGGTCCAACTAGCAACACTCCCTTCGGTAGCTTTCCTCCTAACCTTGTGAATCTCTGGGAGTGACAAGCCAACATAAGATGCTTGCTTAAGAAATATAGGGCAATTAACTCAACGTCATGCCATATCAACTCAACTGCAAGAGAGCTGCACAGTTGTAAGTACATAATGGACTTGTAGTGTCACCAAACTGTGTTCACAAAAGATATGTATCAGCACTAAGAAACCTGCAACAGTCCCCATAGCCTCTCCTCTTGCTCTCTGAGAAGATTTGCAAACATGCATATACCTTTGGATCACGTAGATAATGAACAATCTCCTCTAGTTCTGCCTTGGCTTCATCCACTCCCTTGACATCACTGAATTTAGTATTGGTCTCTATACTGGGCTGCACCTCCTCATTCAGGCCCAACCCTGCCATAGTATTATGCAGCATCCACTCTATGCATGAGTTGTGCACAGCCTCACAAATGCATCAAACCAAAATCAATTTGGAAAATCATGTTTGCAGTATCTCCGACATTGAGCAAAGTTTGTGGCTTCTGCCTTCGGTTTTCTTTAGTGATTTGAAAGATCCACTATGACCATAGACATTCATACCAGTGATTTAATTAAGTACTCAAAGACCTCACAACAGTCACATAGGATTATGACAAGTCACACAAACATCTAGAGAGATGTCTTGAACCCACCCTTGCCAATGCCTCGATCTTCAATTAATGCTCCAACGCCTGAGATTAAGAGGAAACCTAAGGCCAGTGTTCGTAAGGTCCGCCAGGCTTGCACTTTGAGCCCTCCTTCCGCAGTGACCATATGGATAGGTGCATTTGGGGTCCCCAGGACTCCATCCTTTGTCATGGTTCCAACACTTCCAAGCAGAGGGGATGATGTTGACATATTCATGGAGGTGTCTCTTTGCATCCCACTTACTGATGTTGCTGCTCCTGTTCCTTGACAAAACAGACAAACTTAGCAGCAGAAACAATGAATTGATCTGAACAGTGAAAAGCACTGAGCCATTTAACAAAGCTGGAGAGTACAAGTGCACATATGAAGAAAAAGAAATGCAATGATACAAGCACCTCTTTGGAGAGTTTTCAGCAAGGCACTTTCACCAAGCCTGTCAACTTTGACAAGTGCTTTCACATATTCTGCTAATGCCGCTGGGCTATGCTGAGGAAGTGGTCGGCTCTCAAACCACCGAATGACACCCTCTGGATCCACTCTGTTCAACTCTTTCAACAATGCTGCCTGCTTCTCCTCCCAGTCATACTTGCTTGCAGCATCCCTGTCTAGCTGCTCTAGCCTCCTTGCAAAATTGTTTGTGTAGCTTGACATCTGTCTACCTGAACCACATGAAACAAACTGCAGCTTCAGTGGCAGAACTATGTTGATACTGCAGACTGAATTTTGCAGTCTGGAGACTTTCTAATAATCAATCAAATCACTGTGACTGTTGCCATAATTCTTGAGTACCTGACACACTTTAGTGTTATTTAAGACTACTTACGGGCACCATGAAGTTTGGTCATGGACAAGGAAGTACATGCAGAAGCAAGGGAAAGTGCCTTGAGTCTTTAAATGGACACATTTCTTTCCACTGACCCTGTGCACTCATGAAAAAACCAAAAAAAAGGTACTAGCACCAACCTTCATGTCTGAAACCAAGAGCCTGCCCACGAAGCTGTAACAGAGAAAACCGCAACTGACTTCCCAAACCCTGCAAAACATTGGACACCGCCAGCTGCTTGGCAGCATGCCCTCCCTGTACAGAGAGGCATGTAGATGTAAGGACACCATGTCCAAGAATGAGCAAGTGTAAACAAATGAGAGCTCAGAAGACTGCTCTTGGTATTTCCATGGAGTCTCAGAGTATTCAGAGGGATTGAGAAGGATGTATGCAATGAAAAAGGAAACAAAAGCAAGAGATGCTTAAAAAGAAGATAACAAAGGCGTGACAAAATCATTGAAAATAACATGCCCCTCTCGAGCACCAAGGGTTTGCACCGCACCACAAGCTAAGAATTTTTCTACGCACAATAACTAGGTAGTCCTTTTGCAGACTCCAAGGACCAACATTTCATGTCATAACCTATTCAAGCTGTGAACTCTACACAAAGTGCCGACAACAAAAGTACGCCATACACACACACGTACCTGTTCCACCAGATGGCGCAACGCCATCTCCCCAAATCGTCTTCAACTCGTCTCAATCGCTGAATAGGTATCAAATTTGCCAGGAGGACACTAACGACTTCATCTCAAAATCGCCACCACAAAACGCTCCATCATAGATAACCGAAGTTCGCTGCACCCACAACATATTCTCTCCTGTCAAAGCCTTCTTCCTACACAACACAAGCACCGCTTATTCTTCTTTCCATTCTCAGAAGTCAAACAAAAATTTCATACATGCCACAGGAAATTTTGTAAGCCAAAAAAAAACAAAAAAAACAAAAAAAAACAAAAAAAAAAACAGAGAAACAAAAGCGTATGAGACCGAAGACTCAGACGAGAATGATCGACTTACTACGCCAAGGCGACGGAGGTCCGGATTGAGAAGACATGTGCGTCAGGAGAAGAAATGCACTCCAAGGGGAAGACGAAGAAGAAACCCTAGGCCGAGAGTAGAGAGCTCATTGCATAGAGAGAGCCGATCGATGTTTCATCCAACTTTGCAACCCTTCATCATCAACAGCTAGGGATGCGTAATGATGACGAAGCATCCCATCGATGAAACTCTAAATCCTTCCCCCTACCTTGCGATTTAGGATTAGGGCTAAAATCCCCATGTTCACTTAGGGTTAGGGTTCAAGGGTTTCTACTCCCTTTGCCTTGTCTTGCCTTGTCTTGCTCTCTTCCTTTGCTCAACAACATCATAGCCTTTTGATGCTTTGTTTTTCCTTCTTTTTTGGATTTGTATTTTGGAAACTTCATATGTCGTCTGCAATGTTGCTGCCCGCTTCTTCTTCTTCTTCCTCTTTTGTTTTGGCGCCGCGGGCTCCAACTACCAAGCTTTTTATGTGCTACGGAAATGTGGCCGCTTCCGCCACGCTTCCATTATCGACAAAGGGAGGGCAGTTTATTCGTCCTCATTTGTTGGACCTTGCACCATACACTCCTATCGAGCCGTTTGAGGTATCATCCTATTCGCCCCAGAATTTCGTGGTGGTTTGTTTATTGTTTTGATAGGGAATTAAGGGATTTCGTTGTGAACCGAAATTCCACTTTCTTGAGTTTAGAGTCACGGCTCAGTGCTTCGAGATATATAGTTTAGGGTTTCTTTGCCTTAAAAGGAGAAGAGATTTTTGAGCTCACAGCATTTTATTATAATCGACTAAGTGGTATAGTAATCCAACATGTTTAGACTCTGAGAGATGTGTTTCTATGCAGATATTGTCAGCTCGATTAGGTAGACTTCCCAAGGACATTGTCAAATTGGATGCAAATGAAAATCCTTATGGACCGCCACCCGAGGTAAAGTTTCTATGGGCAATCCACGAATGACAAATTTTGACTCTCTTAAAGGAAACTTGTTCATTGAGGTTTTAATGTTTCTTTTGAAGAGACATGCAAGTTTCAATTTTGACGATGCCCATTGAGAGCAGTTATGTGGAACATGGAACAGCACAATGCAGTCTTATTTTAGAATGTCAGCAGGTTCTAGAGGCTCTTGGCAGTATGGAATTTCCAAATATATACCCAGATCCAGAAAGCCGGAGGTTACGGACAATGCTGGCAAAAGACACAGGGTTAGAGGCAGAACACATTTTGGTTGGATGTGGAGCAGATGAGCTCATTGACCTTATCATGCGGTAATGGGCTCCACCACCTCCTAAACAGTTGCAAAGCATTTAGGTGGGTTTGGAAGTAATATGTTTGATCTTCAAGCTAAAATTGTCCCAAAATTGAGATCAAATGGTCTGTGGTTTCTATGGGGTATTGAATCTTGCTCCACCTTAAACAGGTGTACACTAGACCCTGGGGACAAGATATTGGACTGCCCACCCACCTTCACAATGTATGCATTTGATGCAGCTGTAAATGGGGCTTCTGTAGTCAAAGGTACATATTCTGTGTCTGATTTCAAGGTTTGAGTCCCAAATTTTTCAGAGTGTCATGCAGGCCACAAGGCACAGCATTCTTGTGTGGTTGGCAGTCAATTTTTTGTTGACATCTCTCATTCAATCACTGGATTCATATCTTGTTCCTCATGTTTTGTGAACTAATAAAAGATTCACTCTGTTCACACTGTGAATTTGGCCCAAATAAATTAGGATGTGTTGTTGCATTCTTGACAGTTAGTGTGGCTGATTATAGGTTCTGGCCTCTTTGTCCAGTGCCCAGGCTATCAGGATTTGCATTGGATGTGCCTGGTATTGTGAAAGCTGTGCAAGAGCACAGACCAAAGCTTGTCTTCCTCACGTCTCCCAACAACCCTGATGGATGGTAACCCATGTTTCAACACCAATCCTCGCTTTGGCTCTTCACGTTGGTTGCAACTTGGTTCAAACTCCATGCAATGAGACCTACTTGTATGAATGCCTATGACAATTGTAGAGTGATTGATTTGTTGATACAAAATGTCACAATTGAGATTTTGTGGTTGTCTTTTGGGTTTCTATAGATGAGGAGGTAAAATGACTGATGGGGAATCATTATCCTCCCAAGCAATGCATGAATCCATGAAAGCAGGAATGTCAACAATCTGAGAAGAGGGTTTAGGAACAACAATTTGGTGGCCAGATCAGGGATTTTCTGTTTTGAGATTTTGTTTCAGGGGTGTTGGAGGGTGGAGGGGTGTGTTACAATGAAAGACCTTTTGTTGTCTCTGATTGGATTCTGGTTGCAGTTTGATCACAGATGAGGAGCTTGAGACAATATTGCAGTTGCCTATTCTGGTGGTGCTGGATGAAGCTTACATTGAATTTGCTCTTGAGCCTTCACGCATGCAATGGGTGAAAAAGTTTGACAATCTTGTCATTCTTCGGACCTTCAGCAAACGTGCTGGTGTGCTTTTCCTATTCCTGTGAACTATCACACATGCATTAATTTTCCTTGTCCAGAACCAAGTTTGAAGAGCTTACGAAATCTGATGTTTCCACTATCTTCATTAATTTTCATGACAAACATCTGTACCACACAACATGCACAACAACCTTAAAATGACATCCATGGGACAATCAAATACCACTGCTGGCTTCCATCAATTGAATTTTTGAGCATGCAGATTTCCTGTGGGATCTCCTGAGCCCTTCACAAACAAAAACTTGTGGCTCCAGTGGCATTCCTTTGTAGAATGATATCATACTTCCAGGATGTAGGGCAGGAGCTCTGAGTTTCTCAACCTCCTTTGACATTTGGATCAATACTTCTGAGTGGGATATTTTTCTTGAGAAATGACAGGATTAGCAGGGCTACGAGTAGGCTATGGAGGATTTCCATTAAGTTTGATTGAGTATTTATGGCGTGCCAAGCAACCTTATAATGTGTCAGTGGCTGCCGAAGTTGCAGCTTGTGCTGCCCTCACAAACCCTACATACTTGGAGGTACTGTTCCACCTTATGACCAATCACAAAACTGAATTCTCTTGTTACTACTACAGCCATCTTAGCTGTGTTCTTGGTAAGTGTCTTGCAGTTTTCAACTGGGGCTTTGTTTTCCTTCAGTCTCTTTCCTCTTTTTTGTTGTTGCTCCGTGTCTCTGTTTAGGATGTGATCTGCTATTGGCTCCTTTCTTCATTTCCTTAAAATGTTTGTTTGGGCCACATATCACATGTTACAAGTGCCCAAGTTACTGCAACACTTGCTGTTCTAGTAGCAAGCACTCGGTCATTGTGGATGATGACTGATGGTCATACCCTTCTCAGAGATTGGTATTGCACTTGTTGATGTTGCAGACTGTCAAGAATGCATTGGTGAAGGAAAGGGATCGGTTGTTCTCAAAGTTGCAAGAATTTCCCTTTTTGCAGCCATATCCTAGCCATGCAAATTTCATTCTTTGTTCAGTAACAGGTGCCAAAAGTGCCAAACAGTTGAAGGTGTGTCTTTGCTTCCTCTTCTGCAACCCAGATTTTTGTATCCAATTCATTTGTTATTGATAGCCCAGTGACCTTCTTGAAGGGGCAGATATACAGACAGAAGGTGTGCCTCTCTGTTTCGATTATTACGAAACAATACGATTAGGGACTATGGTGCTCTTGTTATAGTTAACTTATTCAGGTTCCACAACCTTTAAGAACCTTATTCTTTGAAGGACCTGGAATCAGAAAGGCCATGACTATGGCAATGGAGACAAACTCTATTGTGTGTTCTCTGGCATGTTGTCTACTAGTATTTGTAGTTCAGATCTGTTTGTAGGACAGAATGCTTGTTGCTTCCACTTGGATGTTGAAATCATGTGTAGGATCTGTGCTTTTAAAATGCACCTATATTGTTATGGTCATCTTGAAAATCTTGTTTTTACTCAGCTCAAAATCATCATCTTTTGAATTTGTCACAGGCCAAGCTTGCAAAGGAGGGTGTGATGGTTCGTCACTATGAAAAAGAAGAACTGAAGAACTTCATTCGCATCTCAGTGGGAAGGCCGGAACAAACTGATACTTTTCTTTCTGCCCTGGCCAAGGTGGCATGAGGATCTAGAACAAGATTGTCATCTTTCAGGCTGCCACATGAAGGTCATACCTTTCCAGTGTTCGTCATACATTCATGTCCATTTTTTTGAAAACTGCTTTCCAGTGTGCTTCATGCATCAGTCTAACATGGAAACGGCCAATTTGGACACCCTTTAGCGATCAGCATTGAACTTCAGCCTGCCAAAGTTCAAAATGGAAAAGTCAAGATAGAAAGCAGTAATTTGTCAATACTGATCTGTAGTTGGAGGTATAGATTGAGTCAACTAGTGCGCAGGAGAAAACTTGGGGATTGCATGCAGACCAGAATACCTGATGGTATGAGCATTGACGTTGGCATGGTTTTAAAATTCTGTTGTTCCAACATGATGTGCAATGTGCACATCAACAATGACCAAACATTTCAACCATATCGACTGACATTTAGTAGCATCAGCTATGTGGTTAAGCATGAGAGAAACATCGAATAGCCAATAGTCTAGGCCTTATTCAAAGGCTAATGTTTTGCTTTCTCCTCCTTTTTGCTTTTGAAATTTGGTGACATAGTGGGGTTTTTCTCCCAAGAAAATCATTTGTACAGATCCATTTCACTTCTTTTTATGCCAAGCATGGCAAAATTTAACCACCAAAAAACCCTAATTTCAAATAGAAATGTAGAACAAACAAAATTTTGTTTGTAACCAAATGCTTGATATACTAAACCAAAAATGGAAACCACTTAAATTTTTACTTTTTTGGTAACAAAATTTTGATGCAAATGACCAAAAAGTTGATGTTTAATCAAAAATTGTGAAAATGAAAATAATGGTTTAAACCTATGGAAATGAGAATTAAAGGTTTAGGGTTTATGTGTTGTATCTCAAATTTGGAATTAAAATAGGGTTCAAATGTGAATCACAAGGTGCATGGTTCAAACAGTTTAAGGTTTAGGTCTTTTGTCCCATATTTAAGAAAGGATTCACATTACAGTAAACATTGTGCTTGGATTAAATTTTCATTTGTATTTTACTTCTTTTGTGAGTGTGTGGTTTTCCAAGTGCATTTGTTGTTGTGTTGTTTTTGTAGATTCTTTTTTTTTTTTTTTTTTCGCATGGGTTTTTTTTTGATTTTAAAAAAATAAATTAATTTTTTTTTGGGGTTATTTTAATTTTTGAATTTAA
>Ga0116228_10002323_pt1 | contig 16444 bp, 13 predicted proteins | sample S1TSphfallax_2_FD_89694 | JGI IMG/M metagenome (GOLD analysis project Ga0116228, IMG submission 89694) | Host-associated microbial communities from peat moss isolated from Minnesota, USA - S1T2_Fc - Sphagnum fallax MG | ecosystem: Host-associated > Plants > Peat moss > Unclassified | place...
ACCCACTTTCTTCTCCTTCTCTCTATCTTCTTCTAAAGCTGTTATAAGATAAAGATTGCATTTGGTTTTGGTAAGAGAGCACGAGGCATCGGTTTACCCAATAGGTAAAGCACTAAGGACCATAGTGGTTAGAACTAGTGAATTTTTCTTCTTCAAAGAACAAAATTTTGTGAAGGAGAAAGTTAAGAATCTTTTGGAATTTCCAGGAATCTATCTTCTATCTTTCAACATGGGATCTTCAAAATGAATCACTTAATTAATCATATTGACAGACATGTGTTGAAGCTGCCCTTGTACTAATGGTAATTCTATTTGTGAATGTGAACTTATTAGGGGGGTAGTGTACAGAGGTCTGTTGACAAATTCTATTCCAATTGAAGACTGATAATACTCTTTTCACATGTTCTAGGTCTCAATCTGCAAGAGACAAATTCAAAGAACCACACACAGTGGTTGTTGCTGGTGGTTTGATCTCTGCTCTTGACACTGGACTCAGTTCTGCAGGGTATTTTTTAGCATCAATTTTGTGAGGTAGGTGAACATGCAAAAAAAACCTAGGAAAAAGTTGAGATCAAAGTTGGTGATCTCAACTTTTTCCTCCCTCAAACTTTGTCTACCATTGTTAATTAACATGAGGATGATTGTGTTAATGTTGTAGTGGATTGTAAAGACTCAGTGTTGGATTGGTATATAGGTTGAAGTTGGGTATCAGTTCGGTTATTAACATGGGTATGAAGATACCCAACCAGGTGAGTCGGGTCCTATCCACTGATGATCATAGTGTGGTCGAGATTGGGTTGGCACTTTGCCACCTTGACTGATCGATACTCATATGCATCTTTCTCTGAGCATTTGTGTTGATCCTGAATTGAATATGAAGTGCTTCAGGTGTGAGTTGCAAGCTCCATTGTTTTTCAAATATGACTATGATTCATCAATGACTTTTTTCCTTCTTGAGACCTTTGCGTATCAATTTTGTGTTTGTGTTTTGGACATATCACCTTTAGTCATTCATTGAAACATTTCATTTTCTGCAACTTGTGCAAAAAAATTACATTTATTTTGTGGCATCACACATTAAATCGATATTCTCATCATATTCATTCTTAATATTTCTTTGGTATCGAAATTTTATTACTTTGATATTCATATCATTGTCTACAATTCTCAAACTATGTCCGTGTTGATATCACCAAGTATGCATTTTCAGTTTTCTACCCTAATACTCATATTGCTTTGGAATTATTTTTAACACCCAGACCAGTCTGGTATGTTAAAAGTTCCAATACCAGTCTAACACTGCTAAAGACCTGCTGAAAATTTACTAGTGTATCTAGATGGCACATTCTAAAGCAGAAACCCTAAACCCTCTGAGTCAAATTCCAAGGAGCAACAAAGCCTTCCATTTTCCTTCTCTTCTGCCGTTGGGAACTGTCTTCAATTTTGTTGCAGAGAGCTTCTGCTTTTTTGTCCATGATCCGCCTAGTGATCTCTTGGATAATCTCATACATCCAAAAAAATTAACAGGTCTTTCCATTCAGTAATGCGCTCGACCTTGGGCCTTACCCTACACAAATTGATCAAGATGCAGTTGCAAACAAAGGATTCGAGCTCTCTGTCTCTGTCTCTCTCTTTACACTTACAAATTGGCATGAATTACAACATCACGTATTGTGTAGACTGTTCACTATTTGTGGTAGATGATTCTCAATATTGAAGCATTATACTCAATTGGCCAACAGAACAGGAGTAGAAAGATTGCAAAGACAAAGCTGGTGTTTTTTCTTTTCAATTGATACCAAATCTCCCGCTTCTCTTATGGCCCATCCTACTAAAACTGTTGGTTTCTCGTGATCTAGGGGAGAATTAAATCCAGCAGAATTGGGTCTTTTAAGGATCTCACAGCACCTTCCCATCCCTGCAAAACAGGAGGAGCACCTCCAGAGAATTGACTGCTGCTTCATTCAACTGTTTGTGCTGTCATTTTGTCAACCTCAATCTCATCCTCAGACTCTGAAGCACATTCAAATGTTGTTGTTGTCATATCATCAAACTCAATCTCATCCTCAGAGTCTGCTTCCTTTCCATTTGGTAATTCTAAGCCCTCACCTGCCAATACATCAGAGAGGCAGAAGTACGGAGAATGGTCGAGGTGTGAGCGTACCAAATGATAAGGGACCCACCTGCACATCATAACAAAGCATGAAGAAGACATTCAACAACTTAAATGAAGAGTGCACACACAAGTCATTTTACTTGAGAATCTCAACAATCTGACTCTTGTGGAGAGGACAGCCTCTCTACATGTATCCTTCCTTGTAATAATCTTGGATAATCCATGAAATAATTTGAGTGCTTTCATAGCCCAGAATTGACATACAAGGGCAGCTTAATAATGTCCACCTTCAGATGTAAGTAGCAAACTGAATGAGCTGACAATTCAACTGCTCATTTGACAACAAAACACAGCAAAAATAATGGTCTAGTAAAGTGAATCTGCTCTCCATGAATCATACTTGTAACCATAAAATTACAAATGACCAGAAATTGCCAGAAAACTTACATGTATTTTACAGGGCAGAGAAGCTCAGAGGGAGCATATGCAGCCTTGTACCGCATCTTTGGACATGAATGGATATAGTACCCCAGATAATAGTACTTGAGCGAAGGACACATCTTGTGGGCCTCCTGGACCCATTCAATCTCTTTGAGAGCCGAGTACTTGCCAAGAGACAGAAAGGGGAGGTCTGGGTCCCAGAACAAGTACTTGCTGGAAAGGCAATGGGGAAGGATGTCAACAACACCAACAGCCACCAATTTTCCATCAATGCGATATTGCTGGTGGAAGGAACCAAATCCATCTGCTGGTGTTGAGCCATCACTTGCTGGGGGGACTGAAATTAGTGGAGTATCTATCAGGAATGAGCAATAGGTGCTTTCATTCACCTGCTCTGGTTTATCATTGTGCACAAGTATCTGATCCATCCATGCAGTCAATTGTCATACATCTTTCCCATCCAGTGACACCTCTCACTATGTTCACTGCTCAAACGCTAAAGCAAGAAATATACCAGTAGATCCCAATCAGAATCCAATACTGTGAACTGAAGGCTGGCTGGCAGTTTCAACAGTGTGCAACGCAGCAGCTTATGACTAGCACTTGCATACAAATCCAAGGTGGCCTCCAGAGTGATGACAATTGCAAAGGGAGTGAGTGCCCACCTGATACTTCTTGTAGAGGGCAAACTCTTCAGCATCAAATGCTGATTTCCTGATTTGAATGTCCATTCGACGTGTTTTGACACTTGGAAGGGGAGCCACAACCGACTTTTGAGCACCCCTTTTCTGACCACGAGCTTCTTGTAATGGCTGCTTCTTTGGTTCACTTGGATAAATCTTCAGAGCAGGACCTTCAGAGGTTGTCTCTCCCTTTGGAGAGGAGGTATCAACTCTGACTTTACCCTCAGATAAAAGAAAGTTAAGATGACCCTTGCAAGCTTGCGGAACAAGACCCTGGAGATCCCCATGTTGCAGTCTGGAAACCAGAATCTCAGCTACACACTCAGGTGACAATTCCTCTCTTGACAAACTGGTATTATTATCTACACTACTACCCTCTTGGTCAAATTGAACTATATGGCTTTGCTTGTGCTTCATAGCAGCGGCAATCACAAAAGCCACATTTGATGTGTACTCTACATGTCCATCTAGATCCTTTAACTTTCCACGAGCTTTGTCTGTAAATTTCCTAATGGTGACTTCCTGTTGGTTGAAATCTGGAGGCAGCAAGCCTAGTTCCACACAGCCAGCTATAGAGCACTGAATCGCAAGAGAAAGTTTTTGTCCAGCATCATCCAGTACATCTGACTGCCTTTTCTTGACTGAGTTTTGTTTCATATTTGCAGGTCTTGGTACAACATTGAAGGAATGATTTTTGTCCAAAGGAGTTACAGGGGAACGATCACTGATCACCTCACCAGGTCTCTCTGAGGTCGACTTGCAACCATCTTTCTGAAGCCGACCCACTGTCTGTGGTCCTTGGTAATTTCCATCAAGATACCTGCAACAGACTATTCAAGTCTGAGTCAGAAACAATTTCTGCTGATACTTTGATGAAGTTCCTTCCACACCCACAGTAGAATGTCAAGCCAGGCTCTCTCTGCTAATGGAATTTTGAACTGGGAGACACCCAGCAATCCTGTAACACTCCACCACCACATTCTCCTGCAGACTCCACAGTTATTTTTACTTTTCCAGAATCTTTGTCTCTTTCTTATGGCAGCAACTCTTTGCAATCAGATTTCTTCATGCAACTCAACCACCTGGATTTCCTTCAACTGTACTCACAATCTCATATTCTACAAACTTTCAAATTTGCCTTCAACCTACTTTCAGATCTCAAAGACTAAAAGCTTTTATGATGCTGCTATATGTACTACTACTCTTTTTCAGACATGCTCAAATCTTCCCTTCAATTCAGAACAGGAAAACTTGCAAGTTGCTTTGCAAACTGTTGTACACCACTTCTTGTGGACATGCACCAACAACTGCAACAGTCTAAAAAAAACTGTCACTAAAGTTTAAAGCTTCAAGCAATGGTGAACAGAAGTCATGGTACCTTTGCATACGATGTAAAACCCGAGCTTGATCTTTGGAGGGGGAGAATGTATCAGCTTCCAAGCGGATGGTATAAGTAGGGCAGCAAGTACGTCTCATATCGGGTTTGTAAACAGTCATGCCTGACCTCCTCCATCCTCTATCCAGGAGTGCTGCAACCAAAAAGCACAAAACAAAAGAGCTGAAGCCTCAAGAGGGTGATTGATGATGGCACTGCCTTACACCAACATGCATAAAAAAAGCTCAGGACTAAGATATACTTATAACCAATCAAGGGGCTCTCAGAACAAGGGTACCTTGATAATCATACACACTGAGAGTGTGAGCCCATAAACCTGCATTTCACAAAATCAAAGATTAAGTATGGCATCACAGAACCAAATAAAAACAGACATGAACTCAAATCCAAGCTCAACTTCAGAGTTTCCAAAACCCTAGAAATGCTAGAAATCTCCAGTGAATTGAGAAGTGTGGAAATGGAAGTTATTATTATCATGAGAGCAGCAGTGCTTTTCATGGTTGCAATTTGGCATAATAATCCACTTCCTTGCTGCAGCAACCAACACTACCGTCTATGAAACCCTCTATCAGATAAGAAAATACACAGCAAAGTTCTATTTCAAGGAGATACCAAATGAGGTTCTGTTGCAAGGCGATACAGAATCAGGGTTCTATTGCAAGCAGATATAGAGTGAGGTTCTGTTGCAAGGAGATACAGAATTAGGGTTCCGTTGCAAGGAGATGAAGAATCAAGGTTCTATTGGAACGAGATACAGAGTGAGTTTCTGCTGCAAGGGAGAGACAGAATGAGGTTCTCTATTGTAAGAGGATACAGAATGAGGTTCTGTTGCAAGGAGATACAGAATGAAGAAACCGATCTAATCCAGGTTTGGTTGTGAACTGCGTATGTACAAAGCTTGAGCTTAAGCTTGAACTTTCAAAAATGTGTAAGGATTTGAGACAATACTACTATACTATGCGCTTTGTAAATGGAATTGCTCCGCAAGCTCTTCTCTCTGGAAGTAGAGAGTTTGATCACAACAAGCAAACTCACAAGACAGTAGAAAGAAAACAAGCAGAAAAAAAACCAAGATCTCATTCCAATCCCAAAGTGCAGAAGATCACAAAGAAATCGTTTTGGATTGCTGGAGCGCAAAAGTGCAAACCTTGTGTAACACTTGTGCGAGAAGCTGATTTGCAGTAGCCACAGGTACTGCTGTACACGCCGAGATCCGTTACCACGCTCACCGCTGCTGCTTCTTCTCTCTTCTTGCTGCTCGAATTGTTTTCGCTCGTCGTCATGCAGCTGCTACTACTGCTACTGGCTGCTCCTACATCATCCGTAGCAGTCCTCGACATCCTCGTACTTGCACACGAACAAGAAGATCTGACCACGAACTTCACAGTTGTTTCTTCAAAGTATGGCTGCCTCCTCTTTCACAGATTCTCAAAAGATACACCATGTGCGAAGAAGAAGCAGCATCCCGCTGTTCTGGATCTCTGTCTCTCTCTCTCTTCACTTCTCTTCTGAGACAGTCGTCAAGCTCGTACCGGTGTATTGTTGTTGTTGTCACTGTTCGGATCCTTTCTTTCTCCTCCACTTCCGGCTCTTTAAAACCAAAAGGCGCCTGCTGGATACCCTAACCTACTACAAGCACTACTACCTGGTTATCTTCCCCTCACCATCTGTTCAAGGTTTTCTCTGCAACAAACCCAACATGCTTGTTATCAGCTCCTCTCTTCTTTGAAAGCTCTACTGCAAAACCCTAATCAGTTCTGATGAACATCAGAGTTACTACTCCTCACCTACAACATCTGTCAGAGAGTAGTGTTCAGGTAAGGGAAGTAGTTGGAAGAATGGAGGAGAAGGACATGGATTTGATGTCAAGGTTCTCTGCTACAAACCCAACATGCTTGTGCTCCTCTCTGCTTTGGAAGCACTATGGCTGGTAGCATGAGTTACTACTACTCCTCACCTACTACAACATCTGTCAGAGAGTATGCATGCCTGGGTACAAATGATAATTCAGGACTGCGGGGTTTGAGTTCAAGGGAAGTAGTTGGAAGAATGGAGGAGCAGGAGATGGATTTGATTTCAGGCTGGGGTTTATGGCAAATGACACACTGTAAGGTACTAATTCTGAATTTGAGGATTGCAGTGTTCATTTGTGTTCTCTGTTGTTGTAGTGCCACTGTGATCTATTGTAGGCCTCTCTTTTGTCTTCAGGCTTAGATGCCTGCTTTTACAGGAACAAGTTAAAATTGAAGTAAAGCTTAGAGCACCTCCACCCATAAAATGCAAAAGAAACTCATGATGCAGTGTATTACATAATTATTTGCCCAAAGTTTTGGGCAGACTAGAATGTATTTATCTACACCCTCTGTTTTGAGCTGAATCACATCTATTCATGAGAATGGTGATGGTCTGATACTTTGTGACAGTGTGTTGGTGACACTTGTCTCATTCTTGTTGTGTTAGTCTTGATTTTGCTGGAACTGACATTATGGTTTATCTTCAAAGTGTCATCGTGGAGTTTTGTCTGCAACCACATAGAAATGTTTGTGGGAGTGTCAGTTGCTATCAACTGTGTTTGGACTGGCAAGATAGAGGCTCTTCTTTGCTTTAGTATTTCTCAAAATGGGTAGTACAGAACATACTTTGGTGATGGTATGGTGAACTTTTGTTGGTTATTCAAACAGATCACTGCATTCTTTGAGACACCAGAGCTGATGGTGATTTTTGTGCATTTGCAGGAGAACATCTTGTAAGGGTGTTGACTCTTCCAGAGCTTTCAATGCGAATTTTCACAGCCCACATCAGATGGTCAAGCTTTTGCTGTTCACTGTTGGTATAACTCCAAGTTGCTTCCTAGGACAGAAGCCTCTTATCTCAACCTTCAATGAATGAAAAAGTGTATTCTGTTTTCTGGGAGAAGCTAGGGTGAAAGAGCACCCAAAAAGGGTGGACTGTGAGCTCCTAGTAAGGATTTTTGGCATCAAAAATTGCTGCCTCATCTGTACATGCAAGCAAATGAATTCGATGAATCTAGGTGGAATTCATCAGATTACATTATGGATTTCCTTCAATCTCACAACCCTTCAATTCTCAATCTGATACTCCTTCCTACTTTTTATTGAAATACCTACTATGCAGATTTTTGTGTTGGAGACAACACGCAGACAACAAGTGTCTAGGTATGTATGTACTTAGAATTGGATCAGAATCCCCACCAAGTTTACAATTTGTGTCGGATCTAATTTCTTCAAGGCTTTTCTTTTGTTGTAAACTCAAAAACAAAGTTGTGTCTTTTTGTCTTAAGTAATGTCATAAGTTCAAACATCAATTGCTGTTTAATAAAACAGCCATGAATTTTCAGAGAAAGCCAACAAGTTGCAAGGTAATATGAAAGTTGACAATAACGGATAGTTAGATGAAGCCAATAATAACCTTGACTACTTTAAATCTACTATTTCAATTCATAGAATACCTCCATTGTCTCCTAATCAATACAACCAAGACCATGGTGTAAACTAGGCACATGCCATCACTCAAACTCAACTTTATGGAGTAATTTGCTTGGAGGGATTGATATTCAAGTTTAAGAGTGTAGGCCTCGTCATCCATGTTTCAAACTTTTCATACTAACCTAGGTATGGCTTTATGTAAGATCCTTATACCAACTACTTAGTTGACCTTGAAGGTTGTACTAAAAATTGTAAGAGCATCTTCCCCCACAAAGCAAGAAACACATTGTTATTTAAATTTTGAATGGAGTATGCAAGACAACAATGTGAAACCCACCCACTATTGTATTGTGCAATAAATATCACTTGGATAGTGTGACCAAAAAGAATATCTTCAAAGGGGATTGAATATTGTGTAATGTTTCACAAAGAATGCATTTTCAGGGGATGCATTATTAGTTATTTAGCCAATAATCCCATTTCAATATTTGAATAGATTGAGAATACTGTATTACCTTGGCAGCCTTGGCACAAATTATATTATTTTTAGAAATGTAAAAAGATTCCAAAAAAACATTTCTCAAAGTTAAAATTTTGTGAAGAGAAATGAAGAATCTTGTGGAATATTATAGAATGTTCTATTTTTCAAAATGGAATCTTCAAAATTAATTAACTATTCAATACACATGTATCAAAGCCATCAAGGTACTATGGTAACATATGACAATTTAGAATGAAATAATTCAAGTCTTTCTTGATTTCAATTTATGGATTTGTGACCTAAAAATGGTGTTTGAATCTATCAAGGTGTGAAGACATATATAAGTCCTAAGGTTAGGTTTGGTCATCCCTTACAAGACTTCACATTTGTGTAAGCCACATTGAGGTTGGACTTCAAGAATGTTGCTTTGTGCGCAAGTGAATGTGAACTTGAAAAAATATTTTAATTATATTTTGCCCATGTTAGAAGAATATTTTCTAACAAATTTTTTCAACATGGAAAAAATATATTTTGACAAATTCTTGTTTTTTCCATGTCATCAAACTTTCCACGTGGTAGTGTACATGTGACCATCATCGGAGTAACCCAATGGAAAGTCAATGATGTAATTTCTATTCTAGTAGTCAATTTCCATTGCAACTATGCAATGGATTACAATTTTATCATTTATGATAAAATTAATACTAAAAGAGGTTGTAATAAATTATATTCAAAATAAGGTAGTTCAATTGTCAAATAATGCAATTGTCAAATGAAATTACATTTTTTGATTAATATTAAATGAATAAATATTATATTTGTGAAAAAATATAACCTATAAAATATATTCCAAATATGATTTAACAAAACTTGATTAAATACTTGGTTATATATTGAATATGAATTGATTGTACAATTTCAATTACAATTGAAAAGTTTAATTCATATAATTTCAAAAAACATATGGACAATTTTTTTAATTCAAACATACATAAGTATGTTGAAAAAAAATATTTTGTTGAAAATTTATTTTCATTTGAAAGATAACAAGAATTATGTTGGAGGCTTTTATGTCAAAATCTAATTTATATGTTTATCAATATGCTAGATAAAATCAAAGAAAAACTACTCCCAAAATTATCTTTTATCTTGCCTTTGGAATGGCCCTCCTTAGTGTGCTTTCACCCCTACTTACCTACCTACATATCTACCTATCAACCTAATTTTTTCACCTTCATACAACCTACCTATTTACCTACCCACCTACTTACATATTACCTACCTAAGTTTAGCCACTAGGTTTAACCCCTTGATTTAACCATTAGATTTAACCTAATTTTAATTCTCAAGTGTTACCTAGGTTTAGCCACTATATTTAGTGTTGTGAAATAAACATGTGAAATAAAAAACTTGACAAAAGTTGAACACTTTTAATGTTATAATCCATTGGTTTTACCATTATGAAGGTTTAAGGTTTAATTCCTTATACTTGCAACCTATGTGTATGCTTAAAAGGCTAGGGTAGGTAGGTTAAATTAAAATTGTTTAGTGACATGAAATTAATTAAGGTTAGGTAGCCTAGGTTAAGTTAAACTAACACCTACTGAACTAAAAGTCTTTTTTCAACCTACTTAGACCTATTTACTACTTACTTGTACCTAATAATTTTTAAAATAATAATCCAAAAAATAAAATTTTAAGTATAATTTGGCCCAATCAAATGTTCCATTGTCTACTACTCAAATAGTTAATCACTTTATTAATCAAAACAATAAGGTCCAATTTGACAACATGGCCTTTTTGACGCTTATTATTTTGGATAGTTTTATTAAAACACCTAATAAAAAAACCATGAATTGTAATAATGATGACATGTGTGGTTGGGTCTAGCCATTGATGGGGTAAACCCATTTGTAGATAAACAATCCATTTGGTTAACATGGTTGGTGCTATTGATGAATTACAACATCCACCCATGGTTAATGATTAAGAAGCATTTCATTATGTGGTCCTTATAATATTTGGTCTGCAATGCATGACCAATGAACAATTTGACACATACCTTGGACCAAAGAAAGGAGTTGAAGCTATTATGGGGGTTAATTATACATTTCCACCTCTCACAACCACTAGAACTTCTAAAACGTCATTCCTTGTAACAACTCCAATAAACAATTCAATTCAAATTCAACTCCAATAATGTCATCTTGTTCAAAAAATGTCAACCTTGTTACCACCTCATTTATTGGAACATTAAAATCTTATTGAATGTTAAAACTAATGTGTTCAAATAATATCATTTTTTTTTTGCTACAACATTATGGTGGATTTATTAAATGTTGGAACTAGATGGATTTGTTGTGTGGATAATCAACGTTTGGATAATGTCACTGAATTAGGAAATAATTTGAGCATTCCACATGTACATTACAACATGATTAACATGTCAAAATATTCACATATATTGAGGAATATTTGAATACACATTTGACATGGCAACATCTTGGGACATGTTGGAATGCATTCAATCCAGATTAGGTGAGCATGTCAAAGAATATCCCCTTGGATATTTTATAAATATTTTGCCCTATTCGTGTTCACGTTCACACACTCACCAAATGGTATTCCTAGCCATGTTTATAACATAAATTATTGTCAAGTGATGACCATTGTTGTTTGTGACATGCAATTAGAAGACATAGAAGCTCGTGTGGAGAAAATTGAATGATGTTATGGCAAGGAATGCCATTAATAACTCCAATTTCAAGGGGTTTATGGCATTTAAAATGTAGGCAAATTAGAATGTTGTCATATCATCTATGGTTCAAGTGATCCAATTGTGTGGATGGATGACAAAGAATGCACCTACTACGTTCATAAAAAACAATCTATGGATAAACACACAAAACAATTAATCAAATCATAGTTGCAAGATTGACACGTGGCACTTTGTTATGAATATAAGAATTCCACATTATTTGAAGAGGTTGAAGTTTGATACATCACCATTAGGTGTTGGTGGTATTTGTCTAATGTTGCGAATGAAAATGGACTTGTAGAACTTGACAATTGGTTAACATTTTGGCACTTTTGAGTCAGACATTAGTGGGGTGGATTCATGAAGCACATAAGTTTTTGGTTTTGCCAATTGATTATTATTTTATTTTATTTACAATGGTCTTTAGTCATATGTGTCCTTTATCCATTTTTTTAATAAAAAATCACATAAGTTTTTTCTTGAAAAGCTTATTGACATGACAACTTGCAATTTATGAAAACAATTTCTAACATTCGATTTTAGTATAGGTAAATGAAAAGCCTATTTGTTTATTGGCACATCCAATGAGTACATTTGAGTTTTCAAACAATCGACCTTGTATAATATTTATTTGAAAGGTGGTTGACATGGCAATGGTTTTGATCAAACTGAACTTGTTTTGTGATGTGCAATTGAATCCAGTAACCTACATAAAATTGTAATCATAATTGAAAAATACATAGCTAATGCCTCCTTCACTACTCATATCTTTCACCTCTAGAAGGTGAAGATTTTTTTTGCTCCACCAAATATAAAACAAGGTTTACTTCCTAAGTTAGATGAGGAATCACATAATCATGATCATGTCAATGTTTCTCATCCATGAGTGGACATAACTTCAATTAGATGTAATTTGGGCTCAAATATGATTGGTGCACATAACCTAGTGGATTCACATGCATTTGCAAAAATGCGTGAAACACCATGTGGAGATGGGATTTGCTGCATTAAACATAACCCCCTTTTGTGACATGTTTAATATTTTGCGTTGCACAAGACAACCTTGTAAAGTTGTAAAGTTCGAATTATATTTAAAAAACTCACATGTTCATGTTTTTGCTCCTTACTATTATGGTTGGCTTATTAAATACACTAGTGACCCTTTTCAAATTCACAAGTTTTGGATTTGTCCTAATGACATCAATTGATGTGTTAGTGATTCTAAACAAAGATATATATATGATTTGGAAAGACCAAGCATGCTTGAAATTTAGCCCATGCAAGAAGGCATTAATCTACCTCAAGATGAGATTACATCTTTAGAAGAAGTAGGGCTTTATTTAACAACCAAAAAAAGTGCACCACATAGTTTATTTAATGGTGAAAATTCAAATCTTGTTAATCCACCATCAAATGCAAGAACACAACCTTTTGTTTGCAACAATAAAAAGGTTTAGTGCAACCACCCTTTCAAATTGTTGAAAAAGTCAACATCTCAAAAAAATGAAGTTCACTCGTCGTCTTGAAGCAATTGTCCTATGGCCTAAGGAGGTTCCTTTGCTAGTAAATAATATGACACAATAATAGGTAACTTCCCAACTTGCACATGTAGAAGAAAAGTGGATTTTATGACTAGTGCAATTGGCAACTAGATTTTAATTGCAAGTGACATATATAACTAAAATCCTCTTGTCACAAAAGTCAAGTCACATGTGACCATAGTCTCAAATGACATGGTTTGTGGATGAAAGAAAATAGTGAACAAAATATAGTTTCATCCTTTGATTGATTATATATGTATTTTTACAATTACTATGCAAATTTTTGGTCAACAATAAGAATGAATGATATGTTGCCATGTGTGAACATTTATTATTATTTTATTAAAAATTTATTGTTGGAAAAAAAAGTAGGGCGTTTTATTTGTTTACTCATGATGTGACACATGGCAAATCCACAAATTTTTCAAATTTTATTTTTAATTCCTTAAAAATCTATATTTAAATAAACATTTAGTTTGATAAGTATGTAGGTAGGTATTTAAGCTCAATAGATACATGGTAGGTACCTACTTGCTTAGGCTAGTTAGGTAGGTAGGCAAATAGGTAGTTAGGTAGGTTAAATAGGTAATTGGTTTTGTTATTTTGTTTTTGATTTAACTTTTAAGGTTAAGCCATTTTGATTGGTTCATCCCAAATGACACTTGCTTTTAAAAAAATTTGTGTTATATTAATTATTCAACTGCACCTCTTATATGGTTTTAATAATTGAAAGGGAGGACAAAAGATATGGGATATAGTCGCAACCTAGTTGCAAATTAATTTGTAATGATAAAATATATCCTATATTTTTTTGTCCTCCCGTTCAATTTTTTGAACTATATAAGTATGCGTGCATAATTTAAAAAAAAAACTTGGTTAAACCTTGACAAAGCCTTGGTTAAACAAAAATTTGATTAAACATTTAACTAAATTGAAATTGGGCTCAATTTTGGTTAAATTAAAATTTGATTCAACTTTGAGAAAACTAAAATTTGGCTCAACCTTGGTTTTAAAAAGTTTGTTGAATTAAAATTTTGATTCAACTTTGACAAAACAAAAAGTTGGTTCAACCTTGGTTAAAACAAGTTCATTGAATTAAAATCTGATTCAACTTTGACAAAACAAAAATTTGGCTTAACCTTGGTTAAAACTTGGTTAAAATAAAATTTGATTAAACCTTGGCTAAACTAAAAATTGGTTAAACTTTGGATTTTTTTTAAAAAATTGGATAAACCTTGGTTAAATTAAAAAGTGATTAAACTTTAGTTATTTTAAAATGGTTAAACTTTAGCTAAACTATAAAATGGCTAAATTTTAACTAAACTAAAAGAATTAGTTAAACTTGAGCTAAATTAAAATTTGACTAAAATTTTATTAAACCATGGCTAAAATTGACTAAATTAAAATTTGGCTAAACAAAGATTAATCAATGTTATACTTAAACCTAAGCCACATGGCACCTAAACCACCCCATCTAGCATTTAGTTAAATTAAGTAGATAACATAGAAATACATAAACTATACATACATATTTATAATGTATGCATAATACATAGTTAATATGCCATAAGTACAAGCTAAAAATGATTATAATGCACTTATAAAAACCTACCCAAATTATATTTTTAATAGGGTCCATTCACAATTGGGGTACAAAAAAGGAGTGCATAATTGAAAAAGGACTACAAATGACAACTTTGAATTTTTGTTTATCTTATATTATTATAATTGTAGTGGATTTTTGTATGCCAATAGATAAAATGATGTCTTAAATTAATAAAAATAATTAAAAATAATTTGGATACTATGTTAATGTCCTTTTGAATCCTATAAATTAAAAGGAATCAAATGTTTAAAATACATTTTTAAAAAAATAATCAAAAGGAAGGCATAAAATCATACAATTGATTTGAAATTTGTTGGACAACAAAAACATGCCCCCTTCTATGAAAGTACATGTTCATTGGATGAACTTGATGAAAAACCAAATCATTCAAAAATTTCAAAGCCTTGAAATTTTGAAAGAAAAGGCTAGAAGGCAAAGGATTCATTTTTTAAACCATTTGATAAAAAAAAATTCAATGGGTTCAAAATGTCTAGCTTTAGATGCATGTCACATGTGAAGGAAATAAAGATGCAAAAAAACATGTTTGGTTGTCCATTGAAACTCATTTTGAGATTTTTTGGGATTTTTTGGATTTCTAGAAATAAACTAAAATATTCATACACAATTATGTATGATTGTGAAAAATCACCATTAACACATGAATTATCTTATATTTAACTATTCAATTTTTCTCATTTAAGTTTGTTTCATGTAAATGCTATTTGTAATAATTAGCTCTAAAAAATCTTTAAGCCATTTTTTCCTTTTTTGGTACCCCAACCATGAATGGATCCAATAAACATTTTATTATATCCCTAGAGGCGAAATCCACACCATAGTGGTGTGATTAATTTTGGTCATTATTACAACTAATGGGAGGATGAAGAAAAAATTATAATTTAGTTGCAACATAGTCATAAGAATGATCAAACTTTTCAAATAACTATAAAAATGACCGAAATTAAGTGCGAGTGACTAATAGCCACATGTAGTCACAAATAAAATGGTTGCATATGACAAAATTTCTTCTAGTGTACATGCTTTGATTTTGTGTCAATGATGGTTGGGTCATTGGGTGAGCAAAGGATTTGGATTCCTCGTAAACATATATTATATTTTGCAACATGTGTTGTTTTGCAAAGATGCTAAGGAATTCATTCATCATCCTACATGGAGTTAGAATGAAGTTCATTTTTTATTATTATTTTCCATGACCATAGAATAGACCCATATTTTTTGATGAAAATATAGAGTGATTCATGATGGGTATACATAGTTAGCAAAGGCTTTATAGTGGCACTTCGAGTTAATTGTACATTTTTTTTCATGGTGAGGAATGAAAGGCTTTTTTTATTATCAAAGATTTATTTTTTCTGCAATTTTTTATTTTCTAGGTTTGTTTTTGTGTGTTTTTATTTATTTATATGTTACTATGAGTTGACAGATCGGTGTTCATATGATGTCCAATGACATTCAATGTTTCAATTCGCTAAAACAAATTATAATTTGTATGCTTTCATTTATGATTGATTTTGTAATCATACCGAACATTATATGACTAAGGGGCTTTTAGTCATGTTGAACAAGTTGTTTAGGACAAAAAATCATTTAGTGTTTGACATGACATTCTTCATCTTGTAATCATAAAGGACAATTGTCAAGTTATATATGACAAGTCACATATATTGCTAAGGTGTCATGGTAATGAATGACTAAAATATGATTAGTGAATAATGGACCATTGATTTGTCAAATTTATACCTAAATTAAAATCAATTTTTAGATTATTATAAAAATAATTTTGAACATGTAGGTAGGTATTAGCTTTAGGTAGGTTAAAAATAGGTGGAAAACTAGCCTGGTCTAACATACCTAACCTAATTTGACCTCCCTACTTAACTACCTTAGTTTAGCCTACATACCTTAGCCTTTTAGGAATGCACACATGTTGCAAGTATTAGGAATTGAACCCTTCA
>Ga0116228_10002324_pt1 | contig 16443 bp, 15 predicted proteins | sample S1TSphfallax_2_FD_89694 | JGI IMG/M metagenome (GOLD analysis project Ga0116228, IMG submission 89694) | Host-associated microbial communities from peat moss isolated from Minnesota, USA - S1T2_Fc - Sphagnum fallax MG | ecosystem: Host-associated > Plants > Peat moss > Unclassified | place...
AAGTCCTACTATTGGCCCAACTTGAAGGATGATGCGGAGGAGTACGTGAAGACTTGTTTAACTTGTCAACAAAACCGGACCCTCAACAAGAAGCAAGCGGGTTTGTTGCAACCTTTGCCAATTCCGGAAAGGCCATGGGAAAGTGTGTCAATGGACTTTATGGTAAGTTTGCCCCCTTCCAAGGGGTTTGATGCCATCATGGTTGTGGTGGATCGATTTAGCAAGATGGCACACTTCATTCCCACAAAGGATGAAGCCACGGCTCAAGAGACGGGGAGGTTGTTCTTCTCCCACATTTTCAAGCTTCATGGTCTTCCAAAAGACATAGTGTCGGATAGAGACCCGAAGTTTACAAGTAAGTTTTGGCGGGCCTTGTGGAAGTGCATGGGGTCGGAACTCAAGATGAGCACTTCATTCCGTCCCCAAACCGATGGGCAAACCGAAAGGGTGGACTTGGTGATCCAACAATTCTTGAGGAATTATGTGGCGGCGGATCAACAAGATTGGGTGGACCACTTGGAGTTAGCCGAGTTTTGTTACAACAATTCGGAACACTCCGCAACCGGGTCCACCCCATTTCAAATGGTGACGGGTAAGTCACCAATTGTGCCCATGACTTGGGCAACACAATGACAACCTTCGATTGATGCAAGTGAGGAAGTGCCAATGGTGACGCAACTTGATGAAGAAAGGAAGCGCTTGTGGGAGTTGGCCAAGGCTAACTTGGAAAAGGCCCACAAAAGGTACAAGGATTTTGCGGACAAGTCCCAACGAGAGGTGAAGTTTCAAGAGGGAGACGAGGTGTGGTTGAACATCAAGAATTTTAGGTTGCCGGAAAGTTTAAGTCATAAGTTCTTGGGCCCATATGCGGGGCCATTCAAAGTGTTGGAAAAGAAACTTTCCGACACTTATAAGTTAGAACTTCCGAAAAACCTTAGAGTTCATCCCACATTTCATGTGTCTCTTTTGAAGCCGGTCTCCCGCGATGCCTCAAGGCCTAATCGAGAGCATAAATCAAGGCCTCCACCGGACTTGGTTCATAATGAACTGGAGTTTGAGGTTGAGGCCGTGCTCAAATCAAGGCAACTTAGAGGACGAGAGCGGGAATACTTAGTGAAGTGGAAAGGTTACCATGCAATAGAGGCTTCTTGGGTGAATGAATCCGACATGGAACATGCCCAAGAAGCCATAGAAGAATTCCACACTAGACCGGCAAAAAAAAGACGTAGAGCGTGATGAAGACATCACCTTTATTTTAGAGGGGGAGAGTTGCATAAAATGTACCACATCAAGTTGCAAGTGAAATAAAAAGGGCTTTAAAAACTTCCAAGAGATTGTATCATGAAAAATTTGTTAAGGCAAATAGGGTTATGGCATGGATAAATGGAACTTTCTTGCATAAGCTCAAATCAAAATTGGACTCCTACTTTGGGGTTAAGGAAACTTGGCCCCAAGGGAAGAGGCAAGCAAGGTGAGCTTGCGGGGACATGTACATGCCTTAAGGGCATCCCGAAGGGTTGGTTGGTAGTGTGGCCAACGTGGGAAGTCATGACCCCACTCACGTACTTTAAGTGTAGTTTGGGACTTGGGTTTGGCAAACCCGAGTTTACATGGCACATTTAATAGAGGATCTACAAGTGTTGTGGAGGGGGGTTGCAACATATGATGTGGCAAGGGCTAAAGGGCAATGACATTTCACCTTGAAAGTAATTTTAATGTGGATGATCCATGATTGCTTGGCATATGGGCTTGTGGTTGGATGTGTACACCAAGGGTATAAAGCTTGTCCAATTTGTGGGCAAACTTGACCTCTTGGCATTCATTGGAATTGGGTAAGGTTGCTTATGAGGGATCTTGATGTTGGTTGCCAAGATGCCACCCATATTGAAGAAACCAAAATCTAGCCCACTTCAATGGGAAAGAAAAGCACATGAGTAAACCAAGGCCCATCATGGCTAGTGATACATTAAAGAGTGTGGTAAAGTATGAAGGGTGGCTAGTAGCTGGAAACACACCAAGAACAAGAGGTGATCCATCCAAGGCTAGTGGCATAAAACATCCTAATGCCATGTATGACCTACCTTATTTTGAGGTATGTAAGTTACATTCCACAATGCTCCCCAAGGTTGAATGTCTATTATTGACTTTGGAATTCCAATATCATTTCAACTTATATGGTCAATTATCAATGAATGCATTATAGGATTTGAAACTAATTTATTAAACCAAAAATCAAAAGTTGAAAGTATAAATTAAAATACAAATCAAGTTTATACATAAGTAAAACTTTAAATAATGATTTTAGAAACTAACTTCAAAAATTAGAAATGAAGAATTGATTAGAAAATTTAAACTTTAAAATTTAATTAAAGAAACATTCAATACTTTATAACTAATTTCATGATTAATATATATTTTTGGTTATTGTCGTTTGATATCTACACCTTAATTTTGTCAAGAAGAATTAAATGTAACATTTAGTTTTCAATTTGTGTGACTTAGTTTGTAGCTCTTATACCTCCCTCCTTATTTTCATGGTCGTGCAAATTAGAGGCAGATTTTTCCAGCCATTGTAAACATACACAAAAGATGTGTTCAGGTGGTGTTGTGACCTCCCTAGGTTGGTTTTTAAATACAAAGAGGTTACTAGTTAGGGTTGGACTAATGTGGAATGGTTTGTGATGGACATTGTAGAACTTATAAATCTGACACGCTTTAGATGTGACGCACATTGAAAAGAATGTTTGTGAGAATGTGGTTTGTTTCGTATTTGGTCAAAAGGACATAATTAAAGCATGGTGGGACATGCAAATTGAACGCATTTCGCAACATTTGGGGCTAAGATAACACCCAAATAACCAACAAAAAATGTTGAAAGCACATGCATCATATGTCCTTATAGCAGAAGAGTTGAACATTTTCTTGAAGAGAACGGGTGCAATTAAACTTCCCACAAATTATTGGTCTTCATTGGCTAAACACATGGCAGATAGGAAATTGGGTTCAATGAAATCACATGACTATCATATGTTGATGCAACAACTATTACCTTTGTGCATGCGAAGGCTCGTGGCAATGGAACCAAGAATGGTCGTTATGAAACTTACTCGTGTTTTTTGACAAATTTGTGTGAAGGTTGGAACCCAACTGATATTGGAAATCCTTAAAAAGATGTGGCAAATACATTGTCCCTATTGGAGAAATAATTTCCTCTTGCCTTTTTTGATGTAATGATTCATTTATTGTTGCATGTGGTAGATGAGTTAGATGTTTGTGGGCCAATTCACAATCGTTGGATGTATCCAGTGGAGCGGCTAATGAAGGTTTTAAAAGGTTATGTATGTTCCATGGCATGACCTAAAGGCTCAATGGTTGAAGGCTATATACCAAAAAAAAACATTGGGCTTTGTGATTGAATAGTTGCATGAATTTGAACATGTAACCAGAAGAATTTGGGATGTAGAGGAAGAAGGAGTATTTAAATAGATTTTGGAAAGTGCTTCTACAAAAGTTGTGCTCAACCTTATTATGTGTTAACTAATATCGAGGTTATGGGTCCATGGATACAGTCAGCTCCTTTCAAGCCCTCCTGCAAGTAAATTATTAGTGTTAATTTATTTTTAGGTGCATTGTACAAACCTTAAAATATGGCAGATTTTGAACAATCAATTGATTTTTTTGGAAATTTTGACACATACTAAATGTGTCATCTACTTGTTGAAATAATAGACCCCAAAGTGCATTGTTAACATGTGGGATTGTGTATTAGTTGGTTATAGGATTGTTCACATCATGGCCTTTGTTTTACATCCAACTCGTAATTTCCAAAACATTATTAAATATGTTTCATGGATATGTATTTAGGTCTAGTGTTTAATACGTTATATAATTTGATTACTAACAAGTTTGTTTTAGGTCAAAAGTAAACCTTACATTTAGATTGTTTATTAACATATTTGATTATTAACATATCTATTTTTAGGTCAAGAGTAAACCCTAAAAGTATCATAGCACTTGATAAGTAAGATGATTATGGATCATAGAAATGTTGGAACATCACACATCATGTCTATGATCCATAAACCTTTAGGTTTGCACACCTCCATATTCATGTCATTTCCCACTTGCATTTTTTCCACCCACTAGCTTTATACTAAGACCTTATCATTTTATCTTTCTCCTTGAGATATGACAATTGCATTGGTACTGCCACAAGACAAGAATAGACAAATTCATCAGAAAGCTTTACAATGTTATATACTTATTGAAACCTAGACCCCAAGTTGCATCAATAGCATTATAGGGACTATATATGTATTAGTTACTTCAAGGACTATTCACATTTCTTAATTTATGTACAATTAGTTGTTAGTATTTTTAAACCTACATGGATCTAATGCATTTTTTATTTTAGGTATGACCCTGAATTGTTTTATCACCATGTGAAATCCTAAAATGCAAGAGTGTGTATTAATTATTTACAAAATTGATCACATTTTGCCATTTATGGATGCCCATCTAGCTAATGGCACTTAAAAACCCACATGGTTCTTATTCATTAATGACTTTAGGTCTAATATTTTCATATGAACTAAATTAGGTAGTTAATTTTCTATCCTTGTTGAAACCCTAATTCCAATTCTCTACCATATCATGCTCTTACATTTAATGCAAGTTGCAAGTTGTTGCCTTCATGGGCAGTAGGCTAAGATTCAATTGTTAGATATAGGTCTTTTCTAACATTTTATTTTCTAGTTGTTATAAGAAATATAAAGATGAGAAGGCATGCATTGAAGATGCAAGAGTTGAATTCCAACATGATTGGCTATCAAACCCTATTACAAGTGGTCAACCTATCATATTCCACCACACATGTAGGAAATTGATCAGATGGCAAAGTGGGTGACAGAAGCCATTTGAACCCATCAAGTTGATAGGACCTTACCTATTGATGATGATCTTTTGTTGCTTTCAATTCCCCCAAGTTTCACTGCATTGAGTTACAAAAAAATGAAAACATATAGGAACCATTTCAAAATTGATGATGAACAAAATAATCTGTTGGTTACATATGATTATAGTGTTGCATCTATTTTCCAATAGTCACAAGGGAGTGAAGATGTTGCGTTGGGTTAGATCCAATATGTTGGGACCTTGAAAGAGATTTTGTAGTTGGATTATGGTCCAATGGCTTCACCAATAATTTTGTTTCGGTGTAATTGGGTGAAAAATGGGACTAATAATAAAGGCAACCTCACCTACAAACAAGATGATGCTAGGTTTTTACTTGCAAATTTTCATCACATATTGCACATGAGTTTAATGAACCTTTTTTTTTTCTTGCACAAGTTCAGCAAGTGTTTTTTTGGAATGAACCAAAGACACCATGGTGGAAAGTTGTGCTTGGGAGGGAGCCCAAAAGTTGTTAGGTTGTGGACACTTATGATGATTGCATTGACACACAAGGTGTTGTGTCTAGGCTTGAAGCTCCGCTAAAATTTCTAGATTTAAATAGTGGTAGGGCATTAGTAGGTGCAATAAAATTGAATAGAGAAGAAATTGTCCTAATTGTTCAACCCTTGCAAGCCAAATTAAAGATAGATGATGGCACATGATTTTGATTTTGAATTGCAATGACATTTGCACAATTCATTTTAGATTGCAATGAGATGTTTTACTTGAAGATGTGGACTTTTTTATTTGGTGTATTTTAAATCTATAGTGTCTAGTTTTGAACATTATGGTAAATTGTAGTATTTAACTACCTATTAGACTTTGTTCCTAAATTGTACATTTTAAAAAAATTTGTTGGCAAATGATCCACCTTTTTAACACATAGATTTTAAACCCATAACCTTGTTACACTTGAAGGTTTTTTATTTTTTTGTAGTAATGCATATGTAGCTAATTACCTAGAGAGTGAATAGTGGCAATGGGACATGTTTATCCAAGGCCATGTACATGATGGTCACATATGAAATACATTGGAACACTTATACAGCAAAATTAATGGCCCATGTAAAGTTTTTATACATGGATATTATTTGTGGATTCAAAAGATATTCCACATATGTAGATAATGTTTATAATATAGGCATGTAGATAATAATATATCCAAGACCCATGGATAATGGCAAAGAAAACCCATGTATAAGTAGATAATTTTTTTTAAAAATATTTCCATTGAAACATATTAACAATTTATAAAATGCATGCACATCAATATTTTTTTAATTTGTGTGGCAAAACATATTATTACAGTTGCAAAAGAAATCACTATAGTTGAAGAAACGACTAAGTTATCATCCTTTATTGGATGTTATCAAAATTGGATGACATATGTTCCATTTTCATCTACATTTTCAACTAAAATTGTTGTAGTTTTAATTAAAGTCACATTTATGACTACAACTTCGACTCACTATTCTTATAGTTTGATATGTGATTAAAAAGACTTACGACTATAGTGACATGTAGGAATAACATAACAATCACGAAATCAATTGGTTTGGACAATAGTCACATTATAGTTGCAAAGTAAGCATGGGAATGGATAAGATTTTTTTTAGTGTCTATTTCCTCCTACAACTTAACATTACACTATAATTCATAAAGGGAAATTTTTTCACACACTGTGCCACAACTTTTTTTTGGTTGACACATCATTTTTTTCCAAAGTCAACAACATGGCCTAATGATGTTGCTTCCATTATTAAAAAAAAAAAATTATCCCAAGGAGGTGCAAGACATTTGTGAACACAACTTCCACACCCTCGTTTCCTCCCATTGACATCAATACTTGAATATTCCTTTTTATGATAACTTCCAGGATGGAATTGTCCCTCATGTAGATCTTGATTGGTGAGATTCTTTCATAGTTTTTAAACCAATTACATTCATAGGATGCACCAAAATTTATGTACCATGTTGCAGATCTAGAAGAAATAGATAAGGCAAACATGAAAACTTCACCACTTTTAGCTTCATCATTAACTTCTGAAACATTATTCATGTTTTGCTCACTTTTCTTCTTCCAATCAACCTTTTTTTTTTAACTCTCTTGTGCCCAATGGCCTAGTTTTTTTATAATAGTTATAGACGTCTTTTGTCTTATTCCTACTACCTTCAAACTTGGACTTCTTTTGGGCCAAGATGAATGTCATTTCTGTGGATGACTTAGATGGACCAACTTTCTTTTTTCTCATGAATTTTTCATTCAAAAGTTTAGTGGCTACGACCTACGAAGGCAACTTCTTGGGATCATTAGACTCTAGTGACTTTAAAAAAATGACAAGAAATTTATAACATTTGGTAGATTCATCAATAACACCATGACTTTCAAGATATGTATTGGCAACAATGTTGTTTATATCAAAAGGTGCAAAACAACCAAATGATAGGCAATTAAATTAGGGTTGGGTGAAAATAATTATGGTTGTTGAGTTTTGCTCAATTTAATTGCACATGTTTTGATTGTTAGTTTAGGCTTATATTAAAACATTGATTTGTGATTTTTGCTCATTCTATCTTGTTTTGATTGTTAATGTGTAACAAGGAAACCATTTAGTTGTTCTTCCACAAGTTGGAAGATATTCTTTTTAAAGGAATAATCTCAAAGTGCAAATTTTGATTAACATCACAAGTAATTAAAGCCTACATGAACATCACACTAGTTAAAAAATCACCTTGGCAATGGGGGGCACACACAACTTTATGAAACAATATGTACATAAGATTTGACTTGAACTCCTTAAAACAAAAAACATTCATTTTGGCATTTCTTGAAAATTTGAGGTTTTAGGTTTCCAAAACTATATTTTCATCTAGTTGAATTGTGATAGAAATCAACATATGGAAAAATGTCATCACATGTGGAATTAAAGTAGCTAGGTTAAGGAAATTAACATCAAAACATTATTTGCTAACATGGGTAGGGCATCTGATGTATTGAATTCATTGGATTCATTGGCATCCATTATTGTGTTGATTCATTTGTTACATCATATGAATACCTCAACGAGTTGTGCTCATAGACTTGGTTGGAGCATTGTTTTTTTTTTTTTGAAATCGTACTTATTAGTACTAGTTGTATGGTTATATCTTTTAATTGATTAAAGAAAACTAAAAAATAACTATTTTAAAAAATAAGTGCTTGCATAGATTTGCACATCAATTGAAATGCCATGGTTGATGTAGTTTTTGTTGGTGTTGCTTTCTTTTGATTGCTATGTTCCCGTGGTTAAATGGATTTCAAATTGCCATTAGTGGGATAGTAAAAGTAGGTTGGACATGATAAGTAAGGTTTGACAAACTAAATCAATGTAAAATGATCTTGAAATTACTGATGATCTTTGCAAGAATGGATTATTGGTCAATTGCAACACATCCATGGCATGGTTTCGAAATTGGTGTTGATTCACCCCAACTTTAGTAGTTGATAAAAGCTCCATTTTGGGTCATAATTTATATTGGACATTGCAATCTCACTATCTAGATATTAATTCTAGCAATTTTTATGAATGGTAGTGTGTGATACTAGTTTTAATAAATGAACTTTGAAATTTGAAATTTGATAGGTTTCTTTGATTGGGTTACCAATTATATTTTTCTAAAGTTATGATGAGGGTGTTATTTGAAAATGTGAATGATTTATGTGTTGTTTTGTGTGTCAGAGGTTAAAACCACATCACCCAAAAAATACTATGTGTGACTTGTGACTGGGATTGTATTTTCACAAAACATTATAGATGTCACATGTATCTTAGCATGACAACCTTTGAATGGTTGTTGTAGCTAGTGTAGTGTTTTAGATACAGACTCCTGGTTTAAAAATATGTTTTTTCATCTGTGGATTCCAACTAAATTGCCTACAAAACTCATTGCTCTCATTGGATGTAAAATGCTGATAATATTTTCTTCATTTGTTATTTTGTTGTGTCCCCTTTGAGTAAGTTATATCTTTTCATGTAAATCCATTAATTCTTGGGGTGGGATTTTGCAAAGTGAATGATGTGGGTATTGCATCTTTGAAAGATTTACTCTCCTTTGAGGGGGTGGCAAAATTCATTTGTGCCTTTTCAAGGCCCCAAATGTTGGAGGGAGTTCATTGTTATCTTCTTGATTTGTCTTTACTATCTTGGAAAGCTCTATTAGATCATGATGTTGCCACCTTTGATTATTTTATGAAAATTTCATATAACACCCAAAACACCAAAGGTAGGTTTGATGATTCATATGTGCCCTTGTAGGGTTGAAAAAACTCTTTAGTTTGAACATGGAAGGATGCCTTGTTACTTTTCAATGTATGGAGATTGTTGGAGGTATTGTTTTCAAAGATTTAAAGTTTTATGTAAGTTTGCATTCATCAATTGTTTTTATATGCTTTCCACAATTGCAAATTTTACAAACAAAGCTTATTGAATCCACCCCTAGAGTCTAAGCCTCCTCCTGCACAAGACCCCACTAAGGGTTTGGCTTGGCTTTTTTCTTCACGGATTCACCTTAAGTTGTGCTTAGATCTTTGTAGGAAAGACAACTTATTAGGAAAAAAAATTTTAAATTGATTTTCATGTCTTTCATCTAGATTATTGACCAATGCATTAGATTTTTGAAAATCCATTTGAAATATATATGTTGATTTTACCACAAATGCAATTGTATGTGCCAATAGAAAATTAAGAAAAATGGGTTGAAAATGTATGTTGAAATCACATCACATATACATTAGTATTTACTATGATAATTTTAGAACAAATCCATTGGAAATATACATGTTAGTTTTATTGAACAAAGGCTATTGGTATGAGCTAATAAAAATGAAAAAACATTGTTAAAAATGTATTTTGGTTTTATCACAAATACATTAGTTAAAACATTAGAAAAATTCATTGAAAACCCGTGTTAATGTTTATCACTATGTGTTAATTACCAATGGTTAATTGCACAATGTGTTTAAAATGACGATGTATACATGTCTTTCATGATATATATGTGGATTACCAATAGTACAATGTTGGATGGAATAATATTTTTTGCAACAACATTTACACAAATCTTCCATAATATATATATGGATTATCAATACAAAAATACATTTGATGTTACATTAGGTCTTAAAATGTAATTTATATTATTTATAAATGGATTTTAAACAAAATGTCATGGGGAGCCACCTTTTAAATCATGCAAAATCTATGAAAATTTGTTCTTAAACCTTCAAATTGTAATGGTGGACATGTTGTTGAGTACGATGGAGATGCACTGATTGGGGTACCACTTTATCCAGTCAAGGGAATTGATTCTCAAACTGAAGAATCCATCAATGAAAGGTGTGTCATATAGCGCAATGCCTATCCTCAGAGCCATACTTTACAGCAAGTAGGCCTTCCTTCTCAATTAGGTGCCAAACATTAGCAACATTCTTCAACTTCATTTTCTGGTGACATTGGATTTGATTGATATCCTCTGAAGCTCAATGTCTGCCCGTGAAGACAATGAACTGGGCAATACTTCGGAGTTCTAATATTCCTTGTCCATAACACTGCACATATATAAACAATCGTAAAAGATCCTTTTAAAATTGTTGCAAATAGATTTGTAGATGTATTGGGAATTACCAAAATAATTAAGTTAATTTAATTGGTAATTTATTGGACAAGTACTCACAATACATGCATAATAACATTGCAAACATATTGTTGAAGATAAGAAGAAAATATCAATTAAAAAATTTAAACCATCATTGCAAAATTGGGACATAATTGAATAATGTTTTGTTAAAAAATGATCACAAATTTTGTTCATAAATTGACATATTTGTGTTGCAAAGTTGACGATGAATTGTGTTAATCAATCATAATAAAAATTGGGTTTTCAAATTTTCAATAAAATGTCAAATATTTGCAATATATCCATGCAACAAAATTATTAATGTTTTGTCAATGATGCAAAACAAATACCAATAAGTTGTGTACACAAGCATTTATGCTCAAAGAAGATAAAGAATATACTTGAAAGTAATTAACGGAAGGACCCTAAACTCTTTCCCTTAATTATAAGGGAATTATATTAGTACCTTGTGCTTGAAGCGAGCTATGATATTTCCTTGAGCATCCACCAATTGGGTTTCAAATTTGGGGATCCATCTGCGCAAATTGGTGTTATTTTTGACCAATATGTTGCATCAATCATGTTCCAATTCTCTGTGCAACATCCTCTGTTGGTCTACACAAGTGTGTACTGAACTGTATTGGGTAGGCAATATTGTCCCCCTATGACTGGTTCACCCTTGAAATTCTTCTCAAATACTACATGATCACTGGCCACCACCATACTTAAATTTCCTACACAACTTATGGGATAAAAGGTGAAAAAAATGTGCATTACACTTATGTCATATGCATAGTTCCATCATGTATAAGGTTATATGAGGTTATACTTGTTCTCTACCTATACAATGTGGGCAAATATTGTGGTGGCAGAATAAATTAGGTTTCAGAAGGGCAGTGATGAGAGAGAGAGAGGACAAGATTGTCAACAATTTTTTTTTAATGTTCCATGACCATTTGATCTCAAGTTAATATTTTAACAAACATCACCAACGGCCATTCTTAAAAGTCAAAAATTTGATGGGTGTTCTACAAAAGGATGAACTATTTGATAAATTCATTTTGTAATAAATTTTTTTCTCATACATGATGAGGATTATATAATAATGAATTTAATAGTGGAATTTATTAATGTTTATAATGTAATGTAAACATAAAAGGGGAATTAGAGTTTCAGAATTATACTTTGTTGCTACAATTGTGGTTTTTTCTATTCTCACATAATTATTCAAAATATAAAGATCCTTGAATATGGGATTAAGCATTAAAGCCAACATCATTGTTTTTGGATCAAATTGATGCAAACAATCCAAAAATGAAGCAAGCACATGAGTGACTTCCAGTCGCATCCTACTTGCTAACAAAAACAATTTTGCATCAAATTGAAATGGGAGAATAATATTCATTTGGATTTCTAGTTCAAGTCTTTCACTTATCAATTTCACACAAAGTTTAATTGCATTTGCAAGTGCATCACTCAACAACCAATAACCACAACGTTGATTCAACACACAATTTGATATAAGCTTGAATTGAAGATTGTGCATATTTGATGCTCACAAGTTGAAGACTTAAACTTACTTTTTCATTAGAAATGGCATATTGGTAAGCTTTAAAAAGGGTATTCGAAAACAAATAACTTCAAATGGTACCAATATCTTCAATTCTTCACATCTAACAATTTGTTTAAAAACATTTGTCATTGTAGGCAGATTTGTGTCATCATCTTTCACATCACAAATACTTTTGTTAATCAACTTGTGTTCTCCAAACAAAACTTGCAATTAACTAGCAAAAATTACCTTTTGCCTCAAATAGACTAATTGTAATATGTTTTAGTTCCCAATCCAATGTTAAGAAAATAATTAAAGGCAAAAGTATCAAGTGCACCTTTGTTCATCCAAAGGTCAAATGTTGTTGTGACTAAAATTGCAACATTCACATAAGGCAAAACAAACATTTCAAATGTGCATTTCACCATACAAGGTAATATCATTTTAGTTAGGGTTTTGCATGATGGAAACACCAATCATCATGGGTTTGTTCATAAGCTAAATTGTTTCATCCATATGTTTTCAAATGTGTTCAAAGGGAATAACCCTTTCACAACAACCAACACAAGATTATCAATGGAAGTTTCTTAGTTTTCATCTGATTTTTTATATGTTGTAATATTATTAAAAAATGAAAAAATGGATCTTGGAGTTACAACTTTTTGAACCTTGGAACTTCGTTTCTCAAAGGCATTTGTTTTAACAGAACATCATCATTGTGTAAATTTGCAATCTCATTAACATATGTTTTTAAAATGTTAGAATGTTCAACTTCATAATATTTCTTCATGGTTAAAGTTCCATTTTTAGTTTTATAAAAGATTAATCCTTTCCTAGATTTTTTAATGCAGCTAATTATTGACTTGGTTCAAGAATAGTGGTATTACATTTACTAATGTAAGTAAAGACAACAACAATGTGAACGGCACCATCTAAAACTAAAATGAGGCAATAGGAGCTTGGAAACATACACATGTTTGGAAATTATTAGGAACACACATTCGCACACAAAACTAACCAAGGAATAAGGAGTTTTATTTAATTTGTTGATGTTGTCACTAGACTATATCCATTGTTGTTGTTCCACCCTTGTTGTTAATGGTATTGTTGTTGTCCAATGTTGTCTGTTGCTACTATTCCACCCTTGCAAGGTTGATGGTTGCTACTTCACAATAACTGGGTTGATGGTTGTTGTTGGCTACAATTGTTGTTCCACCCTTACTAATGTTCTAGGTAGCTATTACACTTGTTGTGGAACTTCCATACCCAATTTTTTTTTTGACACATCAAGCTTCTCACATGTAGAAAAATAGGTAAAGCAAGGGAGATGGATGCACATGCACAAAATTCCCTTGCAAACTCCCCCATGATCTTCCAAAGTCTCCTATTATTGCATAAAAAAAAGCAAATATACACACAAAGTTTCACAAACCTTGAATACACCCACACATAAAACCTTTTGAACCAAAGAAATATGAAAGCAAATACACATAAAACTTACTTATAAACAAATAGCCACCTTAAAATGTGAATTTTAGGGCTTAAGTTAGATTGTGGTGACAATTTTAAGGTTTAAGTGAAGAATGGTGATAATTTTAGGATTTAAATGAAATAGTGGCATTGATTTTAAGGTTTAGGTGAAACTTGTTTTAATGAAATTTTAATGGGTTTGAGAACATATTTGAACTTGGGTATGAACATTAAAATTTTTTTTATCAAAGGTTATGAAATGGGTATATTTTTCCAAAATTATATATCTTTGGGTATGCATTTGACTAGGGTATATTGGTTTTGAAAAAAATAAGGTAAGGCAAAAAAAACAAAACCCTACCTGTACCTAGTAGGTATATCCAAATAAATGATATATTCACACAACATTAGTTGTAACATGAGGCGTATGATGGATCATGTTTGATAAAAGTGCATGAATAGGGTATTTTGGGGGTGTATTATAAATATATTAAGGATATTTTTAGTGTTTAATATTAAAATTTTATTAAGGATATATTGACATAGATAAATAAGTTGATATGTAAATAAATAGGTTGATAAAAAGGAAGCAAAGTGGATAGGTAAGTAGGCAGGTAATTATCTACTTACCTATCCATTTAACTGCTTATTTAATTAATGTGTTTTTATACTTACCTACCCATGTAAGTAGGTAAGCAAAGTAAATGTGTAGGTAAATGTTAGATTATCATTAGGTTAACTAACTAAGGTAGGTAATTAATAAAATAGACTTAGGGTGGGTAGGTAAGTAGATAATAGTCTTGAGGTGGGTAGTTTAAGTGGGTGGTAAATAATATTATGTGAAAAATGGCATTCTATGACTAGTCCTTTTCTACTAGACTAGTTGTTTTGTAATCATATAGGACTAATCATAAAATGTCGTTTTTGGCATAAGTGTAGGTAGGTAGGTTAATGTTAGGCCTAGGTAAATAAAATCATTCTAAGAAGATGTTATTTTATTTTGGGTTCAACTTTTAAAATCAAAGTTTCTTTGATTGGTTCATTTGAAATGACATTTTCTTTTAAAAAGTTTTTAGTGAACAAATAGTTATATAGTTTAAAAGAGTGAAAAGAAAGACAAAAAAATTGGGATCATTTTTAATTGCAATTTAATTGTTGATTAATTTGTGATTAGGTTGTAACTAAAAAGATTATTTCATATTTTTTTTCATTTCAATTTTGTAAACTATATAAAATGGTGCCTTGATTGAAACATTGAAAAAACACAATTAAAAAAAAATGTCATTTGGGTTGAGCCAATAAAAAAGGCTCTACTGTAAAAACAAACCTAAAATAAAATAGGAATATATAACAATTACCTACCTAACCTACCTATATATCTAAATATTTATTTTAAATATATTGAAACCAAAATTCAATTGGTGTGCCACATGGAAATTTTTATTGTGCCATGTATCATGATCTAAAACCATTTGGAATGGACAATGTAAACTATGTAATCTATTTTTTAATTCATTATTTTCAAAGTTCAATTATCATGCCACATGGCTTAAGTCAATTGGGTCACATGGCAAAACCATGTTCCATTTAAAATAGGTTCAACCAAGATCATACTTGTATTTTGAATTTAATTTTTCTGAAATTTTAGTTATGTTGGCTCATGGCAACTAGTAATTGGCCTACAATTTAATTGCAAATAATGGAAAGTAATCACAAACAATATACAATTGGTCAATGAATGAAATTGTATCCATTGATTGTATCCTTCATTCCTTAGTTATGCAAAACATCACAATAATGTCAACATTTAAGTTGTGTGCAATTAAACTCATGCAACTAATGCAATTTTTATTGTAAATGTTTGTTGTGTTTATTTTGTAATCACAAAGTATAATCACGATATGAAATTTTTCTTTTAGTGATTTTTATGACACCCTTCCTAATATATTAATTTAACATTTGGATAAGTTTGAAAGTAATTTAATAAATATAAATTATATTTCAAAACATGTTAAAACCCATAATTAACCAATGTGTTTTAGCACAATGAAAGTGTTATTAAAAAAAATCCAAGTATTGTTTTCAACAATTTGACCAATCCCATGTTGTCACTTTAACTTGTCGAGACTAGTCATAAACAACTCAAGAGGCACCAATGGATCCTATTAGGTCGAATGTACCCAACAACATATAATGTATGAGCTAAAATAAAATTGTAGTAATGACTATACTTTTTCATGCTCACCAACAAGATCCAAAACACACAATTTGCAAAACATATGGTTAAAATCCCAAGTTTGGCCAAATAGGCCATCATGGTATAATAAATTTGTAATATTTTGGTAGACTTTATAAGTCGAAATATTTAATGGCCTTAACAAACATTGAACATATTATACACAACCATTTGCAAGATGGCCATGAATCCAAATTGCAAGAAAGTCTTGCTATTAGTTTGATGCTTGATATCTCAACACATCAAAACAACTAGTTTAATCTATTACTTAAAATAAGTGTTTGTTTGTTTGCTATGACCATGCCATAACCCTCCCAAGGGTTATGGCATGTTGGAAATGTTGGTATCAAAAATAATGCCAAAAATCCCTCAAGAAGGTGGCCTCTTTGTTCCACTATTGGTAATGTTAAAACACCCTCAACAAGGTGGTGTGCACATTAGTTGTTTCACAATTTTCACACCAAAGGAACAAATTTAGTTATTGAATTTAGAGTGATTTTTTTTTCAAAAATAAATTAAAAACATTAAAAAATCATAAGGACCCTGTAATTAAGCTGAATTCAATGGGAATAGTATT
>Ga0116228_10002325_pt1 | contig 16443 bp, 15 predicted proteins | sample S1TSphfallax_2_FD_89694 | JGI IMG/M metagenome (GOLD analysis project Ga0116228, IMG submission 89694) | Host-associated microbial communities from peat moss isolated from Minnesota, USA - S1T2_Fc - Sphagnum fallax MG | ecosystem: Host-associated > Plants > Peat moss > Unclassified | place...
ATGTCAGGGATGCGCGATGGCTCACGGCGGACCGCGTTCGCGCCTATGCGGCGATCCTGCTTGGCTTCATGGCCGCCGCGCTGGCTGTCAGCGTTGCCCTCGGCGCCAAACATCTGGTCACCGATTTCCGCAGTTTTTGGGCGGCCTCGAAACTGGCGCTCCAGCACAGCCCCATAGGCGCCTACCGGCCGCTGGCGCATTATGCCGTCGAGCAAACCATCCCCGGCCTCAAAAATACCGGCTGGGCCGCGTTCTTTTATCCGCCCATCTTCCTGCTGGTCTGCCTGCCGCTTGCGCTGCTGCCGTTCTGGTGGTCCGCCGCCGCGTGGACTGCCATGACCGGCGCGGCCTTATTCGCCGCCATCGGGCCTGTGCTGCCCCGCATCCGTTCGGCCTGGCTGATTGCCGCCGCCTTTCCCGCCGCCTGGATGAGTGCGGCCAGCGGCCAGTCCTCGGTTCTGGCAGCTGCGCTGTTCACCGTGGCCGCGCGCGCCCTTGATCGCCGGCCGGTGCTGGCGGGTGTGTGCTATGGTTGTCTGGCGATCAAGCCGCAGCTCGGCCTCATCGTGCCGGTTGCGCTGGTCGCGGCCGGCAGGTGGCGCAGCGCCGCGGCAGCCGCAGTGACAGTCGGCATTTTGGCCGCCGTGTCGACCGGCGTGTTCGGCGTTGCTGTGTGGGCCGCATGGATCCACATCTTGCCGCTCGCTAGGCTGGCCATTGAGATCGGGGACGAGAAGCCGGCCAACATTCCGACCGTGGCGGGCGCGGCGCTGGAGCTGGGCGCCGCGCCGGCCGCCGCCGCGGCGCTGCAGGCCGCCACGGCCCTGGCCGTATGCGGTTGCGTATGGGCCGCGGCGCGCCGGCGCCCGGGGGCCGGCGCCGAAGGCGCCATGATCTGCGTCGCCGCGGCAATGTGCAGCCCGTGGCTGCATTTTTACGATCTGACCATATTGGCGTTCCCGCTGGTTTGGCTGACCGGCGAGGCGTTGCGGCGCGGCTGGCTGCCATGGGAAAAATTTACGGTCTTCGCGGCTTATGCGCTGCCGGCGGCGATCCTCTTTGCAATGCTCAGCCTGCCCATCGCCCCCCTCATTGTCGCCGCGCTATTCGCCGCCGTGTGGCGGGCCGGGCAGGTTGAGGGTGGTTCGAAACCCGAACCCGGCACGGATTTTGACAGATAATTTCATTGCGATATAGTTCGGGAATCTATTATGATACAATAATAAATGACAGGGGCAATAAATGGCGGTCGCGCAGCTGGATATAACGGCAATTGTTGAAATCATCACGGCTGTCGGCGCGCTCGGAACGGCCGCCACCGGGCTGGTGGATACCACAAAATTATTTGCCGGCGGCGTCTCCAATGCCGGATACGCGATCATCAAACAGCAGCTCCACCCGTTCAAACCGTTGCTAGACAAGATTCCGGAGCAAGCGGCCTACGCAACGATTTACGGCCTGTGGATCAATGGCGACGACATTGAGGACCAAAAAGCCAAAGCCAAGGCGATGATCAAACTGGGTTTTGCGCCCGCCACCGTGGACGCGATGGCAACCGCCACCGGGCTTGCGGCGGCAGACCTTGCCCCGCTCGCCGCGAATATTGAAAGCGGGACCGATCTCGGGCCGGCGCAAGTGAATATCTATGGCCGGCTGGATGCGATCCTGAGCGCAGTTATGGATGCTGCCTACGAGAAAGCGGACCAGCGCTATCGCAACGCCGCAAAATTTCTGGCCGCCGCCATCGCCATTGCCCTGGCGCTGATCGGCGGCTACGCGGTCACGCCTTCGGGGGAGCCAGTCAACTGGCTGCTCTACGCCGTGATGGGCGCGGTCGCCACGCCGCTCGCACCGGTGGCGAAAGATCTCTGCACCGCGCTCAACACCGCCGTGCAAAGCGCCGGGCAGCTGCGCGCGCTGCTCAAATGACGCTGTACCTGAATTTGCGGCAGCTCACGGTCGGCGGCTATGTGCTTGATCAGCCCTATATGCTGCAAGGAGCCGGGGCCGCCGACCTGAATTCTCTTGCCGCCGTGCCATGGGCGGATATTCCGCGTCTGGTCGGCGGCCGCAACCTGCTCTTCGTCGTGCATGGCTTTAACGTGAATTTTGCCGCGGGGGCGCGGATGAATGACCGGATCGGCCCGTTGCTGAATCTGGCCGCCGGAGATCTCGCGATCGGCGTGCTCTGGCCGGGCGATAGTTTCATTCCGGTTGTCGATTATCCGTTCGAGGGCAATGTCGCGATCGCCGCCGGCAAGGCGATCGCGACATTCTGCCGGCGTTTTTTAGCCTCCGCGCGCAGTTTCTCCTTCGCCTCGCACAGCCTGGGGGCGCGCGTGGTTCTGCAGGCCTTGCTGGGGCAGGACCGGCCGGCGCGCTCGGTAACACTCATGGCCGGTGCGATCAGCCAGAGTTGCCTGATCAAGGAATATGCCGCCGCCGCGCGAAATGCCACGTCGCTCTCCATGCTGGCCTCCAGGGGAGATAATGTGCTGAAATTGGCGTTTCCGCTTGGCGATCCGTTTGCCGATGTTCTGCAGGGCGAGCAGCCGGCTTTTGAGCCGGCGCTGGGCTATGCCGGCCCCGCAACAGCCGAATCTGCCCTTGTGAATGGCCCATGGCAGATCCCCATGCCGGCGCCGCCAGCCAACATAGCTTACGATCACGGCAATTATCTGCCGCCGAGCGATGCCGAGGAGCCGCCGCCCGCGACAAACCCGCCAAGTTATGTTCCGGTTGCCGAATATATCGCCAACGCCTTCTACGGCCGCCCGCAAACCTGGCCAGGCACCCCACAACCGGCGCCGCAGGGTTTTCATTACAACCTGTATCCCACTGGGTAGGCCGGGTCCGGCCATGATTTATTGATCAACCGGTTGCCCGTTCATGCGCCGCGTACCATTGCTGTGCAATGGTTTCGGTTTCGTTGATCCAGGCGCTTTTTGCGTCCGTGTAGGCGCGCGAGCCGGTTGGGTCCACGCAGAGATCGATCTCGTCGGTTATTGATGCCAACGGCGCTGAAGAGCGGGATTTGCGGGCGCGGCTGTTGGCAAAGTATGGCGTCGTCACCCAGCTTCTCCAAGTTTTTTGTACGGGCTGTCTTCCTCCATCGCCGCCATGGTTTGCAGCATTGCCGGGCGTTCGGCCGCCAAAAAATCGGCGACGGCGGCGGAAAGGCCGGGGTGGTCTATCCAGTGGGCGGAGTAGGTCGGTTTGGGGGTGTAGCCGCGCTGGATTTTATGTTCGCCCTGCGCGCCGGCTTCGACGCGTTTGAGTCCGTGGGCGATGGCGTAGTCAATGGCCTGATAGTAGCACAATTCGAAATGCAGGAACGGCACGTCCTCGACGCTGCCCCAGTTGCGGCCATACAAAGCATTTTTGCTCCGCAGGTTGAGCGCCCCGGCGATAGGCTTGCCATCGCGTTCGGCCATCATCAGCACCACTTTATCACCCAGCCGGGCGCCCAACAGGTCGAAAAATTTACGGGTGAGGTACGCGCCGCCCCATTTTCGGTCCACGGTTGACAGGTAGAATTTATAAAAAGCGGACCAGATTTCCGGCGTCAGCTCCGCGCCTGAGAGGGCGCGGATCGTCAGGCCCGCCGCGGCGTCCCGGCGTTCGCGTTTGATGGCCTTGCGTTTGCGCGATGACAGGGCGGCCAGAAAATCGTCGAATGTGGCGTAGCCGTTATTGTCCCAGTGGAACTGGGTGCCCAGGCGTTGCAGCCAGCCGGCATCGCCCAGCGCGGTCCATTCAGCCTCGGTGCAAAAAGTGGCGTGCACGGAGGAGCAGCCGAGTTCGCGGGCGGCGTCGATCAGGGCGGCGCCGAGGGAGGCTGTAGGGAATCCGGGGCGGGTCAAAAAACGCGGGCCGGGAACCGGGGAGAAGGGCACAGCCACCTGCAGCTTCGGGTAGTAACGCCCGCCCGCGCGTTCCAGGGCGTTGGCCCAGGCATGGTCAAAAACGTATTCGCCGTAGGAATTGGTCTTAGCGTAGGCGGGGGCAAGGGCGGCGATGGTGCCGGCTTCGTCCCGCAATACTGCGTAGCGCGGGTGCCAGCCGGAGCGTCCGCCGACCGAGCCGCTATCCTCCAGGGCCGACAAAAAACCGTAGGAAACAAAAGGGTTTTCATCCCCGGCGCATGCATCCCAGGCCTGCGGCCCGATTTGCGATATCTTCTCGTGGAGGGTGAGCGAACATTTTGATGGACCGTCGGGCATGGCATACCATATGCCACCGGAGCGGAAATCCGCCAGTGAAAGAGGAGTTTTTATGGCCGACGGACAGATTCAAGCGGGACAGGTTTCTTCTCCGCGCAACGCGGTTCGGTTGGCTGACTATACGAAGCCGGCGTTTTTGGTCGAGGAGGTTTCGCTGGATTTTGACCTGGCGCCGGATGCGACGACCGTGCGCGCCAGGTTGAAGCTGCGCCGCCAGGGGCCGGGGGAATTGCAACTGGATGGGCGAGCACTTGAATTGCTCGCCGTGGCCCTGGATGGCGATACGCTGGGGCCGAACCGCTACACCCTGGCCGACAACAAGCTGAGCGTTCCGGACGTGCCGGATCAATGCGTGCTGGAAACGGTGGTAAAATTTGCGCCGGAGCAGAATACCGAGCTGTCGGGACTGTATATGTCCGGCGCGGGTTTTTTTACCCAATGTGAGCCCGAGGGCTTCCGGAAAATCACCTATTTCCCGGACCGGCCGGATGTGATGAGCCGGTATAATGTGACGATCCACGCGGAGACGGCGAAATATCCCGTGCTGCTCTCCAACGGCAATAAAGTGGCTGAAGGCGTGGATGGGGAAAAACATTGGGCGAAATGGGAAGACCCGCACCCGAAACCGGCTTACCTTTTCGCCCTGGTGGCGGCGGACCTCTTGGCGGTGAAGGATGAATTTGTAACGCGATCCGGCCGGAAGGTTGAGTTGGGGATATGGGTGGCGAAGGGCGATGAAACACGGTGCGGGCATGCGATGTATGCGCTGAAAAATTCGATGAAGTGGGATGAGGATACGTTTGGGCTCGAATATGATCTGGATATTTTCAACATCGCCGCGGTCTCCGACTTCAATGCCGGGGCGATGGAGAACAAGGGACTGAACATTTTCAACACCGCCTATGTGCTCGCCAGCCCGGAAACCGCGACGGATGCGGATTTCCAAGGTGTTGAGCGCGTGATCGCCCACGAATATTTCCACAACTGGACCGGCGACCGTGTCACATGCCGGGACTGGTTTCAGCTTTCCTTGAAGGAAGGCCTCACGGTATTCCGCGACCAGGAATATATGGCGGACCAATTTTCCGCGCCGGTGAAGCGGATTGCCGATGTGCGGATGTTGCGGACGACGCAGTTTCGCGATGATGCCGGGCCGCTGGCGCATCCGGTGCGGCCGGCGAGTTATCTGGAAATCAATAATTTCTACACGACGACGATATATGAAAAAGGCGCGGAGGTGGTGCGGATGTACCGCACGCTGATGGGGCGCGAGGCGTTCCGCAAGGGGTTTGATACTTATATAGAGAGAAATGATAATTCCGCCGCGACGGTCGAGGATTTTTTTGCCGCCATGCAGTCGGCGACCGAGGTCGATCTTTCGGGAATCATGCGCTGGTATGAGCAGGCGGGGACGCCGGAGATTACGTTTGAGGAAAGCTTTGATGAGGCGGCCAAGAAATATTCGCTGACGTTGCGGCAATCCACGAAGCCGACGCCGGGGCAGGGGACCAAAAAACCATTTTTGATTCCGGTGGCGATGGGGTTGCTGGATGAGAGCGGCAAGGAAATCCATGCGGAGACACTGATTCTTGATGCGGCTGAGCAGAGTTTTACGTTTGATGCCGAAAAGCAGCCGGTGCCCTCACTGTTCCGCAACTTCTCGGCGCCGGTAAAACTGCTGGGGCAGAGCCGGGAGCGGCTGAAATTTCTGGCGGCGCATGATACGGATTTGTTCAACCGCTGGGATGCGCTGCAAAGCTATGCGACAATTGTGCTGCTGGAGGCGATTGCGGCCGCGAAAACCGGTGCGGCGTTTGTCCTGGATGACGGATTGCGCGAGGCGGTTGCGGGGATTTTGCGGGATGCAGAGATAGACCCGGCTTTTGCGGCGGAGGCGCTGGCGTTGCCATCGGAATCGCTCCTGGCGGATGCGATGGACGTGGTGGACCCGGATGCGATCCACGAGGTGCGCAATGCAGCGCGGGCGGCGTTGGGCGGTGCGCTGAAGACTGAATTCGCGGCGGCGGCGCAAAAATTTGGCGCCGTCGCCGCGGATGATCTTTCGGGACACGCCATGGGCTACCGGGCGGTGAAAAATGCCGCGGTCTCGTACCTCGCGGCCTCCGGCGACAATGCGCCGGCGGCGGCGCAATATGCGGCGGGCGCGAATATGACGGATACGCTGGCGGCGCTGATGATTCTGGTGGAGACGCCGGATGCGCGGCGGGAGGAGGCTCTGGCCTCATTCCACGCGGCGTGGAGCAAAAATCCGCTGGTGCTGGATAAATGGTTCGCGGTACAGGCGCGATCAGGCGCCGCGGACACACTGGCGCGGGTCAAGGCGCTGACGAAGCACCCCGATTTTGATTTGAAAAATCCAAACCGGGTACGGTCCTTGATCGGGGCGTTTGCCGGAAATCAGGCGCGGTTTCATGATCGTTCGGGCGCCGGATACGCGCTGGTGGCGGATACGATCATCACGCTAGATGCAAAAAACCCGCAAATTGCGGCGCGGCTTTGCACAGTGCTCGGGTCATGGCGGCGGTTTAATGCGGCGCGGCAGGATTTGATGCGGGAAAATCTTGAGAGGATCATTGCGGTGGAGCGTTTGAGTCACAACACTTATGAGATGGCGTCCAAGGCGCTGGCATGAGGTTGGAGGAGCGGAAACTTGATCGAACTATCCTACTGGACCACGCCGAATGGGCACAAAATTACGATTTTTTTGGAAGAGTCGGAAACGCCGTACCGGATCACGCCGATCAACATTTCAAAGGGCGAACAGTTTGGTGAAGCGTTTTTGAGCATTTCGCCGAATAACCGGATCCCGGCGATTCTTGACACCGCGCCAGCGGACGGCGGCGCGCCGATCAGCGTTTTCGAATCCGGGGCGATTTTGGAATATCTGGCGGAAAAAACCGGCAAGTTCCTGCCCATGGATATTCGGCAGAAATATGAGGTGCTGCAATGGCTGTACTGGCAAATGGGCGGGCTGGGTCCGATGGCCGGGCAGAACCATCATTTTGTGCAATATGCGCCTGAAAAAATTCCGTATGCGATGGAGCGCTATATAAAGGAAACGAATCGCTTATACGGCGTTTTGAACAAGCGTCTCGCTGATAGAGAATTTGTCGGAGGAGAATATTCGATTGCTGACATGGCGGCCTATCCGTGGATTGTGCCCTATGAGCGGCAAAAGCAAAATCTGGATGATTTCCCGCATCTAAAAAAATGGTTTCTTCGCGTTCAGGCGCGGCCCGCGGTGCAGAGGGCCTATGCGCTGGCCAAGGAGATCAATGAGCAGCCCACGGTCTCCGCGGAGTCGCGCACGCATCTGTTTGGCCAGGCGGCGCGATGAGCCGGAAACTCTATGATCTGGCCGGGGCAGATCCAGAAATGCGGTTTAGCCCATATTGCTGGCGGATAAAACTGGCGCTGGCCCATAAGGGCCTGAGTTTCGAGACGATACCTTGGCGGTTTACCGAAAAGGACGAAATTGCCTTCTCGGCGCAGACGAAGGTGCCGGTGCTGGTGGATGGCCAGAAAACGGTTGCTGATAGTTACGAGATTGCGGAGTATCTGGAGACGGCGTATCCGAATGGGCCGGCTTTGTTCAATGATATTGGCACCAGGTCGCTGACGCGGTTTGTGAAACAGTGGACGGAGGATACGCTGCATCCCGTGATTGGGCGGGTGATTCTGCCGAGCCTGTTCGTGCTGCTTGATCCGAAGGACCAGGCGTATTTCCGTAAGACCCGGGAGGCGATGTTCGGAATGACGATTGAGGAGATGGCGGCGAAGCGGGATGCGTTTCTGCCGGCGTTCAAGGCGGTGCTGGTGCCGTTGCGGCGAACCTTGGAGGCGCAGGCGTTTTTGGGCGGGCCGGGGCCGTTATTTGCCGACCATATCGTGTTCGGCGCGCTGCAATGGGCGCGCAAGGGAAGTGCGGTGCCGTTATGGGATCTGGATGACCCCATCGCCCGGTGGATGGAGGCGGTGTTGGATACGTATGGGATTGAGAGCTAGAACAATATGGCTTGAAGTTAAATCGCTTGCGATTCGACTGAGCCATGAAATTGCTCGCCAATAAAAGCTACAACCACCACCCGTCATTCCCGCGTAAGCGGCCGCTTTTGCGGGAATGACGAGTGTATCAGCCGGCGTACATGACCCTTAACACGACGAACCAGGGCGGCCCGACAAGCCCAGAATCTGTTGCGGGGACGTGTTGTAGGGTAACAGCGTCGTCTACGTTGCCGCCTATGACGCTGATCTGGTTGGGGCGGCCCGAGACGACGATGCTGCAATGGGCGGGAAAGCCGCTCGTCGTGGGGAGATTGGCGAAGGTCAGTGCGCGCGCGCGGCCGCGGGTGAAGCAGATGAGATCGCCGAGTCGGGGCGCGTAGGTGACGGGATTTTCAGCGATGAGGAGAGGATTTTTAATTTTGCCTTCAGCTGCGCGAGCGGCGTAGTTGATGTAAAAAGCGTGGTCCGGTGCGTAAGGGAATTTTTCGCCGGCGCCGGCGATGCGCATGACGTAGGAGATGAAGGCAGCCGACCAGGCATATTGGCCGTTGGCGGCGACCGAGAAAACCCTGCCATCGGCATCATGTTCGCCGGTCCACGCGGTTTCGGGCGCGGCGGCGTTCATGCCCTCCCACCAATATTCGCCGACGCGCTGCCATAGGCCAGGCTGGCGTTCGCCCATCGTGGCGCCCGTCTGAACGTAGCCGGCGCCCCAATTGTCGTCGACCCGTTCGCCCCAGAGGCGCCATTCATCCGTGGCGATGGCGATGGCGGCGGTGCGGGAGAAGGGTGCGTAATTTTGCACCGCGAAGGGCGGGGCGTGGGATTCTGGCGTGCAGGCGGTGAGGGCTAGGGTGATGAAGAGTAACGTCGTGGATGCCCGCTGCCGCCGTGGCGGCCGCTGCCGCGGCAGCCACCATCGCGGGCATGACGAGTGGTGGATGGCTTCGCGGTTCAAGCGACGTCTTTGAACATTTCGCGCAGCGAGAAAGCGTTGGCGGCGCACAGGCCACGTTCGGTGATCAGGCCAGAAATCAGACGGGCTGGGGTTACGTCAAAAGCGGGGTTGGCGGCGGGGCTGTCCTTGGGCACGATGCGGATGGTGGCGATGCTGCCATCCAAAGCGCGCCCGGTCATGGTGGTGACTTCGGTGGCGGGGCGTTCCTCGATGGGGATGTCCGAAAGCCCGTCGGCGATGGTCCAGTCGATTGTGGAAGAAGGCAGCGCGACCCAGAAAGGGATGCCGTTATCGCGCGCGGCCAGCGCCTTCAAATACGTGCCGATTTTGTTGGCAACATCGCCGGTGCTGGTCACACGGTCCGTGCCGACGATGACCATATCCACCTGGCCCTGCTGCATGAGATGGCCGCCGGCATTATCAGCGATGACGGTGTGGGGTACGCCATGCTTGCCGAGTTCCCAGGCGGTGAGCGAGGCGCCCTGGTTGCGGGGGCGGGTTTCCTCCACCCATACATGCACATTCAGTCCCGCATCATGGGCCTTGTAAATCGGCGCCAGCGCCGTGCCCCAGTCCACCGTCGCCAGCCAGCCGGCGTTGCAATGGGTCAGCACGTTCACGCGCCGGCCGGCCGTGGCCCGGGCTTCCAGAAGCGAAAAACCGTGCTCGCCGATGGCTTCGTTGGTGGCGGCGTCTTCATCGCAGATCGCGGCGGCTTCAGCATAGGCGGCGGCTTCACGGGCGGCAGCGGATAATGCTTTCAGCCTGGCCCCCATGCGGCTGAGCGCCCAGCGCAAATTGATGGCGGTGGGCCGTGTGGCGCCTAAAACAGTGATGGCGTGGGATAAATTTTGCTCTGATGCGTCGGCGCGCATGGCGAGCGCGATACCGTAAGCCGCGGACGCGCCGATCAGCGGGGCGCCGCGGACCAGCATCGCCTTGATGGCATGCGCCATGGCCTCCAGCGTGGTGATTCGCACCATGTCCAACGCCCAGGGGAGTTTTGTCTGGTCAATGATGCGGATAGACCAGTGATCGGTCTCGTCCACCCAGATCGAGCGGAACGCGGTTCCATCAATTTTCATCTTTTGGTCCCTAAAGTTTTTGGTGCAGGGCGCAGACCAGGGTGAATAGGCGCCTGGCCGTGGGGAAATCAATAATGAGCTTGCCGGCGAGGCGTTCGGTCATCAGTTCGGCGCCTTCATTGTGCAGGCCGCGGCGGCCCATATCGATGGCCTGGATTTTCGCCTCCCGGCCTTCGGCGATGGCGCCGGCATAACTGTCCAGCAGCATCTGGTAGTCTTTTATCAACATTTTGAACGGGCCCATGGCCAGCACCACCGCGGCGAGCGGTTTATCGCTCCCATCTCGCACGTCAAAAACCAGCCGCCCTTCCTGGATTGATAAATGCAGAATGCTTTCTGCGTTGGGGTGGGCGGCCGGAGCAAAAAAATTTTCAGCTTCCAGGTCTGCGACAGCCTGCGCGCGATCCGCCTCCTGCAGAGCAGAAAGCCGGTGCAGCGCTTCGCCTTCTAAAACCACGCGCGTCAACCTGCCTGTCAACCCAAAACTCCTCGCTTCGTGCCCAGTTTCAACAGGATGCCGATAACCGCGCCCTTCGCCAAGCGCAATGCCACCATGCAAATAACGGTCAGCAGAAGGAGGAGAAACGCGTAGCCGATGAGGCCGGGATGAAGGTTGAAGCGGAAGCCCAAAATGATGAAAAAGCCGGCGAAATGCAGGACCGCGAGCATGGCGATATAGGGCGGGGTATCGTCCGCCGGCATCTGGCCAAGCGGCGCCGCGCAATTGCCGCAAATGTCTCGCACCCGCAGATAGCCTTGAAAAATCGGCGCCTTTCCGCAAGCCGGGCATTTGCAGCACAGGCCGCGCCAGATGGTCGTGCCCCAGCCGGGCATGTTCCATTCCGCCCTTGTTAGGGTGCCCGGCGGCGGCCAGCGTTCGGTTATGGGAGCGGGCAAGGCGTTATCCTTGATTGGCTGCATTATACACCGCCTGATCGGAGAAAAACTCAAGTCAGCCGCCGCCGTATTGACAGGAACAAAAAATTGGGCGCGCTACGCGCCGCAGCAACCTTAAGGGAAACAGCCATGCAAAATCTCGCCGTCAAAGTCTATCCGTCGAAAATCGCGCTGAAACGGGAGGACCAGCTGGCGTGGAAGATTGCCGGGGTGGCGGCGGACAAGGTGGCGGTGGAGAAAGACGTGGCGGCGATGATCATCAACCGGATCATCGATAATGCCTCTGTCGCTATTGCGTCGGTGAATCGCAGCGCGCCGACTTCCGCGCGAGGCATGGCGCTGGGCCACAAACGCAAGGGCGGGGCGACGGTGTTCGGCGAACCTTCGCGCGTGACGGTGAGCCCGGAATGGGCAGCCTGGGCCAATGGCACCGCAGTGCGGGAACTCGATTATCACGATACGTTTCTGGCGGCGGATTATTCGCATCCCGGTGATAACATTCCGCCAATTCTAGCGGTGGCGCAGACCGCCGAACGCTCCGGCAAGGAGCTGATCCGCGGGATTGCAACCGGCTATGAAATCCAGATCGACCTGGTTCGCGCGATTTGTCTGCACGAGCACAAGATCGACCATATCGCGCATCTGGCGCCGGCGCAGGCCGCGGGGATAGGCACTCTGTTGGGCCTGAAACAGGATGTGATCTACCAGGCCGTGCAGCAAGCGGTGCATGTTTCGTTTACCACGCGGCAATCGCGCAAGGGAGAGATTTCGTCCTGGAAGGCGTTTGCGCCGGCGCATGCGGGCAAGTTGGCGGTGGAGGCGGTGGACCGCGCGATGCGCGGCGAAGGCGCGCCAAGCCCGATTTACGAAGGCGAGGATTCAGTGATCGCCTGGATGCTGGATGGCAAGGATGCGCTTTACAATGTGAGCCTGCCCGGGCCAGGCGAGGCCAAGCGCGCGATTCTTGACAGCTACACCAAGGAACATTCCGCCGAGTATCAGAGCCAGGCGCTCATTGACCTCGCCTTCCGCATGCGCGCGCATATCGATGATTTCGAGGCCGTGGAAAAAATCATCATCCATACCTCGCACCATACGCATTATGTCATCGGCACCGGGGCGAATGATCCGCAGAAAATGGACCCGAAGGCGAGCCGGGAGACGCTGGACCACTCTATTATGTATATTTTTGCCGTCGCCCTGCAGGACGGATTCTGGAACCACGAATCCAGCTACGCGCCCAAGCGCGCCAACCGTGCCGACACGGTGCGGCTATGGCACAAGATCGAGACGCGCGAGGATTCCGAGTGGACACGCCGCTACCACACCCTGGACATTGACGATAAAGCCTTTGGCGCGCGGATCGAAATTCTGTTCAAGGATGGCACGTCTTTGGTGGATGAGATGGCGGTGGCCAACGCGCACCCGCTGGGCGCAAAACCGTTTGAGCGGGCGGATTACATCCATAAGTTTAAGACGATCACGGATGGGATTATTTCAGCGCGCGAAAGCAACCGGTTTCTGGAAGCCGTCCAGGACCTTCAAAAGCTGGGGCGGGGTGAACTGGGGGCATTGAACGTTGCCCTGCCGGCGGGTGGACTTGCCGAGGCCAAGCCTGGTATTTTTTGAGGAGAGAGACGTATGAGCGAGACTATAATTCCAAAACCAAAAAAATCCGTGGCGCTGTCCGGCGTAACGGCCGGCAACACGGCGTTATGTACGGTGGGGCGGACCGGGAATGATTTGCATTACCGGGGCTATGATATTCTGGACGTCGCGGAAGCCTGCGAATTCGAAGAGATTGCGCACCTGCTTGTGCATGAGGTTTTGCCGAACGCGGCGGAGCTTGCCGCGTACAAAACCAGATTGCAGGCGATGCGGGGGCTACCGGCGGCGGTGAAAACGGTGCTGGAAGCGATTCCGGCGGCAACGCATCCGATGGATGTGATGCGCACCTACGTGTCGGCGCTCGGCTGCGTGTTGCCAGAAACGCATGACCATAACCAGGAAGGTGCCAAGGATATTGCCGACCGGCTGATGGCGTCCCTCGGCTCGGCGCTGCTGTACTGGTATCATTTTTCGGTCAACGGCAAGCGCATCGATGTGGAAACCGCGGATGAGACGATTGGCGGGCATTTTCTGCATCTTCTGCATGGCAGGCCGCCTTCGGAGAGCTGGGTGCGGGCAATGCACACATCGCTCGTGCTGTATGCGGAGCATGAGTTCAACGCCTCCACCTTCGCGGCGCGGGTGATCGCCGGCACCGGATCGGATTTCTACTCGGCGATTGCTGGCGCCATTGGGGCCTTGCGCGGCCCGAAACATGGCGGCGCGAATGAAGCGGCGTTCGAGATTCAAAAGCGCTACGCAACGCCCGACGAAGCGGAAGCAGACATTCGCCGGCGGGTGGAAGCCAAGGAGGTGGTGATCGGATTCGGCCATCCGGTTTACACCATTGCCGATCCTCGCAACGTGGTGATCAAGCGCGTGGCGCGGCAATTGAGCGAGGAAGCCGGGAGCACAAAAATGTTCTCCATCGCCGAGCGGCTCGAAACCGTGATGGGAGATGTTAAAAAAATGTTTCCAAATCTGGATTGGTTCTCCGCCGTTTCCTACCACATGATGGGCGTTCCGACCGCGATGTTCACGCCGCTTTTCGTGATCTCGCGCACTTCGGGATGGAGCGCGCATGTGATCGAGCAGCGGATTGACGGGAAGATCATCCGCCCATCGGCAAATTATACCGGGCCGGAGAATCTCACTTTCGTTCCGCTTGAACAACGCAATTAGAGCGCGCGGTTTGCGCGCGTAAACGGCCTGAAACACCACCGCGAAGCATCTCGCGGTGGTTTTTTTGCGATTTCAAAAAAAAATTGATTGAAAATGCGTCATTCGTGACGTTTTTTGTTGACGTCCGTATACGAGAAGCGGAATAGCGATTCTGCGTGCGTCGCGCGATTCGCGCCGCAACCGACTCACAACCGTATCGGTCAAGAGGCACCGCACGCGAATTAGGAAGGACGGTCATGGACCGTAATGACGACGCGACCGAAAAGCACCGCCCTGGCGGTTGGATCGGATCAAGGCAGGGACAGAAAGAAGCCGCATTTGGTAGATGCGGCGGCCATGGCGGGTGTTTCGCCAAGGTGTGGTCTGGCCTTGCTGCATTGCGTCATCGTCGCGAGAACCAACCGGATTTCTCCCACCCATGAGCGAAGGAGCTACCCTCGTGACCAACGAAGAGACTGATACCTTGCGTGCCCAACCGCTGGCGATGAAGGCAACCGCGAAGAAAGCGGCTGTGAAAAAGCCGGCGGCAAAGAAGCCCGCTGCCAAAAAGGCGGCGGTGAAGAAGCCCGCTGTTAAAAAAGCTGCCGTGAAGAAGCCGGTTGCCAAAAAGGCCGCGGTGAAGAAGGCAGCGCCGAAAAAGGCGGTTGCCGCAAAGAAGCCGGCCGTGAAAAAGGCCGCCGTGAAGAAAGCGGCGCCGAAGAAGGCCGTTGCCGCGAAGAAGCCGGCTGTTAAGAAAGCCGCGCCGAAGAAGGCCGTTGCCGCGAAAAAACCCGCCGTGAAGAAAGCCGCGCCGAAAAAAGCCGTCGCCGCCAAGAAACCGGCGGTTAAAAAGGCAGCGGTAAAAAAACCCCGTAAGGTGAAAGCCCCGGAACCGATGGTGACGGCGCCCGCGCCTGAATCCATCAACTAAGGTTCAGGTTTTTACCTGCGGCCTTGCGCTCCGGCGCCGGGAAAAATCAAGTGCAGGCGGCAACGCCTGCACTTATTTATTGCAGGCTAACCCATCCTACGATTCTTGGGTGTTGAGCCAGTCATCAATCAGGCGGCGGGCGATAGAATCGTGCGGCGGCAGGTTGAAGCCGAGCTCTTTGCGGTTTTCGATGTCGGCCGGAGTGAACCATCGCGCATCGCGCATTTCCACCGGGTCCAGCACAATCTCCTCATTCAAGGCTTCGGCGTAGTAGCCAAGCATGAGCGAGGCGGGGAAGGGCCAGGGCTGGCTGGAATGATAGCGAACAGCGCCGGTGCGGATTCCGGTCTCTTCAAAAACCTCGCGGCGCACCGCGTCTTCCAGGCTTTCGCCTGGTTCGACAAAGCCGGCGAGGGTCGAATAGAAATTCCGTTCCTTCGGAAATTTATGCGACTGTCCAAGCAGAAGCTTGCGCCCCCGCGCCACCAGCATAATCACGGCCGGGTCCGTCCGTGGAAAATGTTCTTCGCCGCATTGGGTGCAGTGCATGACATAGCCAGCCTTGATAGGCTTGTTTTTGCCGCCGCACACGGCGCAAAAACCGGTTTTGGCATGCCAGTGCAGCATGGCGCGGGCGGTGGCGAGAATGGTTGCATCATCCGGGTGCAAATCGCCGGTAATGCCGCGCATATCGGTGAAAGCGGCGTCCCGCGGGATTTCGCCGGCGAGGTCCTCCATCGAATCGAGTGCTGCGGCAAACACGGGCGTGCCATCCTGCAGGCCAAGAAAAATGAAGGCGGACCGGATATTTGGTTTTCCCACCAGAGCGGCAACCGGCGCGCGCGCCGCCATGCCGGAGATAAGCGTGCGGCCTTGCAAAAAAACCGCGAAGCGGCTTGCCGAATCGGCAATGGAAGCGGCGATCCAGGAATCGTCTTCCCGGCGGTGCGCGGCGCGGTCCAGCGTACCACCGGTAAACGCGTTGGGGCGGGATGGGGTGATGTTGTCCATGGCGCAAAACTCGCACGCCGGGGGGCTGGCGGCAACCTTGCATCGGCCCGTTAAAGAGGGGATAAACAGCGCGGGAGGCCGGCGGTGGACATGTGCCTCGCCAACCCGGTCAGGGCCGGAAGGCAGCAGCCGCAACGAGTTTCCGCATGGGTCGTTGTCCGGCCTCCCACCTGTTTGCAAAAGGTTTTTTGGTTCCGCATGGCTGGTTTGTTTGAGGAAGAAGCACCGGCGGCAGCGGCGTTCTCGGGACCTTCGCTGTTTGGCGACGAGCCGGCACCAGGGCCACAAGCCGCGGCTTACCGGGTCCTGGCCCGCAAATACAGGCCCACGACATTCGACGATCTGATTGGGCAAGATGCGCTGGTGCGTACGCTGCGCAATGCGTTTGCGATGAACCGGATTGCCCATGCCTTCATGCTCACCGGCGTGCGCGGCGTGGGCAAAACGACGACGGCGCGGATTCTGGCGCGCGCGCTCAACTGCACCGGGCCGGATGGCACAGGCAGCCCCACGCCGGACCCCTGCGGCGTATGCGAAAACTGC
>Ga0116228_10002326_pt1:5000-16432 | contig 16432 bp, 19 predicted proteins | sample S1TSphfallax_2_FD_89694 | JGI IMG/M metagenome (GOLD analysis project Ga0116228, IMG submission 89694) | Host-associated microbial communities from peat moss isolated from Minnesota, USA - S1T2_Fc - Sphagnum fallax MG | ecosystem: Host-associated > Plants > Peat moss > Unclassified...
TGGTAATGTCTCTGGAGGTTGTCTTTTCCAATCGCCAATTGAGTTTTCTGAGAGAGAGAGATTAGGCATTCTTTTGTGCAAATGTGATCAAAGAAACTTTGGAAAAAACTGGCAGTCGATTCTCATAAGATTGTGCTGCTGCTGATTGTTCTGTTAATAAACGAAAGTGTTTTTCTTGTGTGGTTTCATTTTTGTTTTGTACAGCAGGTTGAAGAGAAAGAAGGGCAGTTGATGATGTTGGACCGTCGTTATGGCACACCATCATCAAATCGTCTGCTCATGTTTCTGCAAAGCCCCAGGGGACAAATGCGAGGTGCTTTGGATCCTTCGCCAGATGTGGGCTTGAGCAATCTGAGTCCTCTGGTGGTGGGTGGTGGTGGTTCTTCACAGGAGTTTGTGGATGGAGCCAAGGGATCTTTATGTCAGAATTTGTCACTGGGTGGTGGCGGTGGGTGGGAAAACAACAACCACCACAACTACCACCACAACCAGGGATGCGAGTCCCAAAGCTCCGGCTGTGCTCTTTCTCTTCTGTCATGGGGAACAACTCCTTGTCCCCCTGCACTTGACCTTTGTGTTGACAATACAAGCTTGGATCATCATCATCATCACCAACTTGTAGCTGACAACAACATGGGCAGTAATACTGTAGCTTCATTTGCTACTCATCACTTGCCGCAACAGCAGTCTCAAGAGCACTATCTTGCATTTGAGAAGCTGTTTTCAGCACAATCTGGCAGTCTAGGGGCCATGGGAATCAGTGATATCAGAATCACAGACATCCAGCAACAGCAACAGCCTCTAGAACAAAGTCAGCTGCATGGTGTTGGTGGTGGTGGTGGTGGTGGTGATGATGGGGCTTCAGGTAACTTTCTTTCATATCTTGGTGGGTTGGGTTTGGATGCTGGGAACTCCATGTTGGCACTTTTCCAGTCAAGCCATGACCTGCAAGGAATGAGGTCAGGAGTATCAAGCGCTCATCAAAGCTTAAAGGTGACCAGTGATTTGGTGTGCACACCAAGTTTGCAGGTGCATCAGCAGCATCATCTCCATCAGGTTCATACTACTACTACTACTAGTGTGCATTCGCAGATGCAAACATCCTTCAATGGAGGAGGAGGAGAGTATGGCGAGTTTGGTCCCCCGCTTCGTGCTTTTGAGAGCTCCCTGTTCAGCACCCAACATATGCTCTAGAAGTTGAGCAAGCTCTGATTCAAAGCTCAAACTGGAAGGATGATGGATTCATGGTGGGTGGTTGCTCAAAAGCTTTCAACGTTTTCTATGGAAAACTCAAATACTTAGCTGAATAAATTCCTGTTTTCTTCATCTTCAGCACTTCCCATGAAAGCAGCAACCAGTGTCTGAAGCTGCATGGAAAGTGTGAATGCAAGATCTTGGAGTAATATATCTACATATCTATATATATGTATAATTTTTTTCCTTTCAGCACCAACTCCTCTACTCTTTTATCAAAAGCAGAAGCCTCTGTGCAGTGTTGAGACAAATCAAGGGTGGGCTCAGTTTTGTTTGAACCAAACTTTGGCTACAAGCTTTTGCTCTTTTCTCTTCTCAGGAAGGGGTTCAGCAATCTGCACAACTTCAGAGAGCTCAATTGTGGCAGAAGTGTGGAGTTTCTGCAAAGCTTCTTCGGTACCGAATGGAGAAGCGTATCATCGTTCAATTTCTGAACCCCTGCACCTCTCTAATTGTCCATTCAAGGCTGTAAAGATGGAACCAAACCTCTGTGGTTTGATTTTTTTGTTTTTCAGTTCATACGCACGAAGTCATTTTTTACCAGTGTGATTGGAAGATGAAGACATGGATTGGACCAACCAAAAGATTGAGGAGTTGCCCCTTTACTATGTCCCATTTTGCTGGCATACCTTTTCCATAGATAAGTATGGTATTTACAAAATCTCTCTTCTGCCTCAGCAAAGTTGAAATATGTGGACAATTGTTTGGATCATACATTCAAGTCTTTGTTGCTTTGTTTGTTGCACAGATGGGTTTTTTGCACTTGGACAAAATAACTTAAATGAATAGATCACTCTCGAGTTACAAAAAAATTCAGACTCTGTGTCCTATCAATCTGGATGTGCAAAGGGGGAAAGGTTTTAGATATGCAATTGTTCAGTTTGGTTGATTTTCTTTGACTACCCATCATGTCTTTTGAAGTACAGAAACCATGAAAGCAAACATCTGACGACATGAAAAGATGTTGCAAGAAAATCATGCTACAATAGTATGTGGATGGTGTATCCATGCAAGGAATACCTCTCTTAACACCATTGTACATGTTTTGTGGCTTATGTATATTATCATCATGTCAATATGGACTTGAAAAGTGCCATGTAATATTTCTGTGATATGATTGTCAATTTGTGGTGTTTTTGTTGTTGTTTCTTTGTAAATGCCTTGCCATATATGCTTGATCAAGATAATGGTTTTGTTTTTCAATTCTACTTGGGTTTCATTTATGAGTGGACTATTACTTGCTCTACAAGAACACCTGTATAAAATTGTGTAGAATGACCTATAATTAGATTTGATCTCCATTGTCCAAGACAAATGCTTCAAAAATGAGATCTTGCAGGTTACAATTGTGAACTTGAATGCCATCTTGAATTAGGTGACCCTCCTTTCAATGGATGACAACTCATCATAACCTATGTCTGTCGGGATGAAGTAAAGAAGAGGGAGAGAGAGGGCATCTTTGATGAGCAACTAGAGGAGGGCCAATCGGAAGCTCCAAAAACCCTCTGCACTGTAGGTTATGAACCTGATATCCCCAATTGTTTAATGGGTTTTAGGGTTTCCAACACTCCTTCTGACAAGTCAACTTGTGGGGGGTTAAACCCCCAATAAGGGTTTTCTAGTATTTGTCGGGTCTGACCTTGCATTTTGGGAATGTCCCCCATTCCCAAGGTAAAGGGGCCAAAAGTCTAGACCAGCGATTCGGGAATGTGCCCCACAATTGGGGTTTTACCCATCATAAAACACAAAGGGTAACACCGCAAGGTTAACATGGATGCAAAGTTAACATATAAATGTTTCTCTCCTACTCCAAAGGAGGAATGTGCAAGATCCCTCTCCTCTTCTCTTCTCTTCTCTTCTCTTCTCTAGGATGGGATATTCAAGAACATAAGGTGCCCACCAAATGCATTAAGAAATTTCTCATCAAGTGCTTTATTTACATCATCAACCACCAAGTGCGTCTTTTGGATCATCTTGTGGGTTCTCAAGTTACACCAAGTTGATGTCCCCCATTGACAGTAGTTCGGGTTTTTGAAACTCCTTTGCACTAACTAGTCAATTGAAATCATCAAGCTTTTGAATCACTCAGGAATTGATGAATCTCTTTCCCATTTTGTCGTTTTTTTTTAACTTTTCAACTCTTTATGATTTGAAGATCAATATGTTGGATTCAATAAAAATTTTGGGTGTCTTCACCAATAGTGCAACAACTTTCTTCATCGATGTGCTAACATGGAGTGGATAGCAAAAGGCACCAGAGACCCTCTTTTAGCAACATTGTGTTTCTTTTATAGACAGAAAGTGTCATTGCGTTTACAAAGAGTGCAAGCCACCTCCATCTCGAGGCAAACTGTTATCGCAAGGGAGGGTTCTTCTAAGCTTGGAGTTTTATCGGGTTTACCTCCCCCTTTCTTTAGTGGATATGCTTCAAGTGATTGGTGGAGGTTTTGGTACTTAGTGGTTCCCTTGCCTCCGTGTGGCCCCACCTCTTTTGGGTTGTTTGTTAGCTTGGACTTTGGTCCTTGTCCCTTATTTTCTTTTCCTCTCCCTTTCTTGGGTGCTTTCTTTTTATGAAGTTTGGGTTTAGGGTTTCATCAATAAGACAACCCAAGATTCTAAGACAAGTTGATCTTAAAACCATAACACAATCCGAGATTCTTTGGTTTGTTTTATGAAGTCTAGTTCTTGTCGATTTAGAATTTACTTTTTATAAATCTTTTTTTACTAACAAGGTTTATAATTAAACATTTTTGTTTGTAATATTCCTTTATTCTCCAAGTTTAAGTATCTAGAAAAAAGTACTTTATTGATTGTGGTATCATTTTTTTGTGACCTTAATTGTAATAATTGTAATGGATTCTCTTGCAATTGTTTTGCATTCTAATTGTTTGCATTATTAACATTATCCCCAGATTGCAAAGGTCTTGTCATATTTGGACTTTGGCAAGCTCCCAAATTCTCAAATGCTTAAATATGGATAAGTTTTACAAGCCTTCCTTCCTGGCAAAAATTGTGAAACATTACCACAAATAGCATGTTTAATGCGATTCTGATATTTGGAATACTTGATACCTAGTAAGATTCATAATGTATACGGGATTTTAGGCTTTGAAGTTTACACATTCAAAGAGTTTATGAATGAGAGACGCCTCAGATTCTGATGCAATGTGGTCTGCAAAAAAGCGGAGGGAGACTTGAATGGGATCTAGAGAATAATGATTCCTACACACATATTCCAGATGGGTTTCACAAAGAATCTGCCAGGGAGAAACACACTAATCAGAGGGAGGAAAAGAAAAAAGAAAACTCAGCTCTGCCACTCTTGTGCAAGAGCTAACCCCACATGGCAAGGCAAGATAACAAACACTAACAAGTTTTCTTATTACACCATTCCAACAATCTGCCAAAGATTGCATCTATAATAATGAGGATAAAACTATAAACTGATTGAGAACAGTTCATCACTCACCAAGATCATATAATGAGGTGGAAACCAAGCACCAAGGAAAGAAGCATTTTGTATGAACTCAGCGGGCAACCAAGAGCCCCACATTGTTATGTACTTGGTATGCTCCTTTTTCTTCTCCTGCACCATTTGCAAGCTACAGAACGATGTAGAAAGTAGGTTCATTCTGTATGTAAAAAGCTGTAGCTTATCAATCAGACTCAACCTACATGTCTTAATTATAACACTGAGACATTTCATGAATAATGTTCAATACAACACTGCATCCACAAACACCACAACTATTCCGACTGCTCATATTGTCATTGGCCTTCCTGCAACATAGTAACAGCAGAGCAGAGTCCCTTGATTTCCAGTATTATCTTTTTCTTATTGTGGTTGGAAACCATTCCATGAGCATTCATTCACACTTTGCTTCACAACAACAAATGAGACACAAACAGTAGACAGCTATGTGCAACTTAATTGAAAGTCTTCTGTGGGCACCTTCTTGGCCAATCCAAAATGCACAAACCTTTGCCTGATCACCAAACATTTGAGTCCACCAGTATGTTTGAGCACAATATACCCCTGCACATCAACCCACAAAACAGATAATACTTTCTGGGGTTGTCACATTGGAAAAGGGAAAATTCCTAATAACATCAACAAAATCTTTCCACTGCTCCCCAAAACCCACCTAGGCAAAATGAAGACAAGAAATATAACACAAGATTGTGTCCAGAGTAAGGAGCATACCTCTGGAGCATACTCATGTCGAGAGCAAGGAGCTCTAATTACCTACACAACTAAGACACTAATAAGCACATAATATTAGCATATGTCTATTCTGTTAATGACCCAAGGGTGCTCAATTTGCATGACCTTGAGCTTATGAAAGCCAAACACAAGGCACTCCTCATGCATGATGTATTCATTCTTTCAACATATGGAAGAAGAAAATGCACCTTGAGAAACCAAAGTTGGAACCAGCACACACACCAGGGGTTCCACGGATAAACGTGGGTCATTGAATCTAGAGCTGTACAATAGGAAAAACCCATCAAACTGCAGGTCTGTGAGAAATCAATCCCCATTTCCAATATCTCTAGATCTGAACTTCTGCAGCAGCCCTTTTAACATATTCAGTGTCAATGGTTGCAAGATAGCAATTATCTTACAAGACATACAAGAGCAGGGACTTGCTGCCCCTCACATCTTTATCTTCAGTCTCGATGCCAGTAGGAATTGCATCTACAGAAGAGCACACAACTGCCCTAAATATATCATCATCAACAGGCCAACTACAGGCTGTTCTTCATTTGGTATTTGGCATTCTCTTCTGCTTCTGACTATCACTAATCTAAAAAATCTTGAAAAAGAATGGCTACTGCAACCTACATCATTCTTATGTCAACCACAATAACTCACAACGAACCACAAGAAACTTCCTTTCCAAGAAGAAATTAGACTACTCACATGTGCTAGCTACATCTTACATGAAACTGGAAGATCACAACTTTGACATGTGAACTACATAGGAAGGAATTTATTGCTTGGTTCTCTTCTTATCTCTGTTCCTGCTCTGAACTCCTTTCCTCCTCACTAGAAGGTGAATCTGACAGGAGCTCTCTCTTCTTGTCTATGGAATCATTGGTGGGTGAAGGAGGAGGATCAAGGTTCAGTGCCAGCTGCAGTGAGTACAAAGTTAAGCCAATTGAGTTTGCAGCAAAGACGAAAGTAGCTAGATAGCAGATCCCAGTAATAATAGTCCTGCACACACAAACACACCCACCACACATGCACACATATGTGCACAGCACAGATGAGAAGATCCAAATGATTAAAGGTCATCACTAGGAGAAATCCATACGTCACAAACTCTGCTCACAAGGGCCAAAATAAAAAACCAAATGGGTTTCTGCCACAGCAATCAGGATTCTGAACAACAAGACGCTTGCACTCTGAACAACAAAACGTGTGCAATCAGGAGGATTTCTGAACAGTAAAATGTGTGCAGTCATGATGTCTAAACAACAAAAAGGGTGCAGTCATGATTTCTGAACTACAAAATGATTTCTGAACAAGAAGCTTATGCTCTGAAGAACAAAATATGTGCGATCAGGATTTCTGAACAACAAAATGTGTGCAATCAGGATGATTTCTAAAGTACAATACGTGTGCAATCAGGATGATTTCTGAACAACAAAATGTGTACAATCAGGATGATTTCTGAACAACAAAATGTGTGCAGTCATGATTTCTGAACTACAAGATGGGTGTGTTGTGAGAGATATTAAAGGAGAAGCTCACCTGACAGTTATAGTCAGATTGCGAATCTGGAAACAGAAACACACAGAAGACATTAGACAATTGGTCATTGCACTATACAATGCTGCAACTCTCTGGCTTGTTGATTGTAACTCAGTCTCTCTCTGTCTCTCTCTGTGGCAACCAAGCAAGCCATTTGTCTACATGGAGGAACATGGTGAGGAGGACAACAACATACAGAGTAATTGGAGGAGACAGCTTTGTCACTAAATCCGGCTTCAACAGTGGTTGTGAACTTGTAGAGCACCAGAGCTATGATGGCAGCCATAACAGCTCCTAACAATGTTTGCAAGGGATTCAGTTTTGGGCCTTCCACTTCGGGTGGTGCTGCCTTTGTCAACAAACCTCCTCGAATCGCTGCTGCTTCTTTCGCTTGCTCCTTGATGGACTTTTTGGCAGACTCCTCTCCTGTGGACCTAAATTTCTGTGCAAAGCAAAAAGATTGGTTTTTCAGTGAGAGTCCTGAAACTACCAAGTTATGAATCCTGCCGCCACTTTGTGAGCTCATAACTCCCTCATGTGAAGTCCAATTCAAGAGCTTTCAAAGACAAAATTGTAGTCTCTGAAAAGAACATTCCAACAATGCATCAAACTTCCAAATCAGTGTCTGTTTTTGCAGCATCAGCAAAGAAGTTGCTGCAGGGTGTGGCGTCCTCAAAGATCCAAGTATCTCTCTGTGAACTCTAACTAGGAAGACTACAAGAAGGAAATTTGCTTAGAGAAGGGGAAAGCATGTCATGCTATGGTCACATACCATTTCCTTGGCTCGTTTGGAGCGGCGTCGCACGGCACGGATGAGAAGCACAGTGATGGCACCTGTGAGCAAAATGCTAGCCACCGCTTGCAATGGAGTGGTCTCAGGAATTGCCCGAGGATCATAAATCTCCGCAGGCGGCAGCTCTATAGGTCCTTCTTCTACACCTAGTGCTGCACTCCTCCCTTGCAGAATAATCTCCTGCGAAAGCTCGTAAATCTCTCTCACAGAAAACCGCAAAGCTGTGGAGGAGGAGGAGGAGGAGCCCACTTTCGAATTCCGGTCTTCAACAACACGTTGGAGAAGAATTCTCTCGACACTTGAAGCGGGCTTGAAGGAGGTAATAGACGTTGCACAGATGAGGGAATGAGCACGAGAAAGACTAGCATGTTTTCCAGATCCATCCGCCCTCCTCGCAACAGCCAAGGTCTGGTTCCCTAGCCAGACGGAACTGCAACAAGTAGCATACATCTTGTTCTTGTTCTCCTTGTGCTTGTGCTTGTCCTTGTTCTTCTTCACCTGGTGCACAAGAAATGGAAATCGGACCGGAAGATGGCAGCGAGTCTGTGGATTTTGGACTTGAGAATGGCGTCAGAAAGGGACCATCATCCTGTGGCCGCCGTCATCATCGTCGTCGGGCTGTATGTCGATCGGGAGAGAAAAGAAAGATGTGCGCGGATAAAGCTATCAAGGTGCGTGTGAAGAAGAGGACTTTTTCTCAAAGCTTAAGCAGCTAAAAAGCTCTGCACTCTCTTTCTCCCCTTTGCTTGTTTGTAAGCTTGATGAATGGGGAAGTGAACTTGTGTTGTGTTCACTGGTATTGTGGAAGTCTTTTGGTTTGCTTTGGTGGATGTGTGTGCAGACTGCAAGATATAAAAGCAATTTGAGCAAGTGCTCTGTGATTGGAGCTATGTATTCTCAGGAAGGAAACACTGATAGTGCACACACCCAGGTCCTCTCTCTTCTGTACTCTCTTTGAACAACCCCAAGATAATAGCAACCTATGTATTCTCATGGAGGGAGTAGAGTTTTCCAGATTTCAGAAGATGGTGGTTTGTTCAACTGAAATGTGCAAGTAACATTCTATAGGAACAGCTCTAGAGAGTCAGCTTCAAAGGGGAAGGAAGCTTGTTGTAGCTTTTCAAACACTTTAGACCACACATGCTACACAGAGAGCAAAGATTCTGGAATGTTTGCTTAGTGTTGAGAAACCAGATGAATGCAGCATCAAGGGTGTTATTCTTGTATTACCACAATTCCTTGAAACCAGCTGAGGATGCAGTTACCAATGGGTTGCTTCGGGATTTTTGCATGGCTAGACAACAGTTAATGCTTTGGAAAATGTTCGTACCTTGTGTAACAAAGATCAGAAAGAGTTTGGGTCTCTCTGCGGGTTTAGTCTTTGTGAGCCTCTCTCTATGCCCTGGGCTTGAATGCTTGCTTTTTTACAAAGGACAAGCTGAAATGAAATGAAGCTTACCCTCACAAGCTTGTTGGAGCTTGAATGAGGATACTATTGACCTTTTTTTTATTAGCTATGTCTCTTGAGTTGTAGCTGGTGTCAGGACTGAGTCTGCTTCTAGTTGCTTGCAGAAATGTGACAGAAACTCAGGATGCAGATTTTTGCATTATGGTAGACTCTTGGGCCAATTATTGTATATGCTTGTCTACCCCTCACCAGCAAGAGCTGATGATGTCAGTGGATAGTCATGGCAGATTTCTGTGCTATTTGTGTTCAAGGTGATGACAGCCTGCCACTTTGTTGTGAGTGCCACTCCTCATGTTATGACTGCACTTGAGATTGCTGTTATGGAGATTTCTCTGCAAACTCATAGATGACTGTTTTTGCAAGGACACTGTTTCTAGGAAAAGCAACCAGGGAGGTACTAGGTAGGTAGGCCTTATTTCTACTATGAATCCATAGTACTATAGATAGGGGCAACATCCATATGAGATTCCCGTGCGAAAGAGAAATAGCAAAAAAGCTTGATAGGAAAATCAGCAATTTCTGACCTTGGCACTTCAGAGTTGGTAGCAGTTGAAATCACGGCTTTGCAAACTAATCAAAATGTGCTACGTTTGCAGGCAAAATCTCTAAAGCTGAATGTACATTGTACATGAAACACAACCCACAAACATTACAAGGAGCATCAGTGAGTCACTCAAAAACTCAATCACCTTTGTATCTAGACATCCAAGTGAAGAAGGGATCGTGATCCCTCTGCAAAACATTCCCTTTTGAGGTTTAGGTTTTGCAATCCCTCGACAAAGCACTCCTTTTTATTGAATTTGCATAAATTTCCAACACCCAAGTTTGAATGTCAATCCCATCATCAACAAAAGACTCCTTTATTCAATTTGCAATACTTTCCAACAAAATGTGTAAAATTTCTAACTGCCATGCAGAAGCAAAACACCCGCCTGAACTCCAACTTTGTTTTAAATGGGTTGAAACAGCTGAGCATTGTCACTGTAACTCAATCTTTGAAACCCTAAATGGTTTGTCATAATTCATTATGTGAAGTTGGAATTCTTTTTCTTTCTTTCTTGTAAGGGCAGAAAAAATAACCATGCATGATCAAATGTAGTGGGGCAAAATTTATGCACTCTATACACGCCCAACACAACTGAAAATTTCTCTATCTCTCTATCTCTCTAGACAATCTAATAGACAATGGTAAAAAAAAACCAACCACTTTGTAAAGTTGCTGTTTTAGAGTCATCTCTGATTGCCTTTTTAACCTGAAGCCCAAATCCGCCTCCAAACTGAAGTGGAAGGTGAAGTTCGTTGGTTTCCATCTGCTCTCCTCCACAATGCTGCCCACTGTCCACCGCCAGTGCTCCCACTTTTCCTAAAACCAAAAACATTAGGTGAAATCCCCAATCTCCATCTCAGATCCTTTTTTTGTCCCAACAGTTTCTTTCACTCAACTAAAACCCTACACACAGAGAAAAATAGCCACAAACAAAGATAACTCGTTCTTCCACCAAACCCTAAACCCTACTAACACAGAGAAATAGCCACAAACAAAGATCACCCATTCTTTCACTAAAACCCCCTAACCCTACTAATGCAGAGAAATAGTCATGAACAAAGATCATTCATCCTTTCACTAAAAACCCCTAAACCCTACTAACACAGAAAAATAGCCACAAACAAAGATCACTCATTCTTTCACTAAAACCCCCTAAATCCTACTAAAACAGAAAAATATCTTTCATAAGAATAGAGAAATCTCCATTCTCACAATGAAGAAGAAACAGCAAGGCTAACACTTCCTCAGGAAGCCACAGAAAGACCAAACAAGGGGAGACAAAAAACAAAACGAAAAATGAAAAACACACACCGGTATGAACAAAAAGTGCCAGTCTCACACCTCTTCAGGGACCATCAACAGTAGTATGTATGATAGTGACTTAACTATCACAACTTCCCCACTGACTTCATCAGCTCCCTACAGTGGCTAAAGGCCGGTGACAAGCACCATGCTGGGAACCGAGTTTCTGCTGCAATTCTGGAAGCAACAGGAAGACTCAGCCATACTACTGGCTAGCAACAGACCCCACAACAAAGACCAGACAAAGAAACAAAGAAAGACAGAAAGGGAAAAGAACAGGGAAAGACTAAGAACAAGTGGGCTTACAGGA
>Ga0116228_10002327_pt1 | contig 16432 bp, 13 predicted proteins | sample S1TSphfallax_2_FD_89694 | JGI IMG/M metagenome (GOLD analysis project Ga0116228, IMG submission 89694) | Host-associated microbial communities from peat moss isolated from Minnesota, USA - S1T2_Fc - Sphagnum fallax MG | ecosystem: Host-associated > Plants > Peat moss > Unclassified | place...
AGATCATTTACATGCAAAGTAAGTTTCAAAATATAATTCAATAATTGATAATCATCACATTATGGTATGATGGAATATATGCCAATAAATTTAAGGATTGATGCTAAGAATTGAAATCTTCAAATTTTGGGTTCTTTAATTACAACCACCTAATTAATCTAGTTGATTTTCATTTCACCACTTTTTCCACAAAATCTAGCCACCAAGGGTCACAATTCCTAAGTAATTGGGACACAATCACAATAATAATGTTCAAAAGAATTCTTTAATAATTATGTTGTTGGATTTAAATCACTTTGGAGTTACTCACAATCTACCTTGAAAGTTGCAATCCTTACAAACTCTATATACGTACATAGTCAATGCCAATTGACAAATTTTCCTTTGACCAATTCTACTTATTATAGCAAAGTGAATCCCAAATGTAAGAGTTTGTTTTGATATCACTTCATTTCATATCGGTTGATTTGAATGATGCAACAAAAAAGCAAGCAAAATTATTGGTATTCAACGAGGAAGTTCATAAACTAACATCAAATTTCAACATGTAGCTTCGGAAAACCCAAGAAAAAGAGTTGTGCAAAACAAGTTCATTCATAAAATCAAGAGGACGCACCACATGGGTGCCTTGTCTAGAGCTTGAAGGAGTATTTCCTGTTTGCTGATTTGACCCAGTGTCGGTGTTTAGCCCTATGGCAGAGATCATGTTGGGCAAGTCATCTTGACTTGGTGACATGGGTGAATATGATTACAGTAGCTTGAGGCTTTGAGGGAGAAGGAAGCTACATGGATGGTCATAACAAATAAATCCAGAGTGGAAAAAAGTATATTGCAGAGAGGTAGATATGTTATAGATACATGTGTGGCTGTGGTAAACCCAGAACCGACACTGGTACCGTGTGTAAGGTAATGGTCTTGCTGCAATGATGTGGAAAACTAGGATGAGCAAAATTGAGCTTCTGTACAAAAGTGTTGGATCCAAAGACTGAGACAAAGCGTGGAAATTTTGGAAGTAAACCACCCACAGATACTATGCTTGGTCCTACGCCCTTGTACTACATGTGTGGGTTGGGCATGGGACCATGGGTTTGAAATGTTTGAAACTACCTCGTATATTATTATGAAGGTAGATGCTACCAGGTTTAGAAGCCTATTCCTAATTCTTTCAACTTTGGCTGTATGCGAATTTGGATTAGTCAAATAACCACCGGTTCTCTTGTGAAACCTGTCAATTCTTTTAAGGTTTTCATATATCCAGAACCGGGGGCTCTCTGGATCTGAAATGTTTGAAAAACTGGGCAGTTATTTATTTGAAATAAAATGTGCTCAAACATGGTAGTGTGTTCTTTGCAAGGGGTATTAGCCCAGGCAAAAAATGGTGATGAACTCTTTTGCGAGAAATTTCATGCAGCCAATGTGAAGGCCCAAACATGCTCTCAGGGTGCCTTGATTTATTTTCTTTTAGTGGGCGGGGGAGGGAATTTAAGTTCTCAATGGGTTCCTATCAGGTTCCCAATATGTTCCCCAAAATGTTCTCCATAGCACCTCATTTTTATCCCATATGCTTAGGCAAATGTTGTCCTCCTTTCACCTATATAGGTGGTTTGAAAGGGAGGAACTATATACATCACGACAGAACCTTCTATTTTGAGGAGTCTCCATAGTTTCATTTTTTTGGAGGAATGGGCGAATAAAATTGGCTCCTTGGAAAAATATAACAAATGAAGTTGGGAGGCACCTCATCTAATTAATAGGAGAGGTGTTAATATAGACAAGAGTGAGACGCTGGGGGAGATGAAATAATGAGCGCCTCCTGGACCTCATCACATCTTTACACAAGAGAAATTTGTGGATTTGTTGAAAATGCAGGCGTTGGTGGACACAGCACGCAAGTCACTTTCAGCTACCTAGTGAGGCCACGTCACTCCTGCCAATTTGAGATCTTGAGACCTCATTTGTTCTTCTTCTCTCTCTCTCCTTAGCTCTCTTGCTGAGTCTCTTTCTCTCTTCCACCCAGTCTGTTGCTTTCTGGTGCTTTCTCTCTCTCTAGCGCTCAACTTGCAATCCTTATTGGCTTCAAGTGCCAAAAGTTTACTGTTCACAAATTTTATTTTGACTAGTGGGAGCTAATGCGAGGGCTAATCCATTTGGGAAATAAGATTAATCTGGGGTTAATTCTTTTTTAGAAATAAGATTACTTGGAGGATTAATCCTTTTGGGGATGCAGAGGAATTTGGGGGCTTGACCTTTTTGGGAAATAAGGCTACTTTGGGGGGTTTGTTCTTTTGGGATTCATTTAACATGGAGTAAATATATGATTGGCTAATAATATGACTAATTTGAATTTAACAAAAAAAGGGACTATTTGAGGATTGATCCTTTCCAGAAATAACAGTAATTTGGGTCACCCAAATTTATTTATGGGCTCAACTGATTTAGAAGTCACTATGTGTACAGTAAAGCCCTAGGGTGGGGGCGTTCCCAAAATAAGGGGCCTAAGACAAGACAATAGCCAAATCCAACCCAATACTTTTGGGAATGTTCCCACCCATGGGCTTTAGCTATCGTAATTCACAAGGCAAAATTGATCATGAACCAAATCTATGTCGATCTCAAGGTGTATGAATGGGAGGGTTCTTACACCTATATGTAGGCATAATTTCACTCCCATCTTTGAGGAGGAGGCATAATATCCTTCCCAATTTCTAGGAGGAAAATTCATGGATATAAAGTGCCCTCCACATACACTACAAATTTTCTCAGAGTGTTTTATGTACCCACAATTATCACCCCAAGCATTTTAACAAAAGTCTTATTTCTAAAAACTTTGTGATGTGCGATCATTTCAAGAGAGGAAACAAAAACTTTGGGTGCACCCGAACTAATTAGCATGAAAGGTGGTTGCATCGATGCCCTATGATAGTGCAAATTATGGGGCATCAATGGTAAGGATCAAAGAAAAGTAGGGTGTTAGGCTAGAGAGAAAGGGCCCCCAAATGCTACCCAAATAAAACCACACTCATAGCTGAAATCATTTGATTGTGATAAATTTAAAGATAAATTCTTCAATAGCATGTACATTAACGAAAAATGCATAATGTAATTCACATTTAGATTGTTCTTTTCTCCTCCAAATTGAAGGGCTAACGAAATTCAATTGTCATGAACCATATTATCATAACTTTTGACAAGGAAATTAAGATCAGTGTGAATGGCTTCATTTAAACATGTATTTCCTACCCATGTGCTATACTTAAAATATGGACTCCTAAAAGGAGAGGGGTTTACCATTATGAAAATTATGTATGCATAATTGACATCAAGTTTTAACTACCCACCGAATCATATAGTTAATGTTTACACCTTTTCAATATTTATTCCACGTCTTTTGGTGGCATCTCAGTTTTTAAAATTATGGATTCAAATGCATGTTAAAAAATCTTGAATCGCCTTATACATTCCCTTGTTAATTGCAATTGTGTCAATCTATTTTTATTAAAGATTTTTTTTAATGCAAAGAATTTCTCTCCAAAGAAGTAATATATGGTCCTAACAACTTATTATTCTAAAAAACTTGTCCACTTCTTAATTTTTATCCTTTCTTCCTCATTAGAAACTTGCCTATAATTATCAAAAGTTTAATTACAATATAAATTTCCTAGCTCACAAATTCACTTTTGTTGATGACTTCTTGAGTAGCTAATATAATTGATTGTCATGTTATCACAACAATGAAAAAATAGAGCCCTAGAGATGACCCAAGGATAGCAAAGAAGGAAAGACACCCCCACTTCATTTGATTTTCACATGGGCACAATGGATGTGATCCATCTTCCAACACATTGTCTCATTTTTTCTAGCAATCAATTTAAAGGTATGTATGTATTGTAAACCCAATCATAGGCTTTAGATAACATGGCTTTATTATGGTAATAAACAAAGCCATATTATTTAAAACCTATGAGTATTCCCTATGCATGCAACCCTAGGTCAAGGCATATGCTTCCATTAGCTTTTGAAATTTTATTCCAAGCTCAAGTGGTTTTTCCAAGCTTGTAAGTTAAAGTGTCCATAATTTGGAAGGAACGTAAGGAAAGAAATAAGAGGTTCTTTGGTGGGGTTTCCCTACATTTATGGGTCTCATTTTCTATTGTAATAGAACATAGCAAAGGGTTTAGTTTGGGGAATTGTTTTTTTTAGAATTTCAAGCCTTCAATATTTGGAATTTTTGTGAGAAGTATTTCAACTTCAATTCATTTTGAAAACATGAAAGCATGATAACATAGTTGTTTAACATGATTGGTATTCATGGTCACCTTGTAAGTGGGTGTGTTTCATTTGGCCACAAGCCCGTGGTCTCTCTCACCACCCTTACAATAGGTAATCCGTTAAACTAATCACCAAAGGAAATGTCACTATTGTACAAATTATGGATCAGTCAAACCCTTGTGGGAATGCCCCCATTACTTAAGATAATAATAAAAACAATGCCAAGGTTTGAAACATTTGAGCATCGTTTAACTACTCATTAATCAATTGAAACGTTTGTTTGTTACATATAATTATGATTTATATTATTTCCTTGTTCTTTGGATTTCTCCAAAGTCTATGGCTTTGGATACACATTTTTGTTTGGCTAAATTAAGTATGAAAAGACACATTGTTCTCTACATGTCTTTGTCTTTTTATTTTTGGTTTTTTCTAAAGGTTCTTTTTGAACTAGCCTTTTTTTGTCTTTCAACTTTTGTACTACAATTTTATCTTGTTTTGAAAAATATAGCCAAAAATTCGAACTTATGGTCAAACTGTAACCAAAAAGGAAGGGTCAAAAGAACAACTTCGACTCCTCTGATGAGTTCACTCTGTCAGAATATGAATGAACTCTCTTCTGTCAAATAGACAGTATTACAGTAGTCCTAATTGAAGTCCACAATTTTTACACTTCCAGCTCTGCTCACTTCCAAAGATGGACACCCATCCACTGCTCCCAAACCCACTCCCATAACTTCTACAGGCATAACTTCTACGTGCATCTGTACAGCTCAGACCACCTTCAAGTTTCCTCGTTCTGCAGCATTGCCACTTGAGCAGTCCTACTCTAACCAGATCGTGGAGCTGGCCATTTTCTAGTTACTGACGCAGCGGAAGGGATCAGCAACTAGCTATCTTGGAAGCTCCTATGCTTTCTCTACCCCAAATCTCCTCCTCTCCTCAGTCTATTTGCTTCCACTCAGTTCCGTTTCTGGATCCTCATGAATGTGCAAATACCTGATGCTCCGAGCAACACACATGTAGACCTCAAAAAAAAAAACAGAAAACAGAAACTCCCCTAGTGTCCTTCTTCGAGACATTCTCCCGTACACACAGACTGATCCTCCACGGACACAGTTAACGTTTGCACAAATGCAGCAAGACCGATCGCAAAAGCCAGAGCTGCAAAATTTTTACTTGCCGCACCCATCAAAAATGCAAACTTCTTTTTTTATGGCCTGCTTCCTCCAAAAACAAAATGCTTTACCACGTTGAGCCCTCCTGATCTAAGTTTTCAGTCTGCTCTAGATTCATGGATCCTCTGACCTGAATCCCCCAGATTGGTAGCAGGCCAACCTTACTATGCTTACTACCACCCACTACTCGAAAATTTTCAGATCCATCTCCGTCTGGGGACCTCCCACTAGAAGCAGCAAGACTCCTAGACTTCCTGTTCTCCCCCAATGGTCTGATTCTCACACCAAAAATCCCGCCATTCAAATGGCTCCAAGCCTCATAAAATCCGCGCCGTCTTCACAATCCGTCAAAAAATATCCCTCATCAACTTACACAACGCCTCCATTAGCAGCCGTCATGCATTCATTTGTGGAGGGGATGGAGACCGTTGCGCAGCCAATTTAGAGATCAGCAATTAAAACCAAATAACCTCTTGATAACAAGCAATGTTCACACAAGTTAGCGACATGTTGTCCGGTCACAAAACCATGAACTAAACAAAAGTTGAAACTCTTAAAAATGTATGGATATAGAATGTCATTTAAAACTTTGACATACACCAAGGCATTTTTTCATGTTGAAATTTAGGTTTAATTTAGAACTTTTACAGTCAATGATCATGATGTTTAAGTCAATAATTACAACTATAATGGTAAATTCATGTTTCAAAACATTAAAAATATATCATTTAATGAATCATTAAGCTTAAAATTGTATATGTTGAAATTTACAAATTTGCATATGAATGTGAATCACGCATTTTAAAAAACAAACATGCATAAAGGATTTTCAATGTTTTGAAAACTTTAATGTGATACATAATAATTGTTGATTGAGAAACATGTGATGTAATAATTACATGCAATTGATGTAATCAATTATTAAATATGTTAGGAATGTGTAATTTGAAATCAAGAGCTATATTTTGAACCCCGGGGGACACTACTTGAAAAAAGTAGAAAATACATCAATAGAAATATAGGACGCAATATATTAGTTGTTGGGTATAAATTGTAAGTTAATTAATTAAAAAATAAAGTTATGAATATTTTGAAAATAAATTTATGATAACTATTATGTATGTGTAAATCTCTAATATTATAACTTTTTTACACACAAAAAACATCTGCTAAGATTTAAAGTATTAGTCGTTAATAGATTCAACTATTGTGAAATAATGTTTTGATTAATTTATGATTAATAAAATTTTGTAAATTGCATATTTTTTCATTTCAATTACGTTCCACGTGTGAAAGCACAATAAAGTAGTCCAAAAAGTAGCTTTGTTATGTAAAGATTAGGGGCCTCCAAATAAAAGGTAAAACAAACATTGCTAGCATTAGTTTTAAAAGTTAAGTTTATATAATTATGTTTTTCCAATGCACTTGCAAGTACTTGAATTGGACCTTTGATTTTTTAACAATTTGAAAAATAAAATTTAAGTCCATGAAAGGACATGAATATTTTTTGTAAATAATGTGTTTTCTTTTCAGCCCTCAATATTGATGTGGTGAACAATATATATATATAATTTGTCAATGGATTTTTTTTTCATATTGAAATTCATCCACAACCTTCAAAAGCTAACATAATTTTTAGGGATACTTTTGGGGTACTTTTCCAAGTCCAAATGACATTTTTTTGTACAATTGTTTTTGATAAGCTAACTAGAGGGAGGTTGAAGGTGTTGATGAGGAAATCTAGAAGTTCCATTTGATTTGAGATGTTGAAGGAAGGTTAAAGTTTTGAAAAAAATATTTTAAAATTTTACAAGTAAAAAACAAGGTAACAAGCACTTGGTCAAAATATCGTGTTTGCACCTCCATAGTTTCATTTTGGCTTTTAGTTCCAAACTTTTCTAGCTCCAAATTGTTTAAAACTAAAAAGTTACAATAAAATAAGGTGTTGAAATGGATGTCAAAAAAATTATAAAATATATATGGTGATTAAAATATGTGCATATTAGAAAATTAGATATTAATAATGTGCACAAAAATATAAATGCAAAACTTAATACCCCTTAACAAATAGTCATTTGATGCACATGGGTCAAAAAATTAACATTAAGTGTCCCCCTTCAGTTTTGAATATGGTTCAAACACAATAAAAATGGATTTTGATTGAATTAATAACATGCATTGAAATAAAATTGCAACCCTAACAACAAATTCATGGGACATAGAAAGCACACATGATTTAATATTTTGCTAATATTTCCAAAATTACTTATACATTCATTATGAGAAAATTATGTTTGTTGCAACTTGTTCATTGCAATTAAAAAATGTCTGATATAACTAGATTACAACTAAAAAGTGTTTGATAGAATTAAATTATAACTAGATAACCTAGTTGTAATAGACATGATTTTCTTATAGTGATTTGATTGTTATAAATCAAAAGTAGCTTCAACACATGTTTGTTAAAAAAATAATGAATTTCAAAGCTTCCATGTCAAGAATACCAAAAATGTAATTGGAAACTTTATGGAAATCTTAATGCAATAGACTTTTATTTTATTTTTAAAAAATATTTTGGATTTTTGTTGAATTTCAGTGACAAAATATATTTAAATTCAATATCTCCTAAATCATATGTTGTTTTGAATGTGAACTCATTACAAAATAGATAAAACTCAACATATGACCTTTGTTTTACAAGGTGTATGTATGAATTTAAATATATTTGTAACTTACGATTTTTTCTAAATTATTATTTAAATTGTAAAAAATGATAGAAGATGAAGATGTTGTCATAGAAAAAACACAATTAATTGATGAAATCAAATGGTTTGTATATCTTCTAAATTTGATAATCTTCATCCTTCATGCAAATATGACCTATTGACTACTATAATGATAAAAAATAATAATTCATCTTATTTCTTCCATATTTTATTGTACATGGATGTCATTTTTATATTTTTTATATTTGAACTATTGTTTCATTTTGGCATCTTTTACATTTTAATATGTAAATTGATATGATATTTCATAATATAATTACAAATTTAAACTAAATTATTGAATCTAATGGAAATGGAAATATTGTTAATTACACAATATATTAATAATTTAAACATATTAATATTATGACCTTATGTTAATTGATTGTCATTGGTAGTGTAAATGAACACAAAAGCCAAATGCAACTAAATTACATAACCTTGGATCAATTTAGAAAACTTTCCCCAATCATGGGGTTCTAGTTATGATAATAATTCCTTGTTATATACTATAATTTGAAGGAAAAAACCATTTTCTTGGATGGTGATTTAAGAGATTATGATATTGCATTATAAAATATTTTTTTAAAAAAATACTTTAAAAAGTGAAAACATGTTAATTTGTAAACCAAAACTGTAAGAGCCTTCAAGGGTGATTATTTAAAGAAAATTTTAAAAATCATTATGACAATTTCATTGTTGCAAAAGGAAAAGGAAGTTGGAAATGCTTTTCCCCTTGTTTTCTCCTTTCCATTATTTTCCCCTCTTTTCTTGCACACCATTTGAGGAATGATTAATATGCCAAACTATGGTAGTTGGTATGGTACTAACATTAGTGAATTAGATTTGTGTTATAAAAATTAAAAAGTCCCTTTGTAAAAGGAAATTCTGAAAAAATAAAACTTCATAAGAAAAACTTTCTAGAAATAAGTTGTTTTGTTATAATAAACAAACTAAGTTGCTAGAGGGAAGAGAGTTTGGATGTCTAGAGTTTGCACCCCGCTAGTCATCTGGTAGGTATGAGGTAATCAATTTTTCAATAAGTTAAACAAACAAAAAAGTGATTAGATCTATTGCGAATAAAAAACCAATAAAGGTAATTAAAACTAACAATGAATAAGTAAACAAAAGGGTGAGCAAATAAATAATTGGATCAATTGGTTTACCTTTTTAGGTGATTCATTTGTCTTCTTAGACTTGGGTCCTTTCATTTTGTTCCTTGTTTTCCCCTTGTTTGGGTGTTTTGGTTAATTATGGTTAGTAGGGTTTCATTTTGATCTATCTATTTGGAGTAAAAAAATAAGAGAAAAAATTGGGTGGGTCTATTGCAATAGTAAGAAAATAACAAAAGCAATTTGGATCTATTGTGGAATAAGAAAATAATTAAAAAGAACCAAATCAAATATGATGTCAGTAAATGAATTTATGATCAATTATAGATTTGCAACAAAGAAAGAGAGAAATCAAGGCTTTCGAGACAAATACCACAAACGGCCAATGCACAGATCACACTACACATGACCAAAGCACCATTGCTGCACCATGAAAACAATAACCCACATGTGATAAAAGTAAAAAAAAATTTAGCTACAAAACATAAGGAAAAAGAGGAAGGAAACAACAAGGCCATCATCTCCTACACTTACCACACCTTGTGTTTTAATGAAGTTTTGTACAAAACCCTAATTGACCTCAGTAATCCTTTGACACAATTTGTCAACAAGAAACACTTCCGAGTTCTTACAAAAGATAACACTAGATTGTACTTGTTGGCACAAAACCTTTACAAAATTTACAAGCCTTTCAAGTTTGGGTTGCAAAGAAATTAAAGGGATCTTTTGTCAGTTTATGAGTTTTTTTTCCTTTTAACATTCTTTTTTTTTTGGTTTTATTGTTTGCATGATTGCCAACCATGCACTAGGATAGCCATAGACCCTTTAGCTTTTATGAGCATGTGTGGGAAGGATAAAAAAACCTTAATAGGAATGGCATGTACTTTTGTATAATGAGCCACCTTCGTGGACTATATTTTTGGTAAAAAACCTTTTTGTGAATGTAACTAGTCCATTGCAATGGTTCTATAGGAAACTTTAGTAGATGTTGAACCAAAAGGGGTTTTTTTGTGATGGTTTAGGGTTTAGGGCTTCATTAATAAGCACATTTGGTCATGGTAGGCCCTACAATTTGACCATCATCAAAGTGTTAATGAGTATCACAATAAGATTATAATATTATGACAACTTGTATCACTACTACAAAACTTGGGTGGAGTTCATTAGTCCTCGTCCACTAGACTAGTGAATTCATTGCTTCTTCATTAGTCCCCGTTCATTACAACTAGTGAATTCATTCAAAATCTAGTGAAATCACTTGGCATATAGAGACGCCTTTTGTTGTAGTGTATGGAATATCATGAAACATCTCCACCCTTTCACTCGATGACTCCCATTGCATCTACTATACTTCATCTAATTTTTTTAGTTGCATTTAATTTGTCTTCACATTTCACACCTTGTCTACCTCATTAGCCATGGGCTATTCTTTAATCATTTGTACTTACAACAAGGACCTACCCATCCCATCAATAGCATTTGCATGTTCCTTGTCCTAATTGTGATTAGATACGTAGTAGGAGCGAGTTTAGCATGTCACCAAACATCATGCACCACACATAGGTAATCATTAATTTTCAAGGTGCTGATGCCTTCAACATTACTATCTTTTCTTCCTCCTTCGACTTGGACATGATTGCATCATTAGATATGAGTAATGCTTTCCATCTTGATTTACCCAGCCCCGACTCATACCATTATATTCCATATGCTTTTCGTGTCAAGGTTTAGCATGTTTTGCATATCCCTCTTGTTTAATTGGCCATTGATCCATCTAACACAACTTGGCATGCATTTTTACTCTTCCATTTTTGGTGTTTGTCATTTCCACCATAAGGTGGTGAGAAAGGCCACTAAAATACTCACACCCATTTGTGTCAATACATGGCAAGGAACTGGGAGACATTACAAGAAGAACATATAATTAGAGCATAGCCATTAACTTCTTAGAGATCTTTAGAAATGACATTGGATCTTACTCCACCTCCATTAGCACAATTGCATCATGTAGAGGCACTTGCTCATGTAGGGGAATATGTTTGAGCAATATGTGCATTGGCCCCCTACACTCATGTGGCCCCATCAACTAAAACCATTACAACCTTTCACCATTTTCATCCATTGGTTGAAGTTGACCTCACCCATTTTATCCATGATTTTAATCCAAAGATGGATCTTGTTTTGGACAAAGAGACATTTATTTATGTTTTAATGCATTCACCACTTCTTTCATCCAACGGTCCTTCAATATGGTGTATGAACTTTTCCGATATTGTTTTGTCCCTAATGACTTTGCTAGTGGCTTTGATCTTTTTTTTGAAATATGTAAACACATTGCTCATGGTCATGTTCCTCCATCAATATCATGCCTATTTGTTGCAACATGACTATTGGATTGAGGAAAACAAGCTAAAGGCATTCAACCCATCATGGTTGGAAAGGTAATTTATCATTTAATTGCCCGCACACTAGTTATTTAATTCAAGGATACATTTGTAAAACATTTTAGTCTACACCAGTTTGGGGTGGCAAAGTTAAATAGGTGCAAGACAATGGTTCATGGGGTTAGAGTTGTGTTGGATTTACATTTGGAGTGGGTGGTATTACAAGTGGATGTTTAAAATGTGTTTAATTTAGTATTTTGAAAAACCATTTTTCAAGAGTTGAAATTTTGTATTGGCACCTTCGATTAGTTTTTCCTATTTAATCGTTAGTTTTACGCATGCCCATCTCCATTATATCTTTTGAAGGCTTTTAGAGATAGGGATTTCATAGTCATTTTCAAATTTGGTATATGAAGGGGGATCCTTTGGGAGGAATGTTGTTTACACTAGTTCATTACTTTTTTTGTATATTTTACCATGCTTTCACCGAAAGAAAGTTGGTGAATTAAATAAATCATTTGAAGATTTTCATCAAATAATGATGATGGCTTGGCCAACCCCACCACAATCTTTTGAGGGTTTCCAACTAGTCCAACCCATTTGTTCACTTTTTTGTTCTTGCCAGTTGGTTTTGGGTCCACCACCCCATCATCAAAGTAATCTAGTCCAACTAGTTGTGATCCAAAGGAGCTTAATTTTTGTGATATATACACAAATGATGAGAAATGAAAGGGAAAGAGGAAAGTGGGAAGAGGGGCACTAGAGAAATATAGAAAATATTCTTATAAAAAGGGAGTTTAGATGGAGGATTTGGAAACCCCTTGTTGTGATGGATCATTGGCAAAACCAATGAGATTTAGCTCATAACTTTTTTGGAAATTTTTTCACACCTTACCTTGGGGGTTGGTAGCAAGGATATGAATACATTTTCTACCATTGTAAATGTTTAAGAATAATAATTTATTATTTTTTTTCTTTGTTCCTTTACAATGTATAAATCATAAGGTATAATTATATTTAATTATAAAATCTTTGAATTAACACTATATAACCTTAGATTAATGCAGACCTTTTTCTAGGCCATAGGGTTTTAGTGTGTGTATTTTTTTTCCATTTTAGGGTGAAGGAACAACAAACACTCATGAAAAGAAAAGTGCAAATAGGAAGGATTGTCCAAACACAAAATTCCTACCCAAAGTTTGAAGTTTCAGTCTATAGATGACCATAGTCCATACTTGACAACTTTAACTATAACTTTTTCTTAATCAAAATTTCTCTACCAACCTCTTATATCCTTGTGAACATTGTGTTTGTGTAATCATCAACCTATTATGACCATGTTTCAGGAATTGGGTAAACTCAAGGTTGTACCATGGTAAAACCCTGGGCCCATTTATTAAATAGTTGTTTATAAACATTATATGGATTAGTATTGGTTAGTTCTTTGAATTTTTAAGGAAATGCTAGTTCTAGTTCTTTAAATATTTTGGAATTAAGGAATCGTGGGTTTCAATTTTTTTTAAAAAATTAGAATCAAAGAAGCATTGGTTTTAGTTACTATTTCAAAAGCTTCAAAGAACAAACAATTTTCATGAAAGAATTGACCAAATTCTTTTGACAAAACTTTGGAAAGTTCCTTGACTTTTTTTAATTTCAAGAACCATTCTTATTTGAGAAATATTGAAAACCAAGGAATAAGTGGGTATATACCCAATTGATAATCGTTGGGTTTTTTTCCTTCCTTTTGGAAATTGTTGAACATTAATATATAGACCTCTTCCCAAGACAAAATTGGGGTATGTGGGTCTAAATTTGACATTTCTTAGGCTAAATATAAACAATGAGAGAGGCCTCATTCAAAAAGGTTAAAGTACCATTGTGGGTTTACCTAGGGGGCCAATGTCTAATCTTCTAAAGACCCACATTTCATTATTGGATGTTTGTTGTGCCATGATGTTGTGGTCCTTGTCCGCCTTGCACATATTGCACCCCTCTACTCACCATGAGAATAATTTAGCTTTGAAGAGTGCATCATTGAATTTGGATATATATTTTTGCAAGTGTACACACCAATCAATTAAGGAGGTAGTTTGTTTGTCATCTTAGGATCTTCCAAACCGTAAAAAATAGTTTCATAATTTTTAAGGTTTAAACATAGAATGCATGAGTTATTGAATAATGATCATCTTGCAATTGAAACTTTAATAAATCAAAACAAAAAAACTATAGAGAAATTAAGGCGCATTATCAAGATCATGTTTAGAATTTAACAACTTTGAAGCATTGAAAATTGGCAAGTCAAGAAATCATTTTTTAAAAATTATTTACAACTAACTTCACATACACCCAATCATTGCCTTCATCTTTTCCAATGAGTCAAACAAGTTAGATATGTATGTGTGGTGCATGTAATGCATCATATTATAATATATTTTATGCCATTTAAAAAACCCTTAGCAAAAGAAATAGTTGTGAAAAGGTCAAGGTCCTTGGCGCCATGTGCAAAGTTATTGGAGTTTCAAATATTGTTCCTCAACACAAAAATTGTTGCCTCCAAAGAGGAGCCAATGGTAAAATTGTCAACCATGTCCTTATGAAATAATTGATTGAGTTCCTTTAGCCCAATAAACAAATGTACCATTAGATGTAACATAAATTGAAATCAATATGAAGTCATTTAAATATACCAATATGATTAAATTGAAACTTAAAATGAATCAAATATTGCAAGCATGTAATACAAGGTGCAAAACTTGTATGTGAAATAATAATCTCCCTATTAATGAAATTACAAAATGATCAAAGATGTGTCATCAAATGCCAATTCCAGGAGTCATTTCAATTCCTACACCCTATGTTGTTATGTGTAACCCACTCATTACTCAAATTAAAACCAAAAATTGATATGTACCCTTCCATGTTTTGTCCCAATAAGTTTTTTGAATTGTCACTTTTTGTTTGGTGACATTTTTCCAATCTTAATTTCACTTATGGTTGTTCTTTCAACTTTCAAATTTTAATCAATGTTATTGGCAATTATGAGAACTACATAAAGAATGAAGATTTTTTTTTTGTGGGTTAAGTTTTGTATACAAAAATCTACCTTGATAATATACCAAAAGGTTATTAAGTTGGGCATTTCGAAACCAACCTTTACACATAATATATATATGTGTTATCAACAAAATAATTAGGGAAATTGATAAGAAAAATTATCATTTAAACACTAATGTAATAATATAGTTGGGTTTCAAAAAAATCAAAATCTAGTTATTTGATCCCCTATGTCAAACCAAAAAATAATTCATGCCTATGAAAATTCCCACCTTCTCCCAACTTTTCCCCCTTTATGTTATGAGACAACAAAAACATTTGCCAACATTCGAACTTGTCACACCCTTAAGTTCGTCTTAAGGTATTGGGTATAAACTTTTAAGTTGATGATAATGCTCCAAAAAAGGGAAAAAAAAGGAAAACTTGGGGGCATGCTCCCTAGCTCCTTGCACTTAGAAAAGATCTAAAATGGGACTAGGACAATGTGATAATCATAAGAATCTCATGGAAAATTGTTAGATTGTGATAATATTTTGTCTACTTTATATATGTAGCTTACATTTGCCTTGTCCAATTGTTTGAACTTGTAATAACTACCTACATCTATTAACCAATTGAATGCCTTCCAAGAGCTTCATTTGTGGGGGTGTTTGAGCTTGCAAGAATAGATGTATGTCTATTGACCATTTGAATGCACTCCGAAAACTCATACTTTAATATGGGGTTGTTTGAACTTGCAAGAATTAGTCTTACATCTATTGGTTACTTGAATACAACCCAAAAGCTTCATTTGTTGGTAAATGCATTCAAAGTGGACCAAAAATAACACATTAGAACTTCCCAAAAAATCCAACACACAAAGGCCTATTGTGGATGTCATGTAAAAAAATATTAATCACATGATCCAAACAATGCAATTTACATATGGCCATTTGGTAACAATTAATTTTATTATATATATATATTATAATTTTTTACAACAAAATCTATATATCTCAAAATGTACATTCTAAATTTTATAAAAAGAAATGTGTTGCAACTAATATAATTCATTATTACAACAATGATTTTGTACATCCTACACATAGTTTTTTCATGATTGATAAAACAACCACTATTGTTATAGATGAATAGGATGGCAAGTGGTAACCTACATGAAGTAATGAAAGTAATATATGTTGCAATGCCCCTTTTCATGATTTTAAATCACGTTTACTACCTTTGTTGGCTTGTAGCAAGGTAGGTGGTAAGCAATAGGCAACATGTAGGGCTACAACAACAATTACAAGCCTTATAACACCTTTCCTTGTGTTTTTATTTTCATTATTGAGGTCTATTACAAATGATGTAGATTATTCTTTTTCATATTATGTTTTATAAACAATCGGTTTCCAAACCCATTTAATATAGCCTTTTAGGACCCAACAAATACTGACAACCCAAGGAAGAACTGTAGCCGGACAATGGGTGACCGTGCACAAGACTCTCTGGCCCTGCGAACTCAAGAGCTGTTCTGCCGCCTAAGTTGATCAATGACAGCGAATCTTGGTTCCATTAGTGCAAGGGGAGATTTTGTTTGCATGGGATGCTTGGGTGTTTGTGTTCTGGCGGGGAATTGGAGAAGGATGGCGTCGGATCGATGAGGATATGCGGCGCCTCATTGATGAGTG
>Ga0116228_10002328_pt1 | contig 16431 bp, 9 predicted proteins | sample S1TSphfallax_2_FD_89694 | JGI IMG/M metagenome (GOLD analysis project Ga0116228, IMG submission 89694) | Host-associated microbial communities from peat moss isolated from Minnesota, USA - S1T2_Fc - Sphagnum fallax MG | ecosystem: Host-associated > Plants > Peat moss > Unclassified | place: USA...
AGGTTTTTCCGAGGGGGGGCACACCCTTTCCGCCAGAAAAGTTTGGGTTTTTTTTTTTGGTTTTTTGTTTGGCCCCCCCCCCCCCCCCCGGCCTTTGGAACCAACCAACCACCAGAAAAACATCCTTGTTGCACAGAAAGATTGTGGTGGAGGGGGAAGAAGATGGGTAGATAAATAGATAGATAGAGATGGAGAGAGGGATGCACGAGGTGCAAGCTCAGAACCACACCACATTCTTGCTTTTCTTTTTTGGGTTTCATCTTCTCCAAGGATTTGCTTCTTCTCCTTGTTTATTTTTCCCTTGTGTCATTCTGTTTGCTGTCTGTTTTCTTCATCGAGAGCATGTTCTTTTTCCTGAGTTTCATTCTTGCCTGGGGATCATCACTACTGTTGCTCCTCCACAGGATTTGAGATGTTTCCCACTTGTGCAGATTTTGAGTGTTGCATAAACTGGGTGATTCAAGGACTATTCTTAAATTCTTTTTCTTCTTCTAAACAGCCTAAATTTTGGGTGGGGGATTGTGATTATAGCCAATCTGGAGGGGAGGACGTTTGAGGAATCAGCTGCAGAAATGCCGTCATCACATGATGGGGACTCCACAACCACCACCGTGCATCAACTGCTGGAGGGGCTTAAGAACTCGGAGGGGAGCACGGGAATTCCCTCCAGTCTATTGTACGACAAAAAAGGGTCTGAGATTTACGAGGAAATAACCAAATTGGAGGAGTATTATCCTTTCCTTGCTGAAGACCACATGCTGGAACTACATGCGGATGAAATCGCAACACGAATTCCACCCGATAGTGTGATTGTTGAGCTCGGTTGTGGCACTGCTCGCAAAACTGCAAAAATCTTGTCCGCCGTTCAATCTTGCCACGGAAGGTGAATATTTTTTTCCCCAGGAAAATTCTGATTGTTCCATGCTGAATGTGTGTTGAGTATTTTCTTTATGTGCCGAACTTCCCACCGCCATGCATATAACATGAGAAAACAAAATTCCCACCATCAAGTGTAAATTCAACACTTCATGAGAATTGATGATTGGGTGTTTTTTTGTTGTGAATAATGTACATTTTTTCCTCAGGTGTCGATATGCGGGGATCGATGTCTCAAGCCAATTCTTGGAAGAAGCTTACAATAACTTGATACACAAAGTGGATGGGCTACGGCATGAAGACCTGGACATGGTGCAAGCTGATTATATGGAGGGTTTGAAGATTGTTCGGAAGCGTTACCCTGATGAAAATCTGTGCATTTTGTGGCTCGGTAGCAGTGTGGGCAATCTTTCTAGATCAGCTGCAGTTCAGTTTTTCTGTGACGTTGTTGGTGCTGTTGGTACTCACTGCCAAGTATTCCTGTGCGCAGGTAATGATTGAATGCTCCGCATGCACTCCATTCTATTTAGTTTCACCAAAAAGATTGTTGTTTCTTTTGGGAGCAAATTTTTTGTGATTTTTGTGATCATAATTTCAGCTTCTGTTCGTTGTGGGTAGTACAGAGATGGAAGTTGATTTGTTCATTTTGGTTATCTTCTTTTTATCTACATGTTTTCAATGTTGTAGACATCAGTGGGGATTTCCAGTATTTCTGAAATTTTCATGACCGTTTTTGTGGGGGAGTGGTTTAGACATGTGGAAGGATCAGGAACGGCTCAGAGCAGCATACTATGACAAGGGGGGCGTAATAGGCCGTTTCATAAAGAATGGGATGCGCAATGCGCTTGCTTTATTGGGTCATGAAGCTTCGACCGAGGATCAGGAATCATGGGTCCACGAAGTTGACATCAATGAACACTTGCGCCAAGTTGAACTATACCTCAAGTTTCCAGCTGACCTCAAGCTCCCCCAACACCCAGTTCACATCAGGTAAAAACAAAGGGTCCCACCTTTGGCCACACTTGTATGGACTCTGACCAGGTGCCCATCTGAATGAAACTTTGGTTTTCAAGGTTTTTAGAAAAACCCATAGTGGGAGAGGTTGGTAGGTAGTTGTAAACTGGGACCAAATGTTCCAACTTCAAATTTTCATTAGTTTTTAATCTACAAACATTTCAGAGGATTAAGAATATTTGATAGCAGATGTTTTCTGAACGTGGCAGGGCAGGGGAGAGGGTGTTGGTTACTGTGTCAAGGAAATTCACGGTCGGTGATTTGAACCATCTCGCGAATGAATCTGGGTTTATTATTGATGTAGCTTGGCGCGATCAAACATGGGGTACGCAAATGCTCCTACCTTTTAAAGAAGCATACGTTCGATGCTGGCAAGCAACTGACACCTTTTTTGGGAACATACCCGATTGGAGCATGAAACCTATTGATGTGCACCACCCTTTTTGCTTCTACTAGTAAGTGGACTCTCAATCCTAGAGTATGGGTGTTCAACAAACGATCAAATTTTCCTCCTTGCACAATATCCCTTTTAAGTTGCAATTGATGGGAATCTTTTCTTTTGGACTATGGTTGTTTGTTGTTGCAAATGTAAGAGGATTGATGGATTCAAGAATTTAACTCTTTTTTCAAGGCTTCTTTGGTCTGTGTAGTGGACATTTGCCAGCATTCGCGAAATTGAAGCTTTTGCCCAATGAGATGCCAACCAAGTTTGATGTTATGTTTTCACGAGGGAGAGACCCAGTTGACACTGATCCATCCAAGTGTCATGACCATCCGGAACAATGGCCCAGGCGTGAAGAAATAATTGAGTATGTGCAACATGTGAGAGTCCTACTTATGCAAGCCATGGATGATGGTTGCATATCCGCCCGCTCAATAAACCTGGCACTCGAGCACGAATACATGCGTCTCGAAACTCTTGCATACATACTCGTGCAGCAACGCAAGAAGTTGTTTGAGGAAAAATCCTCAAACAATGGTTCCAATGCAATACGTCATATGATCAATGGCAACAACAACTTTCAAGTTGGAATTAATGGCGGTGGCGCAACAACAAAAAAGCCGTTATCAGTAGAGAAGTGTCCCATATACCCATCTAGAAATATGGTCCAAGTATCCAATGGAAAAGTGACGATGGGTGGAAGTGTAGCCTTCAATGGCTTCATGTGGGACAATGAGTACCCGCAATTCACAACTCACGTGTCCGAAAAGTTTCTTGTAAGCTCAGAGCCCGTTTCGGTGCGGGAGTTCCTTGCATTTGTGAAGGGAGGCGGGTACGAAAAGGAGGAGCTTTGGCAATCGATGGATTTCAAGTCCCTCAAGGAACAAGGACGCAGACACCCAACAACATGGTCCAAAGAGAATGGAGAGTACTATGTGCATTGTGTGGATTCAACTGACCATTGGTCCAAAGTTGCAGATCAGCCTGTTTTTGTCAGTTTGTCGGAGGCAGAAGCATTTTGTTCCTCTGTGGGTTGCCGGATCATGACCGAGGCTGAGTATCACCGGATTCTCCAAGGCGGGTACGTAACCAAAGTGCACAAGCTACGCTCGGATGGGTGGGAATGGACATCCTCAGTTTTTGAGCCATTTCCTGGGTTCAAGCCTATGGTTGAGTACCCAGAGTATTCGAGTGATTTTTTTGACGGTTCCCATTATGTATTGAAAGGTGGTTCACCACTAACGCATCCAAAGATGCGGCGTGATTCGTTCCGCAATTTTTACCAGCGGCAGTATCCATTTGCATTTGCAAAATTCCGCTGCTGCAAGAATACGTAAGACTGGTATATTTCAAATTGCCCCTTCTTGCATTTTGAGGTGAAAAGAATAAGGATGAAGATAGGCAGAATGTAGAAACAGTCGGCCTGATTGATTCCCTAGCGTGTATAGTCATACATAAAACTTGTGTGACATTTTTGGGTTATGTTTATTTAACATTTTGCATCAATTGGATTCATATGTAAGACGATGGTGTTATGAGAAAATCCGAAAGACAAGTTCCAATTGGCAGTTTTTATTGCACCTTGATGAAGTTGGTTGCCATTCTCTCTTTTTCGTACTTTGTTAGGTGAAAGCATACGCAGACAAAAAGAAGAGTATGCTTCTTTCAACCGAACAATATAAAGAGTTTGTGATGCTATATTTGTGGAAAATATAAAGAGAATATGTTACGAAAATTGTGGCAATCTAGTCGACTTGTAGGCAGAAATATGGTGCAAGTATGGCGACCAGTGGAGCAGGGTGCGTAAAAACTGCCTACTGCCGCAAAGACCCGGTAGATTTTTCTTGATGTATTTTGAGGACAATTACTTCCATGAATTTTGCACTTTACCTCCCGAATTCCGAAAGGCACAGTCAAACAGTTCACTGTACCGTCCTGATTTCGGAAGGTACAGTTGGTTTTTTTCACACAGTTGGCTGTACCTTCAAGATTTCCGAAGGTACAGTTGGTTTTTTTCATTTTCTCTCATCTTTTAGTCACCATTTTCTTCACTTCCTCTTAAAAGGAAAAAAAAAGTCCTAGTTGTGTCTTCTCATTATACAAAAGGACCTCCTCCAAAATTCCGCTTTTCGTCCCTAAAGTTGAGGTTGCGGACATGAATTCTTTTTTCTGGCAAAACTAAAATAAAAAAGTGTGTGGAAAATTATTGTCGCCATGATTTTAGTTGATAAATTTACATATTTTGATTAATAGTCATATTTGGCTACTGCAAGTTACTCTACATATGCTTAGAAGAAATCATCATTTTGGGCTACTAAAATGTGATTTATCTCGTCGTGTCTTTGGAATCTTTAATTATAAATTTAATTTATGATCATAATTTTATTTCATAAATTTTTTCTTTTGGTTAGTGGTCGGATTTTACTATATATTAAAAAACCAATCCAGAGTTTTTTTTACATATTTCTACAAGAAAACTCCATTCTGGCTACTAAATTCGGAATTTTCTCATTGTGCGTTAGTCATCATTCAAACCTACAGCTCATGGTTAGATCCGTTTTAAGTTTGGTGAGAGGACATGACGCAAAAAAAAACCTTAGGAAACGAAGCTTAAAAAAAGCAAAAAAGATGAAAAAATGTTGGAAAAGAATCTACCAGGATCTTTTACGTAGGTGAAAGTTTCGCTAGTAGTACCTTCTGGATTTTAGGAACTCTCCCCTTGGCCTACTGGCCTTGGGTGGGCCCTCAAATCCGGAAGGTACTACCAGCAAAACCTTCTCCTATACTGAAAGATTGAAAGAAAGAGAGTAACTTCAGAAGTGAACTGATGAATCCAATTAAACAATTTAATTTAATACTGAGTTGATTGACGGAAAAAAATCAAAGGAAATTAGTTTACAATAGAATTTAGAGCCGAGCAATGTATAATAAAATGTTGAATCAATTTACTAAACAAATCGGAGTAGAACAGGGACTGAAATTTGACGTTGAAACTTTGAAAGGAATAATCGACCAGTCGATAATTATCTTATGATCCTTGACCCCTGCTGCGTCTTTGACTATTTTGCCTGCTCCTATTCAGTAAGGTTCTTGCCTATTCGTCAAGCATTTACATTTCACCCACTTCGTGCATCGCGTTACCTTTGGCCTCGAAGAGTTCAATGTATTCTTGGCAGCGTCGAAAATAGCCCGAAATAATTTGCCTTCACCAGCTGGTCGGCGACTGAAATCAGTTAATGGGTTGATTTATTAATGTGCCAGCGAAAAAGGAACACTCTAGGCACATTCTTTCTATGCGACTAGGTAAGAGTGGAGCTGGCACTGACAAACTGCTGTCAGGACGCTCGATGGTGTATTCGACATTTTGCGATTGCGCTGTCAGTATTGCAAGATCAACGCGATCCGCATGGAATTGGATATTGATTAACACCTCCTCCTAAATGAGCATCCTAAATTGTAGCGACTCCTGATACTCACGTCGACTAGAAGCCGCAGCAAGTGGCTTCTTATAACGCTTTGCTGCTTCCAGGGGCAGTCCACCTCCGAATCCATCGTTGGTACCTTTTTTTAGCACTCATGTTGAGTCGAATTATATTGAGTTGAAGCAAATGGATTTTCAGTATTGAATCAGACTTAATGTAACGTTAAATTTGACAGCTACAACAGTTCATGAGAAGCACGGTTCAATGGTCCAAACGTTTGTGAGGTACAGAGGAGGTTCAGAGCTATAAAGATTCGTGAGGATCATAATTACGGGACGCTCGAGGTCCAGAGAGTCGCCAGGTTCGGTTACTGTCCTATTTCACATTTTCTGAAAATTTCCGGGATATGAATAAATGTCAGTGTTTTTATTTTCGTTCCCGTGGTTTAGGCAACGAAAATTTCAAAATTTCCCAAATTTTCTGGGAGGCACAGTGTGGAAATTCTCCAAAAAAACATCCCTGGTGCATGTATGCTAATTAACCAGCAGTTTGATGGGGACTCAATATGCCAGTTTTGTATATGTGGATTTTAGAAATTGGGTTTTAAAAGGAGCTATGGATCAAAAGATTTAGAGCCGGAACACAAATCTCAATTTCGCTAACCCTGAAATTTTCAGTTTATTATACATTTTATAAAAATGATTGCACATTGGTTGGCTAGGTGCTGCAACAAATCTTTTTTTGTAAAGTGTACAAATTACAATTTCTTTGTCCATTATTTGATATTGAAATATTAATTTTATTCCTTGAATTTAGGTTAAAATAAAATTAGGGGAAATCCCAAGAGAGTCAACAAATTACTGTGATTGAATGAAATGAATGCACGCAATGTTACATTCCCAACACATAGGAATGGGCAAGTGCAACTGCATTTTCCAATTCCATGGAGTTCAAACGTTAACCTCATGCAATCCATTGAGGACATCCTTAATGTAATAGAACCTAATTGACTTTTATCTTCATATTTGACCAGTTCGTTGCAAGATGGAGGCAGTGATTTCTTTTTTGGCGAAAAATCGCCAAATGCCGACACAGTTTTCTGAAAACAGAATATTCTGTCGCAAATTCCCTGTATTTTCGAAATTCGCCAAAAAGCGACAGAAAACTGGCTTTTTCGCGATGGTGTCGCCACATTTATGCCTACTGGCTACAGTTTTCAGAGTTTCCTGAAATAAATTCGCCAGTTAAGCCGAAATCTGCCTAGGGATGCTCGCCACCCTGGCTACATCAGGAAATTGAAAAAAAAATGACTGGATGGAGTATGGTGAACAATGCCCCCGCATTCCAGACCACATTGTACTGGAGAATCTCGTTCCTAAAATCCTTGATAAGAATGTCTCCATGATACTGGGCATTTGTTCCAGATCACTTGCTGCCAGAAGATAGGAGCACTTGAGAAAGTACATAAATTTCAGGGTGAAATAATAAAGGGAGTCTAAGTAAGTACATAACATAGGAGCACCTGAAAAAGTACGTAGACTGGAGGGTGAAATAAAAAAATGAGGCTAAAAAATTACATAGGAGCAGTGTTTTTTCTTTCAGGTAAATTTCAGTTTTAGCTAAGTTTGGTACGTGCTAATCCTTGCTGGAGCTCTCATTGGCACAAGGTCACATTGAGGGTCTATCTGCCCAACTACATGGTGGTCGTAGTTGGGCAGATAGACCCTCCTCATCGTACACCACCTTTTTTTGTCATGTCAATCGTAGATTATATTTCATCACTTCATGCCATGACAAAAATACATACTGAGAATTTTCTTTGTTTAATTAATTTATTATTATTATTATTATTATTTTCAAAACATTGTAGCAAATTTTTTTGGCAAGATTTAGCGCCACTATATGTACATATTTATATATTACAGTTTTTACATGATACATCAATGTATAATACACATTATATACATTAATTTAAACCCAACACATCAAAGAAATACACCAAAATATTAACCACCAAATCATTTTAACACTTTGATATTTAAAAAAATTAACTTTATTGTTCAAAGTGAAACTATTTAGAAAACTCAAATTTTAACACATGTTTTCTTTTTCAAAATTCATTTAAACATTATGAATGAAAACATGATATTGAAACTTAGTCAATAATGTTATCAAAATAATAATTATAATTTTTAAATAATCAATTTTTTTAAAAATAGAAAAACTTTTTTAAAACATGTTATGAATAAAATTAAAAATCAGATATTATTATTTTTGGTAAATTGACTTACAATTTTTGTAAATTTGATTGAATTCAATGTAAATTCAAAAATGCCTTAATTAAAAAAATTGCAAGATTTTATTTTTCCCAATATAATTAGATACTAAGTTTTTTAATAAATTTTTGCAATGTTACTCAAATGGCAATCATCCATAAAAAGATTTAATCACATTTGACTATGAACACATGATTAATTACAACTAAAAATAATAAATTACACAACTTCTTTGAAAATTTTACAAAATATTTCATATATATATACATATATGATGTAAGAATAAAATTTACCTTCGTTTCCTTGATAAAAATAAAAACAACGTAATTTGATGAAAACTTGGCGTTAAACAGTTGAATTAACACGCTACTGTGTGTTTCATTTGTCACTGACCAGCCTACTACCGCCCATCGCATTGTTTTGTCTAGTGTGTTTCCATTTGTCACCGACAGCGAGTAGGTTCAAGAACTTGTCGACATATAGTGTCGTGGTATTGAACACGTCGTTGAACTGTCTTTATGTGTTATCGTTTTGCAAATTGAGTTTTAATTTCATCCTCAAGTGTACTGTGTACTTTTTCAGGAGCACAGGTATGAGGGACAAGTTTTGAAAAGATTGATTTTCATTTATCTTTTCATATGGGACAAGGTTGAACCGAAAAGTGAACACTTTGGGAGGTTTTCGGGCCAGTTGTAGCTGGCCAAATTTAAGTATTTTTGAAGACATATCCTTCGTATGTGGGCTTGGCTACACCCCTGAACATAACGTCAGTTTGTTCCAGTGACATCATGGCCCACATCTTGAGCAACTCTAGTAGGAGCTTGTGCAGATGCATTACACCTTGTCACATCATGCATAGAACTGGCAGGGCTGTTGCATGGTTTGTCACAGTTTATTTTTCCCATTTTACATTGTAACAGTAGTGCCCAGCAACCATAAGAAGACTTAAGCCAAATTCGGTTATAAACAAGATTTGAAAGTAAAATATTTAAGAATCTAGAGTCTGTTGAATCACTAGTGCTGGAAAGGAGTGGGAACTTTTTTGCACGCTTTTTCCTGTTCAAGGTATTGAATCTTGAGGTCAGTGATTTTTCTCCTGTTAAATTTTTGCCAAATCTTGATGTGAAAAATATGGCAAGTTATTCATAATATATGATATTCATGAGAAAATCTCATAGATAATGATTAAGTGTAGGGTAACACCTGAGGTTGTGGTCATTACAGTGTAAAACTGGGCAATTTTAAACAGATTTTAACAATTTTTATCCCATGATACCCACCTAATTTTTTAAGTAAATGACACAAGAATTTCAGAAAATAGACTGCCAACACTTGTGGACGTTTTGATTTCCGAAATGCTGCAGGGGTCTTATGCTCAGTAATTGTTCCTCCAAATAGACTACAAATCTTGTCTGAGGTTTTACGAATATGGTCATCTCATCTTTTATTTCTACATCAATGCAAAAGCCTCAGGGGTCCAAGCAAAGCAGAACCAGTTATGGAACAATGCAAACAGAAAGCAAGCAAAGCCTCCAGCTGAATCCATGAGCTCAGAAAAGAAAAGCTAATCTCCTGGACAATGGAACCCCTCTACTTGTTTTATGTAGCACAAAGGAGATCAAAATTGGATCATTGAAACATTCAAGTGGCAGAACTGTGCACCCACCATCAGCGTCAACCTTTGCTGGACATCCTTGAGCCCTTACACTAGTACATTTCTTTGGCGATCCATGGATTTGCAAGACTTGCCAGCCTCAACTGTGCTAAATTTTGTTGAATGCAAAGTTGACACTACACATTCGATCTCGTTAAATTTAACCTCTATTCTCAAACAAGACGGGGATCACGTTAAATTGCTTGAAGATTTGCAAGAGAACACTGTACTGGTGAAAGAGAGCATACTGTAGCATGTTATACTTTCTTGAATTCCAGCACTGATAGGAAGTCGACGGTGGCGACCACAGACACGCTTGCGAAGCCGGCAGCCTTAGCCAGCTTCCGAAACTCTTGCAACGTTCGCTCCTTGGCACCTACGGCGTTGAACATCATTGCGCTCACATCTATACGTAATGCAGCCTGCGTTCCTGCACCAACCTTGGATTGCACCAAATCCGGAAGCACCGACTCCGCTGCAATCACCTTTCCTCCACTGGCTGGCAATGCGTTGAAGCAGTTGCGCAAAATTGTCACGCACTCCGAATCATTCCAGTTATCCAAAACCCACTGCCAAAGTGCACAATTCATCAACGACGTCAGCAGCAACTACACCTTCAGGAGGAGCAGCAGCAAGAGGACAACAACACGAGGAAGAACAAGATCTGATCAAGTTTGCAAGCGAAATGCCATGCATGAAGCACTGGGGGAGGCGAGCAGGACCTTCATGAAGACGGCATCACCAGACGGTACGCTGTCGAACATGTTTCCACCCACGTGCTCCACTCCTGTCAAGCATTTGGAAATTAGCGTTGAAGATATCTGCACCAATGTTAAGGTCACAACTAGTTGATGATGAACGATCTGGGGAGAAGCGAGGACATCATGATCGAGTAATACCTGGATAGGCAGGCGAAGCTAAGGCGACATTGGGTAGGTCAAAATTGATTCCTCGAATGTGCGGGTACTTGGCAGTGATGAGCGCAAGCGTGGATCCTGTACCTCCTCCAACATCCACCAAGCATTTCACGTCCTGGAAGCCATGGTAAGCTCGCAACACAGCTTTCATGTAGAGCCGCGAGTGGTGAGCCATACTCGAGTTGAAGACTTCATAAAACCGAGGATTGTGGCCAACATACTGGAAACAACTCATCCCGTGCGCTCTTCTGAAAGGCTCAGTGGTGTCATCAAGAACCGTCGCAGACAGATGACGCCACGCTTCTTGGACATCCCGATCCTGCTCCAGAAACAACAAGGGCGCCAATGAATCTCCGTCCTCTTTGCCACTCACAAAATAAGTACCTACGGGCTGCAGCGCATAGCATCGCTCCGTGTTGCTGCTGTTTGATGTCTTCCCATTCGCGACTGTCACAGTCGACTCACTGACAACATCCTCGCTGGCCAGTAGACGCAAGATACGCTCCAGATACCCATGGTTGATTACGGATAGTCCATTCACAGGTTGAACAACTTGCGACGCAATCTCCTTCGCCGTCAAGCTCTTACCAACTTCTCCTGCTTTTGCAAGGATTTCGAACACACCTAACTCGATAGAGGCTTTCAAAGCCGCAGGCACAGCACCCGCTACGGAAAGTCTCATGGCGGCATCCCTTGCAGCATCTTGCTCGCCAACATTTCCATTGCGCAATGGAGTCTCAGGATGATTCTCCTTCGCTACATGTGCATGATAGCCATTACCGTTTGCTGCCATGTCTTACAACAGAAAGAAAAATCACAAATTCGTAGGCGTGCACAAGTGTGTGCGCACTCTTGCTCACCGAAGAAGAAAGACTTGAATCTTGGCAGGCTGAGCAAAAACCATGGAATTTATAGCCCCAAAGCAGAAGAAGCCAAAGCAGTACTAGAGCTCCTCCTTTGCCGTCTCCTTCTTTGTGTTCTGCTTTTGTCCTTCTCAGTGGTCTCCATGGGACTGTTGGAAAACGTTAAATGCCCAATAACGAGCACAAGAAGTGGTCAACAGTGCTCACTCACGTGGTTTGCGTGGTTTAATCTAGGCTTTCCTGTGGTTTTTGCACTTCGGCGGACACTAGATAAATAATAGACACTAAACTTTTGCAAACATCGTTTCGGCGATCCGTCATTAATGCTGTGGCCACAATAGTCACTACAGCTGCTGTCCCTCCCAATAGCTAAGGCACCCTTCCACAACACCCACGAGATTTCTGTTTAATTTTTAAAATAAAAAGACAGCATGGGAGGTCCAACGACCATTCACACACATCCTGTCTGGCTGGTTTTCACAGCCATGGACATATCCTAGGGGCGAAATAGACCCATGTGGATGAGGGCCCTGGCTATTGGGGGAGGGGAGGGACAGCAGGTGCCATGGCTATTGTGACCAGCACATTAATGACTGATCACGAAATCTATGTTCCCCCTAAACTTGTGGGGGCCACAGTGAACCAGAATTAGTGCATTGGTGGGCCACAGTGAATTAGCGCCCACCAATGCACTAGTTGGCCATTCTGTCCATTGAATGGGCTGCATTTTTTTCCATCACGTATTAGTTTTCGGGGGCTGACCTTTTATTTAAGTTTTTGTTTCATCATGCATGTTTTTTTTCCAACGCTGACCTTAGATATCCTTGGTTTCAAAATTAAAAAAGTTGGCCTACCTATATTCATCCCATCAGCTTCCCACCCACCCAACCTCCTACCTTACTTACCCACACAATTGCATACCTACCCACCCACCTATCTACCCAACCTACCTAGCACTTATACAATGTGAATGTCAAAAGTATTGCAAAAAATACAAATATTGCAAAAATTCACCAACATCTGTTTTACTCTCTATTTCAGCCCTAGATGAAAATAAAGTTCTAGCCCCAGGGATGCAAATATTGCATTTTGTGATGTATCCTTAGTTATATATCTTAAATGAAAGGTATCTCACAAAATGCAATTCTTACATGTGGTTTATTTTTACTTATATTTTTTTCTAAATTATATTGTTCCATATTTTGTCAGCACACTTTTCTTCCTTCAGTGCCTTACATTCGTGTTACTCAAAATTTTGTAACAGATGACTTAATAGGTTGCTATATTTAACAGGTTATTTAATTTAACTTCTGATCTAATTTAACATGTGACAAAATTCAACTGTTTACAAAACTTTACAGATAGCATTATAATAGGTTAGTAGACAAGTTGACAAGTAGTTAGTCAATCGATAGTTTGGAGAACAAGTGGTTGGTAAACAGGTAGTTTGTTGAACATATAATTAAACAAGCAGATTTTTTATTTTTATTTTTTGGATTGTTGGTATTTATATTAATTAATAATTACTTTAATTGGTCCTTTTGAATTGTTTAAATATTAAATTAGTTTCTATATAACTAGAAGGACTTTAATTTTAATTATCACTAGATCATTTGATCGTTGCACCATTTTGTTTTTTCTTTCTATTTTGAAAAATGAAATGACTATTTTTTTCGATTTTTTTAAATTCTAACAATTTTTTTAAAAAAATTTGAAATTGTACATGGATTTTTTTAATTTTTCATATGTACATGTTGCAGTTTTTTGAACCTGTTGTTGAGAAACTTAAAAATTTTAAATTGATGAAAATAGAAAATTGTGTTAACAATTTGATTTATACCTAATAAATTATGTTAGGTAATGTACTTATATTGCATAATCACCAACATTGGTAGCTAAAGATGTGTATAGTTCAAACTCAAGTTGTAAAGTTCTTAAAATCACAAGCTTTGGAAAAAACCATTGTGGTGAAAGGGGTATAAAATTGCCTAGACTTGGCTTGGTAGCTTGAAACTACTAGTCTAATTCCAATTACTAATAAATAGCAAATTGGAAAGCAAGCACTTGTACCTTGGTAGATACTAACTACTAACCCACCACATAAATGTGAGCAACTTCGTTTCTTTTCACATACACTTACAATTAGTGTTGTCATGGTCTTGATGTAGAAAGGAAGATAAGGGGGAAACAAGAGCTAAAAAAACTATTGTCATTGTTTTTTTGTGTTCACTAGTTAGCGCCACGTAAAAAAAAGAGATAAAAAATGACAAACAACGATAAAGAAAAAAAAATTGCCATCAGGGGCTTTCAAGAAATAAGAAAGATGGGTTCCAATTCCATTTTAGTATAAAGAGGCCTTGTTGGTAGTCTAGTTATAATTCCATTAAAGGGATTAATCGTAAATCTATTTTTTAGACTTTCTTAGTATGGTAGGACATATGAGAGCAACCACTTTTGGGAACAAAGGAAGAAGATAGTGACAACGACAACAGTAGCATCAATAAACAACAAGACAACAAAGTTCATTATCTTTTTCCATTTGATCTATATAGTCTCATGTGGTTGGCTTTATAAGTTTTTCATTACCGTGTTGAAATAGGCAATCTTTTAAATGTGGGACCTATATATAATTATGCAAATAGGTCCCAATTTAATATTTTGGTATTAAAGTGTTTAGGTCTTGTTGAATCCAATAGCCTAGTGATTGTGACACCAAGGCCTATAACGAAGTTAGGGTTTGGCCTTGGCATAATGCCCTAACAAAGGATTCCTTGGAAAGTTTTTTACATTTTTTTTTTCTTTTTGTTTAATATTATGTGGTTAGCTTTGTAGATTTTGGATTACCTTATAATGGTAAGTAATCTTTAGAAAGTAGGGCCCATGTTCATAGTAGATTTTCTACCTCATGGGCACCAAACATCCCATGTCCCCACAACTCATCATGTATCATTGAACCTCATAGTTCCCATCATCCATTTGCTTCATCATGTGCCACCACCGACCTATCATCCACCTCATCCCCCATGCAAATTACAAACCATTCACTAATTACCCCTCTGATTTTAACAAATCATACATCACTTATTAATTCCTTTTAATAGCATTTAACCCTTCATGTGAATGTGGGGTCCTAACCTTACACTTTCCCAAACCCCCTTAATCATGTATAGCTAAAACATTTTCCCCTTCCCATTTTATTGGTCCCTACAGTTGGCCATGATCATAACCCCCAACCTACCCCCATTTTTTCAACACACCCTCAACCTCCACCTAAAATATTATGCCTCACATAGGGACGCCATTTTATTAATTGAAGGTTAACTCATCATCAATGTTCCTACCAAACCCTTGTGATCATCCTGACCCAATACCTTCATTTATTCCCATTCCGCATGCATAAGCTTGAACTTGGGTTTTAACATTAGATGTCTTGGAGTCCTTTCACTTAGACCTTTGTTGTTTTCATTTCTATAATTGTGTCCCCACCATTCTTCATTGTGATGTACAAGTGGCATTTCATTTTCCATTAGATAAATTAGTGCAGGACCTGTATAATGTGGTAGTTTAACACTTGCTCCTCTTGCTACCCTAATGGTATTTTGTTTTGCCCCGTCGTGGCAAGGTGACAAGGCAAAGGAAAATGCGGATTCAATTCAAATGTTTTTTAATAAGCAACTAAAAAAACTTATTGCAAGATTTTTTTTATGGGCCTAAGCTTCGTTAGCCAATTTGAGGCACCTCAATCTTCTTAATAAACTCAACTACGAATCCAAAGGTGAAAACATCAGAAGATAAAGAGTTGGGGTCCATTCCCTGACTTGTAGCACTTTAGGGATAGAGGGGTGTGCTAGAACTCTAGGATGGGGATTAGAATGAATGAATGAAAAGCAGGTCAACTATTCATATGGACCTACACAAACCAAACAACAAGTTGGTTAATGCATAATTGCAACACTTTTGGTGCACATGTGAAGCATAAACAAACACGGATTCACAAGACTCACCATGGCTCAGACTTGGGGGAGGGTTTAGGGTTTATGCCTATGGCATAGTATCCTTTGTGCCTGCCCATGGGGCCTACACCCAAATGTCATTTTGTCCCAAGACTCCCAAGTTGGGAGTCTGGAAATTCTTGAAATTAAGCCTTCTGCGACTTTGGAGGCCCATAACTTTTTGTGAAGACCTTCGATTGAAATGAATTTTAAACAAAATTGTAGCTCTTATCAAGAGCTTTCCAACAGTATGTGGCATGCCACCTACACAGAAGTAAATCAAGGCGATTTCCAACTTTTAGTGTTCGTATATCAAATTGATAATTCGACTCCTAACCCTTTTTTTGGCCATAACTTATGTTTTAAGTATCCAAATGGGTCATGCGAGCTCATTTTATACATCTAAACCTCAAGAGCTTTCTAATGGTATAGGAACTCTTCAAGCCAATGAGTTTTGACCCTTATAATTACCTTTTGAAGATTTGAAAGTCCATTAGGACTTTAAGTCCCAAAGTGGGAGCCCACTTGGGGGTGTGTGAGTTCATTCCCTCACACTCTCCTACATTCCCAGGAACATGAAATGTGACTTTTGAGCTTCACTTTTGGCCCACACCTTTGTAAGCCATTACCTTGGTCGTGAGCAAAGGCCAGGGTTGTAACACAATTCGAGCTCAATCCCTTTTCCCCAACATGATCTTCTAATTCACAAATGTTTACTTCGTATTTTAACCCTTGTGCATGTAATGGAATATTATCAAGTAGCTCATGCTTTGGCACCATTTTCTCCCACACGTCTTTCAACACCACCTCAATTTTCATTGCATTACACCTTGAATCAGATGGTTATTTCTTATTTTTCTTTGAAAACTATCAACTAAACCAGGACCTTGAACTTTCTTCTGATTCTTTCAAATTAACATTCCAACGCATGCCATATTTATCGACAAGTACTCCTTTTGGGATGGTTTTTGAACA
>Ga0116228_10002335_pt1 | contig 16411 bp, 14 predicted proteins | sample S1TSphfallax_2_FD_89694 | JGI IMG/M metagenome (GOLD analysis project Ga0116228, IMG submission 89694) | Host-associated microbial communities from peat moss isolated from Minnesota, USA - S1T2_Fc - Sphagnum fallax MG | ecosystem: Host-associated > Plants > Peat moss > Unclassified | place...
ATGCGGGGGCGGTATACCGGGATCGCCAACATGTTTTCCTTCATCGGCCTTGCGTGCGTGCCGATTCTGGCCTTGTGGCTGGTGCCGAATTTTACCTGGGGCTGGCGCGCGATGTTTGCGGCCGGCGCGGTTGGCGCGTTGACCTTGTTTGCCTTGCCGTTCCTGCCGGAATCACCGCGCTGGCTGTTGAGCAAGGGGCGCTTATCGGATGCGCGAATCGTGATCGAGGCCGCGGAAGCGCGGGTTGTTGGCCGCGGGCAGACATTGGCGCCGGTGCTGCAGGCGGCGCCGGAAGAGGCGGCGGTGGGATTGCCGATGGCGCAGCTTTTTCATCCGCCTTACATCAACCGGCTTGGGCTGCTGTTTGGGATGTGGTTCCTCTTCTATGTCGGCGAATATATCTGGCTGGGGCTGGGGCCGGTGTTTTTTGTCGATCGCGGGTTTACGCTGACGCATAGCATCATGTTCATGCTGATGAGCTCGCTGGGGCTTTCGCTGGGTGCGGCACTATCCGCCTGGCTAGGTGACCGGTTTGAGCGCAAGCGGTCAATTTTTTCAGGCATGCTGATTTGGGCTGTTGGGTTTGTGGGGATTGCCTTTATCGCCGATGAGGTTGCCATTTATGCGCTGGTTTTTGCGGTTACCGTGGCGCTCGGGTTTGTGATTCCGCTGATGTATACGTTGACCAATGAAAGTTTTCCGACCGGCGGGCGGTCCAGCGGGGTGTCGCTGACCGATGGGCTTGGGCATATTGGCGGGGCGGCGGGGCCGATATTGGCGACATCGCTTTACGCGGCGTTGGGGGCTTCCTCCGGTTTTCCGGCGGTGTTCCTGCTGGTCGCGGTCTCCGGCGCGGTTGCGGCATTGCTGTTGCCGTTCACGGTTTCGGCGACGAGGCGGGCGATTGGCGGGTGAGTAGATTCCGAATCTGTGCAGGTGCTGCGTAGGTGGTTTAGGCTTTTGTCAGTCGGTGGAGATTGCGATGTGCCTGGCCGTTCCGATGCGCGTGGTGAGCGTGGAGACATTCAACGCGTGTTGCGAGGCGCGTGGGGTGAGGCGTGAGGTGAGCCTGTTTTTGTTGCCGGAAGGCAGCGTGGCGGTGGGGGACCATGTGCTGGTGCATGTTGGTTATGCGTTGCAGACACTCTCAAAACCGGATGCGGAGGCAAGCTGGGCGTTGTTTGACTTGATAACGGCGGATCAGGACAGGATGAATGCATGAGCTGGCAATTTGCCAGGCGATTCTGCAACAGGCTGCCGCCGTTGCGCGGGTGCATGGGGGGCACGTGAAGCGGATCAACCTGAGAATCGGGCCATTGGCCGGCGTTGAGCCGGATGCGTTGCGGTTTACCTTCCCCCTGGTAGCGGCCGGGACGGTTTGTGAGAATGCCGCGCTTGCCATCGAGACGCCGGCGGTGCGGGTGGAGTGCCAGATTTGCGGCGCGGTTACACAGGTGCGGCCGAATCGTCTGCTTTGCGGCGGCTGCGGCGCCTGGCGGGTGGCGCTGCTGGCGGGTGATGAAATGCGGATTGAGTCCGTGGAGCTTTTTGAAACGGAGACCGCCAATGTGTGACGTGTGTGGCTGCGCGCATGCGGACGTGCATGTTCATGTGGCGGGCGAGATTCTGCATACCGAAACGGGCCGGCAGGTTGAGGTGGGCCGGGCGCTGCTTCAGCAAAATGATCGGGAGGCGGAACATAACCGCGCCCATTTCGACGCCGCCGGCGTGCTGGTGGTGAACCTTATGTCATCACCGGGTTCCGGCAAGACCAGCCTTCTGGAAGCCACAATCCAGGCCGTGCATCGAAAATTGCGGATTGCGGTGATCGAGGGTGATCTGGAGACCGAGAATGATGCGCGGCGGATTCGCGGCGCGGGGGCGCAGGCGGTGCAGATTACCACGGGCAGCGCCTGTCATCTGGATGCCGGGATGGTTCATGCGGCGCTGCATACGCTGGCGTTGCGGGAGATTGATGTGCTGTTCATCGAGAATGTCGGGAATTTGGTTTGCCCGGCTAGCTTTGATTTGGGGCAGCACAGGAATGTTGTTCTGCTTTCCGTGACGGAAGGCGATGACAAGCCGGAGAAATATCCGGTGATGTTCCGGGCGGCGGATTTGCTGGTGATCAGCAAGACGGACCTGACGGCTGCGGTGGGGGATTTTCAGGTTCTGCGGGCGCTGCGGCATTTCAGGCATTTGGCAAACCCGTCGCCGGTGCTGGAGATTTCGGCGCGCAAGGGCGATGGCATGGCGGCTTGGATTGAATGGCTGGTGGAGGAACATGCAAGGCGCCGGCCGGCCGGAATGAAGCAGGCGAATGAGTGAGGCGGCGGGCGACTGGCTTGCCCGGATACGCGGGCTGGAATTGCCGGAGCGGGTGCGGATTTTGAACGTGTGCGGCGGGCATGAGCGCAGCATAAGCATGGCGGGGTTGCGGGGGGTGTTGCCGGCCTCGATTACGTTGATACCGGGGCCTGGCTGCCCGGTTTGCGTTTGCCCGGAGGCGGATATTCTGGCGGCGATTTTTCTCGCCCGGGATTCCCGCAATATTCTGGTGGCGTTTGGGGACATGCTGCGCGTGCCGGCGAATGTCCGCAAGGGCGAGATACGCAGCTTAGCGGAGGCGAGGCGGGCTGGAGCGGATGTGCGGGCGGTCGCGGACCCAAGGGAGGCGGTGAGAATCGCCCTCGCCAATCCGGAGCAAAAAATTGTATTTTTTGCGGCGGGGTTTGAGACTACGGCGGCGCCGGTGGCGGCCATGCTGGCGGAGGGGATTCCGGCAAATTTGTCGCTGCTGCTTTCTTTGCGGCGGACCTGGCCGGCGGTGGCGATGCTGCTGGAAGACGAGGCGCCGGGTTTTGAGGGGCTGATTGCGCCGGGGCATGTGGCGACGGTGATGGGGGCGGATGAATGGCGGTTTGTGGCGGAGCGGCATGGCATGCCGGCGGCGGTTGCGGGGTTTACGGCGGCTGATTTGCTGGCGGGGCTGTATGCCGTGTTAGCGCAGATTTGCGCGCGGCGAGCGGGTGTAGAAAATTGTTATCCGGCTTTTGTGCGGCCTGAAGGCAACGGCCGTGCGAAGGACTGCATGGCGGGGCAGTTTGAGAATTACGATGCGGATTGGCGGGGCATTGGGGCGATTGCGGGTTCCGGCTTTCGGCTGCGCGCTCATTTGGCGGCGCATGATGCGCGGGCGTTGTTTCCCGAAGTTATGGCGAGCGTGGCGGACCGGAGCGAAAAAATGCCGCCGGGGTGTGATTGTGCGGGGGTGGTGATGGGGCGGATTTCGCCGGTTGAATGCCGGCTTTATGGCAAAGCCTGCACGCCAAGAACGCCAGTGGGGCCTTGCATGGTTTCCGATGAAGGGGCGTGCCGGATTTGGTGGGATGCGGGGCAGAGGCAGGCGGCTTGATTACCCTCGGGCATGGCAATGGCGGGCGGTTGATGCGCGAATTGATCCGCGATGTTTTTGCCCGGCATTTCGGCGGTTTGGACAGTGCGGTGGATGCGGCGGTGCTGCCGGGGCTGGCAGGCGAGGTGTTGTTCACCACGGATGGGTTTATTGTCGACCCGCTGGAATTTCCGGGCGGGGATATTGGCACATTGGCTGTGCATGGGGTGGTGAATGATCTCGCCGTGAGCGGCGCAAAAACCCGATTTATTTCGGTGACGTTTTTGATCGAGGAAGGGTTTGAGATGGCGCGGCTGGAGCGCATTGCGGCGAGCCTGGGCAGGACGGCGCGCGATTGCGATGTGGCGATTGTGGCGGGCGATACCAAGGTGCTGCCGCGCGGCCAGGGTGGCGGGGTTTATCTTTCCGTGAGCGGGATCGGGACGAGGCTTGCAGGGCCGGCGCTCGGGATTGGCCGCGTGCAGCCGGGGGATTTGATTCTGGCGAGCGGGACTCTGGGAGACCATGGTGCGGCGATATTGCTGGCGCGGCATGAATTTGGGTTGAGCGGGAACCTGGCTTCGGATTGCGCGAGTGTGGCGCCGTTTACGTGCGCCGCCGCGGCTTTTGGCGGGCTGCGGTTTATGCGCGACCCGACGCGGGGCGGCGTGGCGACGGTGGCGAATGAGATTTGCCAGGCGGCAAAATGCCGGGTGATGCTGGAGGAAAGCGCGTTGCCGCTGAAAGAGGAGGTGCGCGGGGTTTGTGATCTGCTGGGGTATGACCCGCTTTATATGGCCTGCGAGGGGCGCGTGGTGGCGGTGGCGGCGGCCGATGATGCGGTGGGGTTGCGGGATGCCTGGCGGGGGCTGCCGGGCGGCTTGGATGCGGCGATTATCGGCCGGGTGGAGGCGGGACCGGCGCGTGTGGTTTTGCGGACGGCGCTGGGCGGGGAGCGAATTTTGGATGAGCTGGAGGACGACCCGCTGCCACGGATTTGTTAGATTATGAGTAGATTCCGAAGCTGGGCAAACCGAAGCGGCGCGGCCTAAGTTTGGGGATGAATGGGCTGAAACGTGACACCGCTTTGGTGCTTGGCCTTGGCAACACCCTGCTGACGGATGATGGCGCGGGCGTGCATGTGGCACGGCGGCTGGCGGGGGATGCGGCGACGCCGGATTGGCTGCTGCCGGTGGATGGCGGGACCATGGGGTTTCGGCTGACGCGCATGATCGGCGAGGCGCGCTATGTGCTGATTGTGGACGCGGCGGATTTTGGCGCCGCGCCCGGCAGCTTGCGGGTTTTGGATGAGGCCGAGCTTGCGGGGCATATAGCCGGGGCGCGCAAGACGAGCGCGCATGAGGCGGGGCTGGCGGATTTGCTGAACCTGGCACGGCTGGAGAATTTTGCGCCGCGGCATTTGGCGGTGCTGGCGATTCAGCCGGCGGTGATTGACTGGGGGGAAAAACTCTCCGGCCCGGTTGAAAATTCCATTGCGGCGGCCTGCATCATGGCCAAGACGACCGTTCTGCACTGGCGGCGCTGCGGATGAAACAATATGATTTTTTAGGCGATGACTTGGTGGTGAATGCGCTGCTGATGGAGGTGGCGGATCTGCTCGGGGGGCTGATTGAGCAAGGGCGTGGCGGCAGTATTGACCTTCTCGGGTTGCCGCTTTCGGCCAAATGCATGGCGGCGGTTGAGGCGCGGCTGGGGGATGGGGAGGTAAGCGCTAGCTTGCATGTTTCGGGAGAAAGCGTGGTGCGCGAAACGGCTTTTGCGGGCGTGTGGTGGACACGCCATGCGGACGAGGCGGGGCGCGTGACGGCGTTGCTGATTGAGGTGGCGGAGGTGCCGGAAATTTTGCGGGCGAGCCTTGTGGATGTTCGGGCCGGGCAGCTGCGGCTGCGCGAGATGGTGGCGCGGTGAGGGATGAAACCGTCGGAGACATGCTGGGCCGGCGCGGGTTCAGCCGGCGGGGGTTGTTGAAATTCGCGATCGCGATGACATCGAGCCTGGCCCTGCCGCCTTCGCTGGCGCCGGTTATGGCGGCGAATTTGGCGGCGGCGCGGCGGCAATCGGTGATATGGCTGTCGTTTCAGGAATGTACCGGTTGTTTGGAGACTCTGTTGCGGACCGACAGCCCGACGATTGCCGGGCTGATTTTTGATTTCATTTCGCTGGATTATCAGGAGTCGCTGATGGCGGCGGCCGGGAGCGCGGCGGAATTGACGCTGCGGCAGGCGGTGGCGGCGAATGCGGGGAAATATTTGTTGGCGATTGATGGGTCAATTCCCGTTGCCGATGGCGGGGTGTATTCGCTGACGGGCGGGCGCACAAATGTGAGCATGCTGCAGGAATTTGCGCCGGGTGCGGCGGCAATTTTGGCGATTGGGACCTGTGCGGCTTATGGCGGGATTCCGAAGGCGTTTCCGAACCCGACCGGGGCGGTGGGGGTGGAGGATGTTATTTTAGATAAGCCGATTGTGAACATTCCCGGCTGCCCGCCGATTCCGGAAGTGTTGAGCGGGGTGCTGGTTTATTTTGTGAGCTTCGGCCGGTTGCCGGATTTGGATGACCAGAAACGCCCGTTGGCGTATTTTGGCACGACGATCCATGACCAGTGTTACCGGAAACCGTTTTATGACCAGGGGAAGTTCGCGAAATCCTTTGATGATGAGGGGGCGCGGCAGGGCTGGTGTTTGTTTGAACTGGGGTGCAAGGGGCCGACGACGCATAATGCCTGCGCCAGCCTGAAATGGAATGACGGCACAAGCTTTCCCATTGAATCCGGCCATGGCTGCCTGGGATGTTCCGAGCCGGATTTTTGGGACCAGGAGGGCGGGTTTTATACATCGCTGGCGGGTGGCACCGGGCCTGGCTGGCGCAATGCGGGGATTGCGGCGGCTACGGGGGTGGCACTGGGTGCGGCGGCGGCGATTGCGGCGCGGCGGAAAGTGCCGTGATGTTGCTTTCATTCGCGCGCGGGCCGGGCATGCAGGTGGCGGCGCTGATCATGGTTGTGGGCATGTTCTGGCGGCTTGCCGGGATTTTGCTCCTGCGGCGGCGGGCCGCTCATGCGGCGGCGCGCAACCCGTTTGGCGCGCGGCTGCTGGGCGGTGCGGTGACGGTATTTACGCGGACGATTCCGCGGCGGACGTTTTGGCCGCGCGTGGCGCCGGGTGTAGCGCTGAGCTATGTGTTTCATGTGGGGTTGTTCATCATATTGTTTGGCGGGGCGCCGCATATTTTGATTATTCATGAGATTTTTGGGGTTTCCTGGCCGGACCTGCCGAAGGGCGTGATTGTGGTGGCAAGCGGGCTGACGCTGGCGGCATTGATTGCGCTACTGGTCCGCCGGTTGACGCATCCGGTTTTGCAACTGCTTTCGACGGCGGATGATTTTTTGTCCTGGCTGATTGTTTTTTTGCCGGTGGCGACGGGGATTTTGCTTTCGGGCGAGACGGTGGGCGGCTATGGCACGCTGCTGGCGCTGCATATTCTCTCCGTCGAGGCGCTGATGATTTGGCTGCCGTTTGGGAAGTTGATGCATGTGGCGCTGGTTTTTGCGGGGCGGGGCGTGCTTGGGTATAATTTTGCGCGCAAAGGGGCGGCGACATGAATGATGTTGCGAAAGCGCTGCGCGGTTTTGTTGCGGATGTGGGGCCGGGCGTAGCGTTGTCTCTGGAGGCTTGCGTGCATTGCGGGCAATGCGCGGAGGCGTGCCAGTTTTATGTGCAGACGGGTGATCCGCGGTATACGCCGATTCATAAGGTCGAGCTATTCAAGCAGAGTTATGACCGGGAGATCGGGCCGTTCGCGTTTGCCTACAAATTTTTTGGGCTGGCGCCGAAGCTGACAGCCGAGACGCTGCTGGAATGGCAGGATCTGGTTTATGATTCCTGCAATATGTGCGGCCGGTGTTCGCTGATCTGCCCGATGGGAATCGATATTGCCGAGCTGGTGGAGCGGACGCGGCATGGGATGTTTGAGGCCGGGCTGGCGCCGGCGGATTTTTTGGGCGCGCTTGCGGAGAAGGAGCGCGCGACCGGCAGCCCGTTTGGGCTGACATCCGAGAATTTTGGCACCTTGCTGCATGAGATTGGCGAAAAGCACGGCGTGGCGATGCGGGTGGACGAAGTGCGCGCCGATATTGTGCCGACAATTTCTTCGATTGATGTGAAAACCTATCCCGGCTCGATGGCGGCGATTGCGAAAATACTGAATCATGTTGGGGAAAGCTGGAGTTTTCGGACGGATGGGTTTGATGCGGATAATGTGTCGCTGACCGCGGGGGACCGGGCCGGGCAGGATGCGATTACCAAAAGCATTGTCAATGCCGCAATCGGCTGTGAGGCGAAGATTTTGGTTATGCCCGAATGCGGGCATTCGTATACGGAAATGCGGTGGGAGGCGGCGAACAGTTTTGGCAGGGATTTGCCGTTCCGGGTGCTGCAGATTACCGAGTTGATGGCGGAGATGATCCAATCCGGCAAGCTGCGCGTGAAAAAGGTCACCCAGACGGCGACTTATCATGATGCGTGCCAAGTCTCGCGCAGGGGCGGGGCGACCGCCGCGCCACGGGTGATTATGCAGGCGCTGGGCGTGGAGCTGCGGGAGCTTGAAGATGCCGGAGCGGAAAACTGGTGTTGCGGCGGCGGTGGGGGGGTGGCGCTGATCAAGCGGGCGCAGCCGCTGCGCGATAAGGCGTTTGCGTTAAAGCAGAAGCAGATTGAGGCGGCGGGTGCAGCAACGGTTTATACGAGTTGTTCGGGCTGCCGGCAGACTTTGGAACATGGCGGCAAGGCGGCGGGGTGGAAAGTGACGGTGGCAAGCCTGTTGGAACTGGTTGCGGATAATCTGGCGCCATGAGTCAGCGCATTGTTGTCGACCCGATCACGCGCATTGAGGGGCATTTGCGGATTGAGGTGGATGTTGATTCGCAGGGCAATGTTGTGAATGCGCTGAGTGCTGGCACGCAGGTGCGCGGGATTGAAATTATTCTGCGGGGGCGAGACCCGCGGGATGCCTGGGCGTTCGCGCAGCGGATTTGCGGGGTGTGCACGCTGGTGCATGGGCTGGCATCCGTCCGGGCGGTGGAGGATGCACTGAAGATCGAGGTGCCGGAGAATGCCGAGCTGATACGGGATTTGATGGCGGGTTCTCAGCTTTTGCAGGACCATGTAATTCATTTTTATCATCTGCAGGCGCTGGACTGGGTGAATCCGATCAGCGCGCTTGCGGCCGACCCGGACAAAACGGCGGCGGTGGCGCAAAAATTTGGCTATGCGGAAACTTCGGTCGCGTATTTTGCGGCGGCGCAGGCGCGGCTGCAAACGCTTGTCAGCTCGGGGCAGCTGGGGATTTTTGCCAACGGGTATTGGGACCATCCGGGTTATGTGCTGCCGCCGGAGGCGAATTTGATTGCGGTTGCGCATTATCTGGAGGCTTTGGCCTGGCAGCGGGAGATTGGCCAGATTATGACGATTTTTGGCGGCAAGAATCCGCACCCGAATGTGGCGGTTGGCGGCTCGCCGTGTGCGATAGCGGCTAGCGGCACGTTGCCTGGCGGGGGCGATGCGACGGCGGTTTCCCTGACGAATTTGCTCCGGGTTCGTGAATTGATTGAGACCGGGCGGAAGTTTGTGGATGAGGTGTATTTACCGGATCTGATTATGATCGGCGGCGCGTATAAGGACTGGTTTACGCGGGGCGAGAATGTGGGGAATTTCATCACTTATGGGGATTTTGATGGGATTAGCGCGGGGAATGGGTTTGGCGTGCCGCGCGGGGTTGTGCTGGGGCGGGATGTTTCGAAAATCTATCCGGTGGATTTGACGGACCCGGAACAGGTGCAGGAATATGTGGCACATTCCTGGTACAGCTATGAGAAAGGGGATGGGGCGGGCCTGCACCCTTACGCGGGAGAAACAACGCTCGCCTATAGCGGGCCGCCGCCACCATTTCAGCAATTGGATGAGGACCAGAAATATTCGTGGGTGAAGTCGCCGCGCTGGCGGGGCAAGGCGATGGAGATGGGGCCGCTGGCGCGGCTGGTGCTGCTGCATGCGCGCGGGGACACGGCGGCGATGGAACTTACCGCCGCGACGCTGCAAAAACTTAACCTGCCGTTTGAAGCGTTGTACTCGACGCTGGGGCGGATTGTGGCGCGCGGCATTGAGAGCAAGCTGATGGTGGACCGCATGGCCGTCTGGCATGACCGGCTGATGGCGAATATTGAAGCCGGGAATGTGAAGACTTTCAATGACGCGAAATGGGAGCCTGGCAGTTGGCCGGCGCATGCCCGCGGGGTTGGGACGATTGAAGGACCGCGCGGAGCACTGGGGCATTGGGTGATCATTAATGACGGGAAGATAACGAACTATCAGGCGGTGGTGCCGACGACCTGGAATGCCGGGCCGATGGATGAGGCCGGGCAGCACGGGCCTTACGAGGCGGCGCTGATGATTGGGCATCATTTGGCGATACCGGCGCAGCCGCTGGAAGTGTTGCGGACGATCCATAGTTTTGATCCGTGCATGGCGTGCGCCGCGCATGTTTTTGGGCCGGCGCGGGAGGAAGTGGTGAAGGTGAAAATTCGTTGATGGCTCAGTCGAGGGTTTGGTAGGCTTCTTTCATCACGAGCTCAGCGATGCGGAATTTCTGGACTTTGCCGGAGCCGGTTAAGGGAAATGCCTCTGTATAATACCAATAACGCGGGGTTTTGAAGGGGGCGAGGCGGGCGCGGCAGAATTCGTGCAGGGCGGCAGCGGTTGGCGGGTGGTCAGAATTTTTCAGGCGCAGAACGGCGGCGACCTGTTCGCCCCATACCGGGTCCGGCAGGCCGAGCACGGCGACATCTTCAATTTCCGGATGCGCGAACAGCACTTCCTCGATCTCGCGGGGATAGATGTTTTCGCCGCCGCGGATGATCATGTCCTTCAGCCGGCCGGTTACGGTGAAATAGCCGCGGGAATCCATGGCGGCGAGGTCGCCTGTGTGCAGCCAGCCATCTGCATCGATCGCCGCGGCGGTTTTTTCCGGCATGTCGTAATAGTTGAGCATCACCTGGTAGCCGCGCACGCATAATTCACCCTGCGCGCCGACGGGCAAGATGGCGCCGGTGAGCGTGTTCGTGATTTTTACCTCGGCATGGGGAAGCGGGCGGCCGATGGTGAGCGCTTTGTCCTCCACCGTGTCGGCCGGGCTGGTTTGGGTGATGACGGGGCTTGCCTCGGTCTGGCCGAAGACGATCGAGAAATTGGCGTTGAGTTTTTGTTCCAACGTCCGGACGAGATCGCTGGGAACGGTCGAGCCACCGCTGATGATGAGGCGGCAGGCGGAGAGATCGAATTCGGCAAATCGGGGATGGCTGGTCATGGCGATGAGCATGGTGGGCACGCCGGCCAGGGCGTCCCCGCGCCGGGTTTGCAGGTGTTGCAGAACGAGTTCGGGGTCGAAATAATGGCAGAGAACATAGGTGGCGCGCATGGCGGCGCAGCCAAGTACGCTCATCGCCGAGCCGGAGGTGTGGAAAAGCGGCATGGGGCTGACCAGCGTGCCGAATTTCGGGAAGGTAAGGCGTTGCATGTAGAAGCGGGCATTGTTGACCATGCCGCGATGATGCAGGAGCGCGCCTTTGGGCAGGCCGGTTGTGCCGGAAGTGTACTGGATTTGCGCCGCCGCCCCGGCGGCGATTTCCGGCAATGGGCCGCAAGGCGCGGCAAAATTACGAATTGTTGCGTCCCAGTCCGAAAAGCAGATGGCTTCGCGCAATGCGGGCAATTCGTGGCGGATGGAGTCAAGCATGGCCTGCATGTTGGTGCCGCGGAACGCGGATGCGTAGAAAATGCCGGCCGCGCCGGATTGGCGCAGGACATAGGCAAGCTCGGCGGTGCGGAAAGCGGGGTTGGCGGTGACGAGGATGAGGCCGGCAAGGGCCGCGCCGTATTGCAAAATCACCCATTCCGGAATGTTCGGCGCCCAGACGGCGATGCGCTCACCGGGGGAGAAGCGGGTGAGGAGAAAATGGGCGCAGGTTTCGGCTTCGGTCAGGAGTTCCGCGTAGGTCCATTCCCGGTCCGTTCGCGCGGCGCCGGAGAGCGAAGGGGCGCCTGGTGGCGAGGCTTCGACGAGGGCGAGGCGGTCCGGCGCCTCAGCCGCCGCGGCGCGTAGCAGGGCGCCGGTGGTGAGTTCGTCGAGCGGGGTGGATGTGTCGGCGGGGATGTAAGATGTTGTGAATGGGGTGTTCATGGCGGGACGTCCGGGATTTTGGTTGTCTTTTGGTTAGGCCGCCTTTTCATAACATAAGTTGCGGGCGAGCCAGCAGCCCACGGTCATTACGCTGGGGGAGATGTGCAGGGTCCAGTCGCCGGGCGGGGTGTGGTCGAGGGCGCGGGGACAGGGGAGGGTCCAGAGATTTGCCCCGATGGGGGTGAGGGCTTCCATGCGGCCCTGGCCGAGAAAGCCGGAGAAGGCGCCGTAGAGGACGCCGCCGGAATCGGTGATGGTGAGTTCGGCGTCCAGTTCGGCGCAAGCGTAGCGGCCGGCGATGTCGGGCGTGGTGGCGCCCGTGGCCGGGATGAGCTGTGCGGAAAAATTTTCGGCGGGGCGGTCCATCCACGGGCCGCCTGGCCCGGGGCGGACCACAATATTGCCGTCCGTGGCGGTGCCGTCCGGTTGCAGGTCCAAAAATTCGGGGCCGTGGCCGTAGAGGAGGCGGATTTTTGCGCCCTGCATGTCCAGACGCGCGGCGAGGCCGGTTTGGGGGACGAAATAGGGGCCTAGCCAGTCTGGCGGGGTAGCGGCGGCGGGCGGCGGCGTTGCCTCGTCCAAAACCGCGGCAAGCAGAGTGCGGGCGGCGGCATTCGCGTCTGCCATGTGGTTGAACATGACCACGACGGAGATGCGCTCGGCGGGAAGGTAAAAACGCTGGCTGCGCCAGCCGCGCAGCGCGCCGCCATGGCCGGTGGCGGCGCGGCCGAACATTCCGCGGCGGTTGAGGCCAAAACCGTATTCGGCGACGGCGCCGTCCGCAAATGTGACCGGGGCGCTTAGTTTGGCGTAAATAGAGCCCGAATCGTCGCGGGTTGCGTCGATATGGCGTTCCCAGGCGATCATGTCGTTCAGGCTGGCGCCGAGGCCGGCATCGCCGGTCCAGAGCACACGGTTCTCGGCCGCGCGGAAGCCGGTGGCGGCGGTGCCTTCATAGCCCTCGGTGCCGTCCGGCAGGGCGCGCGTGTCAGCCGCGAGGATGGCGCTGGCCATGCCGGCGGGTTCGAATATTTGCAGCCGCAGCAATTCCGCGAAGGTTTTGCCGGTGCGGGACTGGGCGATGTCCGACAGGATCCGAAAATTTTGGTTGACGTAGGAATAGTGCTGGCCGGGAGGAAAATGCAGGGTTTTTGTGCCGGCGATGATACGGGCGGCGTCCTGGTCGCCGAAGGGGGATTCGACCGGGGCGCCATGCAGCATGGCGACGGCCCAGTAGTCGCGCAGGCCGGATTGGTTGTGACAGAGGTGGAGTGCCGTTGGGGCCGGTTGTTCGAGGCGCGGGAGGAGCGCTTGGACGTCTGCATCCAGAACCGTGGGGTCAGGGAAGGCGCTAAGGATGACGCCGCAGGTGAATTGCTTGGTGATCGAGCACATGCGAAACAGGGTGGTTGGGGTGAATGGGATGCGGCGCTCGGCATTGGCAAAACCCCAGGCGTGGCGGACCAGCACCTCGCCCTCGCGCAGAACGGCAATGGCGGCGCCGGGGCCGGGGAAGGTGGATGGCAGGGATTTGACGGCGGCTTCTAGCCGGGTGGCGATGGTGCTCATGGGCCCAAGTCTGGCGCGGTGGGGGATGGTGTGTAAAGCGCGCGAGGGCGTGGTTAAGGCGAGGGTATGTGACGCGGTTTTATCAAATCGATGGGCTGCGCCCATCCTACGGGGTTACGGGCTTGTGGAGGTCCGGGCCGGAATCGAACCGGCATACGCGGATTTGCAGTCCGCTACATCACCACTCTGCCACCGGACCGGCGCGGCGCCATTTATCCATAACAGCCTAAAAGTACAATGTTGGGAAGGCGGTGCAGCGCCCAACGCCGAGACGGTCTGGGCTGCGGGCCGTAGGGTATGGCACAATTATAGGTTGCTAAAAAATTAAATTTGCCCTTATGCCGGGGCATGGACGATATTATTGAAAGGCTGCGCCTGATTAGAACGGAGGGCGTTGGCCCCCTTACCTATCGCCGGCTTATCGGGCGCTTTGGCACGGTCCAACGGGCGATAGAAGCCCTGCCGGAGCTTGCGCGGGCAGGCGGCCGCGCGGCTGCACCGGCGCTCCCGGGGTGCCGCACCATTGAAGCGGAAATCGGCGCGCTGAAGAAGCTGGGCGGCAAATTCGTGTTTGTGGACATGCCGGGCTATCCCGAATTTCTGGCGGAATTGCCGGATGCGCCCCCTGCCCTGGCCGTCCTCGGCGATGTTTCTCTGCTCTCGGCGCGGGCGGTGGGGATTGTCGGCGCGCGGAATGCGTCCGCCAACGGGATGCGGATGGCCGAGCAGCTGGCCGCGGAACTGGCGGCGGAGGGGCTGGTGGTGGTTTCGGGCCTGGCCCGCGGGATTGACGCGGCGGCGCATAGAGGGGCGATGAAGGCCGGGCGGACGGTTGCGGTGATTGCCGGGGGGCTGGATATCCCTTACCCGCCGGATAATGAAAAACTGCAGGCACTGATTGCCGAAACCGGTGCGGTGGTGGCGGAGGCGCCGCTGGGTACCGCGCCGATGTCCAGGCATTTTCCTAAGCGCAACCGCAATATTGCCGGGCTGGTGCTGGGGCTGGTGGTGATTGAGGCCGCACCTCGTTCCGGGTCGCTACTGACCGCGCGGCTGGCCAATGAGGCGGGGCGGGAGCTGTTTGCGGTGCCGGGCTCGCCGCTAGATCCGCGCTGCCGCGGGTCCAATGATCTGCTCCGCCAGGGCGCTAACCTGACCGAAACCGCCGCCGATGTGCTGGCGAACCTGCCGGACCATCCGTCGCGCCAGGGTCTCGGCCGGGACCCGCTATTCCGTCACGCGAATAGCGGTTTTGCCGAAAAGCCGGAACAGGTCTTTGCGCCCGTGCCGGATGCCGAGGTTGCGGAGGGGAGGAAAACAATCCTACCCTTGATCGGCGCGGACCCGGTGATGGTTGACGAGATCGCCCGGCACTGCCAGTTGTCCACAGCCGCCGTTTCGGCGGTACTCCTTGAACTTGAACTTGCAGGCAAGGTTGAAACACTGCCCGGCAACCGGGTGGCGCGCACAGCCAGCCCATGAATGGACCGCTTGTTTGACTGATATCGTCGTCGTCGAATCGCCTTCCAAGGCCAAGACAATCAACAAATATCTGGGCGACAAGTTCCACGTTCTGGCGAGTTTTGGCCATGTGCGGGACTTGCCGCCGAAGGATGGGTCGGTTCTGCCGGAGCAGAATTTCGCCATGCTGTGGGAGGCCGATGAGCGCGGCCAAAAACATATGGCGGCCATCGCCAAGGCGCTGAAGGGGGCGAAGATTTTGTACCTCGCCACTGACCCGGACCGCGAGGGCGAGGCCATTTCCTGGCATGTGAAGGCCATGCTGGAGGACAAGCATGCGTTGAAAGGGATCAATGTTCAGCGCGTCACTTTCAACGAAATCACCAAAACCGCCGTAAAAGCCGCGATGGCCGCGCCGCGCGCGTTGGACCAGCCGCTCATAGAGGCCTATCTGGCCCGCCGCGCCCTGGATTATCTGGTGGGTTTTACGCTTTCGCCGGTGCTGTGGCGGAAACTTCCGGGCAGCCGGTCGGCGGGGCGGGTGCAGTCCGTCGCGCTGCGCCTGGTTTGCGAGCGGGAAGCCGAGATCGAGATTTTTCGGGCCCGCGAGTACTGGACGATCGAAGCCGGGTTTTTAACGCCAGCCGGCGCGCCGTTTACCGCGAAGCTGACGCATTACCAGGGCAAAAAATTAGATCAATTTGACCTGAACGATGAAGCCAAGGCGATGGCTGCGAAGGCCGCCGTGCAAGCGGGCATTTTCGGCGTTACGTCGGTTGAGAAGAAACGTACGAAACGTAACCCGCCGCCGCCCTTCATCACCTCCACCTTGCAACAGGAAGCCAGCCGAAAACTGGGTTTTTCCTCCCAGCAGACGATGCGCACCGCCCAGCAGCTTTACGAAGGTATTGAAATTGGCGGCGAGACTGTGGGCCTGATCACCTATATGCGGACGGATGGGGTGCAGCTGGCGAAGGAAGCCGTTTCGGCCATGCGCGCGCAGATCAAGGCCGATTTTGGGCCGGATTATGTGCCCGTGGCGCCCCGCGAATATATTTCAAAATCGAAGAACGCGCAGGAAGCGCATGAGGCGATCCGGCCGACGGATATTTCGCTGCATCCGTCCAGGGTTGGCAAAATGCTTTCGGCCGAGCAGGCGCGGCTTTATGAGCTGATTTATAAGCGGGCCTTGGCTTGCCAGATGCAGGCGGCGGAGCTGGACCAGACCGCCGTGGATATGTCCGACGGCAAGGGCCAGACGCTGCGCGCCACCGGCTCGATCCTGGCGTTTGATGGGTTTTTAAAACTTTATCGCGAAGACCTGGACGATCCGGCCGAGGACGAGGAGAGCGGCAAGATTCTGCCGCCGCTGCAAAAGGCCGATCCGCTGAAAACCGGCAAGGTCGAGGCGAGCCAGCATTTTACCCAGCCGCCGCCGCGCTATTCGGAAGCCTCGCTGGTGAAGAAAATGGAGGAACTCGGCATCGGCCGGCCTTCCACCTACGCCTCCATCCTCACGGTGCTGCGGGACCGCAACTATGTGCGGCTGGAAAACCGTCGGTTTGTGCCGGAAGATCGGGGCCGGCTGGTGACGGCGTTTTTGATGAGCTTTTTCTCACGCTATGTGGATACCGGTTTTACCGCGAATCTTGAAGAACAGCTCGACGAAATCGCCGAGGGCCACGCGCAGTGGCGGCAGGTGCTGCGGGATTTCTGGACGGATTTTTCGGCCGC
>Ga0116228_10002338_pt1 | contig 16402 bp, 13 predicted proteins | sample S1TSphfallax_2_FD_89694 | JGI IMG/M metagenome (GOLD analysis project Ga0116228, IMG submission 89694) | Host-associated microbial communities from peat moss isolated from Minnesota, USA - S1T2_Fc - Sphagnum fallax MG | ecosystem: Host-associated > Plants > Peat moss > Unclassified | place...
TTTAATATTATACTTTATTGTGGAATGTATTTAATTTATTTGAAATTATAAGTAATTTAATGTAATGAAATTAGTATAATTTCAATAATCTTATCAATAACTTTAATTACAATAAAATACCATGAATATCAAATTTAATCATAAATCAAATTATTATTATTATTGATGTATAAAAAGATATGTTGATTACAACTAAGCACCACTTTGCTTGTGACTAATGGGACTTTAGATGGTTATTCTTGGATGATAAATGCAACCCATATATAGATGTAAACCAATTTAATTGTAAATTAGTCGCAAGTTAATCACAGGTGACTTAGTTGATGTTAACATGATGTCACATTAATCAGAGAAGGCAAAAAATCAATTGCAAAACCAAATAGTCGCAAGTAATTGTAAATGCATTGGTCACATATTGGCCAACTTTGACAAAATTTGTGTTGGGTGCAACAACAATTTCCATTCATGTGGTTGGTATCACAACATTAAGTGGTTGAGTAACCTATATTCTAGTAGGTTGTATTTTGGAGATTGTTGATAATTATGTCTTTTCTAAACACCATTAGTCCATACTTCACACCTTACCACCTTTTGTGGTAGAAAGGACCTATGTCTTATAGATCTTTCTTCCGTTTTCAAAACTTGTTTGTCCAACATTAGATTTTGATATAGGGTTTTTATAATTCCTGCATACTCCTTTCCATTTTCAAGATTATCTTTTGTTTCTTTTTTTAGGACCTTGACAATTTGCCTCCAAATCCAATTACCGATATAAACTATGGGTCACCATTTGATCCATTTGGTTTCACAATCCTTCTTTAAAGTTTGTATATTGCTTTACAGTCCTTACGGTGTCAACCATTTAGACCTTAAATGTGTTCCAACATACCCCTTTTAAATTTGAATTGAAAACAAAACCACTTTTCTAAACACCCTTATCTACAATATAAACAACAAAAAAATACAAAAAACCCTTTTGTCCTTGTAAAAAATGGAAAAAAAATCCCCCCAAAAAATCCCCAAATGGTAGATGTGGATTGAATCGCCCCAAAAAATCCCCAAATGGTAGATGTGGATTGAATTCCTCCAAAATTATTCCACACTTATTATAACAATAGATTTGCACTACAAATATTCACAACAAATAATTCACACAATAATTTGAATATGGAAATCACTCTAGAAGTTTGTACTTCCCTTGTTTATTGAAAATTTCAATCAAAATACAGCAAAAAATTTCATGTTCCATTGAAATGTAATCAAATAGCAAGATTAAATTTGTGATATTAAAAACCAAAGTATGTAGTTTTTGTTACAAAGTTCATCCATCTATCTCCTTACTCCATTATGTGTCTAAGAATGAATTTCACTTCCCCAAAAATCCCACTTTTAAGTAGTCCCCAAATCACTATCAACATGAATCAAAACTAAACAAGAATTTGAAATTCAAACCACTAATGTCCAATGATCAATCGCTATTCATAATGCCTTGTACATTCAAAAACAATGTAATCTACCTATTCCTTTAACAACCGCATATGAACAATGTTTGTGAAAAGCATGCCCATTTGTCTACCTCTTAAACTACTTCACAAACTTTAACCTTTTTCTCAAAAAATGGACGAGTAATTTTTCCTTGAGGAACTTGATGGATGTAAACAACCAAATGCACCATCCGAGCTAAATTTTATGATGAAAACCATCCCTACATGCAAGAATGAACTCTTAATGGAAACATTATGCATTGAAAATTATGAAATTTAAAAAACATTTTGGGAAAGCTGAAAACAAGATGTGTCCTGGGGGATGGATAGTGACTAAGGGAAGGTCAGTAAAAGACATTCCGTAAGGAAAAAATGTGTTCCCAGGGATGGACAACGTCCAGGGAAAGGAAGTGGCCTAAGGAGAAGAAAAAACGAAAATATTGCTACAGAAAATTCCCTTTTTCTTTCTATTTCTCAAATTTTGACTAAGTTTTGCACAAAAAACAATTCTGTTGGTAACGAGTTCAAACTTCACACTTGGCCCTCAGGCACGGGCTACAACACTAAATGCTATGAAGTGGGTTGATCATTGAACCTAAAATTATTATGATGCCATGAAGTAGTACTAGCATACTCGATATTTAACGGTTATGTCAACTTGTTTAAAAAGTGTGATCCGGAGAAAACACAGATTCTCTCACATACAAATTGATTGCATGTGGTGGGGAAGGATCTTGAGAGACAATCACTCTCTCTCTCTCTCTCTCTCTCTCTCTCGGTGGAGGTCCCGGCGCATCAGATTTTTTTTGCGGTGGTACTATTATAAACTGCAATCATATGGGAGTGGACAAACAACATCCTGATCGAGGCCGTGACTACTAATTTTTTTTTGTGTAGAGTAGCTTCTTGCAAAACACTTTTAGTACTACAAGCTACCTGCAATTGACGTTGAACGAATTTTTTTTTTTGGTAATATATATATCAAACATTTCAGCAAGCAAAAATCACTCAGGAACGCATGCCCACCCGAGCTGAAGCACAGCAGATACTTGCAGGTTCAAGAGATTTGGTGCTGGAAAGTTCTCTAGAAGTTTTCAACATGATGTTCAAGAACTCTCTGAGACTTCTCTGCACAAGAGTCTAGCTGTTTGATAGAACACCCATGATTTGAGTTTTGTTGTTTACTGAAATGTCAAGCTTTGTTTGCTGCAACAGGAGATCATAACTTGGGGCTCATTCTTCCGTTTAATAGTTTGAACACTAGTGGTCTAGTGACTGAATCAGCACTGCAGGGTTTGCAAGAAACAGATTCTTGAAGATCATGGCTACTAAGTCTAGATTTCAGAGTTTTGCCACCGTTGGCGTCATCAGCAGGAGCTGCATGATCATTTGCATGTTGGTTTTGAGCTTGTATGGAAGTGCATTTCTTCCCTGCAGCAATGCTGCTCTTGAAGGCGACTTTAAGAGCTTTGAACCGGTGCCCGTAGGAAGTGGACAGTCACCGCAAGTACTGGTGTCTCAGCTCAGAGCTGGGAACTTAGTTCCTGAAGTGGTACCCGCGCTTCCAGAGCAAGTGTTGGACATGCGCGTGGTGTACAATCAGGTGGGGCAGCCCATTGGTGCGCAGATGCGATTGGCTCAAACCCAGGCCAAACCCCATGTGGAGCTCTACGGCAACAGCTTTGGGGGCGTTGCTGACAAGTACACATTGGTGATGGTGGATCCGGACGCACCCAGCCCTTCCCATCCCACCCTCCGAAACATCCTTCACTGGCTTGTCGCTGACATCCCCGGCTCCACAGATCCTTCCCAAGGTGCATGCGCTTCTATTTCCTTCCTACTGTGGTAACTTTGGCTGCATATTTTCCACAAGAATCCAATGATTTCTCGTCGTCTAGGTCTCACAAACCCGTGGCCCTCTACTCTTTGACGCACATAATGAGAAAAATTAACACGTAGTGAATCCTTCATGACTTTTATTGAGTTTCTTATTCCAAGACTTCTAACTGAAACTGAGAACAGTTTTTCCATCTTTTTTTCTTAGATTGCATGCGGTACATTTTAGACTAGTTACCCCATCACTGAAAAGAGTTTCTTTTACATGAAACTCTTCTGAGGGGTGGTGGCAGCTTGCCTACTGCAAAGCTTGTCAAAGAAATGGATCGGCAATCTGTTGTGCACTAATTTGAGATTATTTCCCCGAGTATTTGCCTACAGAAATATGGGAAACAGGACAAGAGCTGATTCATTATATGGGACCTGCACCACCTGAAGGTCTGCACCGCTATGTCTTGCTTCTGTTTAAGCAGGTAAGCTTTCATTTTGCTCTTTGCTTTTCAGGTGGCATTGTTGTATAATAGGTGACATCGTTGTATAGATATTTCACACATTTTTAACAGTAACTTAATTTATTAAAATTTCAAATTTATGTCAAATAAGCACCCATTACATCAAGAGCGAGAAGTTTTTCATTTTACTCCTTGCAACTTTTCAGGTGATATTGTTATATAAGTACATCACATATTTTCAATATTAACTTAATTTATTAGATTTGGACTGAACATGTCAACTTAGCACAGATTACACCCAAAGCCATACGAAACTCATTTTTGCTGCTCAAAGCAATGGGTCTCTTATTCCCTGTTTCCAAGTCAAGAATGTCTAATCAAGTTTGCCTGTGTACTAAAGAACGTGCCCCTAGCAAGTTCAAGTTCATTCTGCCACCAAGTTCATCTCAAGGGCTCACACTTCTGCCACCTAGTTTGTCCTTAGGGCTGGCCCAAACCCTACAGATGCACTAGGTGGCAGAACATGCCCTAGGGACCCAAGGGAGTTCCCTGTCCAAAACGATCATAGGTACTGAACCGGGCTCACCATCATTTTGGTAGGGGGTTCTACCAGGGCCTGTTCCAGCGTGTAGTCTGTTTCCCCCACTTTAATTTGTGGATTCCCATGGCAAGTGTGTTCTCACCATCAATTCACATTACAAGTGAAACCAACTGCACCAAAAGTGGAATCAGTGGATGGATGGCTGCCTTGTCCTACCTAGCGAAGAAGCCCAGTGGAAAAAGTGCCTGAAAAGGAGGACACCCAAACTGGTTGTGCATGCTTATTGAACTAATGCTAAGTTTGTGTATTGTATATGCCAGGAGCCTGGGCAATTATTCAACAAGGTGCCTGAAGTTCCTGAAAGCAGGGTGGCATTTTCACTGGCAGATTTTGTGAAGAAATACAATTTAGGCATTCCAGTTGCAGGCTACTATTTCAGAGCAAGGCATGGTGATTAAAAATGATCTCTACCCAATCAAGCTATCTACTTAGAGAAGATGACAACAGCAGGAGAAAAGGAGGTCCTGACATGAGAGCCTAAAACAGAATACAAAAAATGTATTTTATTAGACACTTACATAGTAGCATTTTCTTGACTTTAAATTAACAATGATAATCTACAAATACATGAGTATTAGTCACACTCTAATTATGCATAGCCATCTAAATACATTTGGTGTTTAGTGCTTGCTCAGAGGCAAAAGGACAAAGAAGTTGCCTTATTTTTCCTATGTAAGTTTTTGTTCTGATTGGTTAACCATGAGCATAAATTTGGAGTAGAGAACATCTACACCAATTTACAGCTTGTAAACCTGTAGCTGACAATGTTGATGATTTTTGCATAGTAAAGCTCAATTACATGGTCAAATGTTGTTCCAATCTCTACAATAGCTTGAGTTATCACCACCATCAGCTGTCCAGAGTTTCTTTTGCCCTGGTGAATCCCATGAGCACCCAAGGTTGGTGCAAGTTATCTCCTTTCTAGGACATTGAATTCTGCAGTCCTCCAGGTTTGCATGAGAATGTGGATAGGAGATGATGATTTGCAGCACCAGCAATGAAATTGATATCATTGACTTACTAATCTTTTTTGTCAATGAAACCAATCAGGAACTCTGTTGTTACATCTGGAAGGTCATTGTTGTCGTTTGCATAGGAGCTTGAATTGCAGTAGTCCAAATCCAAGGATGCGGTAGATGAGTGCAAAACCAGCCATAATGGCCACATTTGCCCATTTGTTTTCCCCTGTCAATCCAGCCTGTGCCAATACATCATCACCTGTGAGAAAGCAATGGCCACCATAGACAGGGCCAAAGCATTTATCATGGCTGACATTCAAGTATTCATTGATGAGCAGCGCATCTAATGGGTACTTGAACAGTGACATGTAATGCATGAAGAGCCAGTATTTGGGCATGTTGTCTTTGCTGATGAAGTACCCTGAGAACAGAAAGAAAGCTCCCATAAATCCGGTGACAAGCGAATTGCCAGTGATGAAATCAGAAACAAGTGCACTGAAGAAAGCCACAAATGAATTCGCTGTGACCAGCACAATCCAAATGACCAAAAGGAAGAAGAGAAATGCATTGGCTGTTGGTGCCAATCCCACCAGCCAGTACATAGGCACTGAATACAGCATGGCTACAAGAAACAAGAAGGGGAGGAAGACTAGAGTGCTTGCAAGCACATAGGAGGAAACCCGGTATGCGCCTCTTGAGGTTTCCCTGATCAGTATGTGACGCTCCTCAAGGAACATGGGAAGAACCTCAATGCTGGAGGTGAGAAGAAAACTGAGGGAGAATGCAAGTAGTCCACCTCGCTCCTGTGCTCCTTGTAAACCATAACCCATATGCACATAAATGCTGCCAAGTCCAAATCCTGCACCAATTGCTTGGATGGTTCGTGCAATGAGCAATTGTCTGGTGCGAATGATGTTTTTGCAAAACCTATGCGCAAGGACAATGATCTCTTTTATGCTTGAGTTGGCAAAGGTCACCTTGTCAGCCACTTTCATCTGCTCGCCAGCAAGAGAATGAAGATGATGATGATGATGATGATCCTTGGCTGAAAACAAAGAGGAATCATCTGACTTGTTGTTTCCAGCAGCTGGTTTCTGAAGGAGGTGGGGGTCTTGTGGATTAATTGAAGAAGTATCTGAGTCTTCGTGGAGCACAAAGAATTCCTGGAATGTCTGTGCAGCAGCATTGGCAGAATGGTGGGCAGGCTTGTCAAATCCTCTTGCAGCAAAAAATCCCCCAGTGAAGCCTTGGTGATGATGATGATGATGATGTGATGATGTAAAGTGTAGGGAATCGATGGCATCGATGGCGTACTCCAACACATTGACCTGCAGAGGAACAACATGACCTGCAGCAGCCAGACGTGAAGAAAGAAGCTCCAGAGGTCCGTGGTGCACGACGAGACCGTGAGAGAGCAGCAGAACGGAGTGCACCAGTTGCAGGATGCGGTAACCGGGCTGATGAATGGTGAGGATGATCGTGCGTTGCTGCGACACGGCCATGTTGCGCAGCATGGCTACCACCTGCAATGCGCCTGCACTGTCCAGGCCGGAAGTGGGCTCGTCAAGAATCAGCACGGCCGGGTCGTGGATCACGTCCACACCGATGGAGACTCGTCGTCTCTCGCCCCCAGACACTCCCCGTACGCTTTCGTTGCCGATCCGAGTCTTGGCCACGTGAGTGAGGCCGAGCTCCGTCATGAGCGCCTCCACTCGCGCTCTCTTCTCTACCAACGGGACGGTGGATCGCAGGCGCAGGCGCGCGCTGTAGAGCAGCGTCTCCTCGACTGTCAGCATCGGGAACAGTGCGTCATCCTGCATCACATAGCCGGAGATTCTGCGGAACCGTTGCATGTCCATAGGGGAGCCATTCACGAGAATGCTGCTGGCGGGACTGCTTGGTTGAATACGACCCGCCAGCACTTCCAACAGAGTTGACTTCCCTGCCCCGCTCGGCCCTGCTACTGCAAGAATCTCGCCCGCTCGTGCTTGGCAGGTAATCTGCTTCAGCACGTAGTGATGATGATGGTCACCAGCTGCTGCAACCTCCGCCGCCTTGATCGGCATCATCCCAGCTTTCAAGGAGCTGCTGCTGCTGCTGGCGCCTGCCGCATTGCGCTTCTTCTTCTTCTTCACCGCAATCTTGTAGCAGAGCTCTCTCAGCTCGATCTCGTACGTTTTCGTTTGCCAAGGCGATGGCGATGCATTCTGCTCCGATGCCTTCACATATGGGTGCACCCTGCCTCCTCCTCCTCCTCCTGCACGTGATTCCTTGGCTTGCACGCGTGCTGCACTGCATTCCCCCGTGCTGCAGCAGCACACGATCTTCTTACTGCGTCGACTACTGTTCGTTGCTGCTGCTGATCGAGTTAAAGGCGACTCGTCCTCAGGAATCGTCGATGATCCAATGCACGCCGCCATTGATTTGCAATAGCAGATCAGCTCTCTCTCGCAATATGATCGGTACTCCCGGCTATCTAACCTTCCTGCCGCGATGCTGCAATCTTCCTGTACTAAGCTTCTTCAGGAACTTGGCAGATTGTAATTGATCAATCTCTGCAGGCGCCACGCTCCCTGCTGCTGCAAGTCTCAGGATCGTCCCTTCCACAACATGCAAAGCTCCGCTTGAGCAGGAGCAGTTCTCATCATCCGCTGCTCAAAGTTTCTCAGCTTTCTCTCTGACCATCTTCGGAAAGTTACAAGCTTTTGAAAAAGAAGATGATGATAGCAGCAGGGAACTCCTTGACTCTTCTAACTCGTCAACAACAACACAACTCATGAGCTACTAGCTTGATGTTACAAGATCATGCAAGAGGAGAGGAAAAAAACCATAGGTACCCACAGCTTCACTATAAGCAGCTATTCTACTATGTCCACCACAGCAGCAGCTACTATTACTTAGTCTTTTCCTGTGCTATTACTCGAGTCTTTTCCTGCCACTGGTGAAAGCACACTAGGGTGGAACAAAAGTGGCAGAACTCAAAAATCCATTCGAAGACTAAAAGACCTGTATAACCAAATACATTAAATCACATGAGTCTTTTCCTGGATGAAAGCACACTAGGATGGAACAAAAATGGCAGAACTCAAAAATCCATTTGAAAACTAAACTACCCTGTGTAACCAGACACCTTAAATCACGTGAGCAGTGCGGCAAGGTGTCATTATATATTCTTCATAAGGACTGTTAACTCTGTGACGTCCAAAGTGTTCCAACCTAGTGTGCTTTCATCTGACTCTGCTGCACATTGCTGTCCCAACAGACGCTGCTGGCAGCTCAATACAAGAAGAAGAAGACCTCCTCCTGCTGATTTTCTTTTATAAAAACCTCCTTGACCCACAACATTCATCAGCTTCTTCTGCTGCTGTGCTCTCTGCTCTCTGATTAGACCACTTCCTACAACGTCACACTGTTGACTACAATCTCAGGTAGCAACAAGACCCAGATACTCGATTTCCTTGACGAACCAATTGCTCCTAATTCCTTTCGCCCAAGAATCCGATTTCTTCTACACACGCAATTGCTCCCCGCCGCCGGAGAATCAGCCACAAATCCTCACCTGCAATAATAATGAAAATTGATGACGAATTCGGCCTTGGACGACGACGCAACGCAAGGATCGTCGGAGGCGGAGGGAGACAGAGGAAACAGCGGTACTGAAGGTTGGTGGTAGAGGAGGAGGAACTCAGGAGCCGTGACTTTACAAGTAAAGCTCAATTTTAGTACTTCCAAGCACATGGAATTTAACCAAAAACAGGCTTATAATTAATTTATTGGAAAAACTCAGGTACGTTCTAGAGCACCGCAATTAAAGCATAACAATAAACCTTACAAGTTTGCTGACTTTTATCTCCCTTTTTGGTTTTTCAATTTATGGAGGCAGGAAGGAAGGGAGGGATGGGCTGCTCATTTATGAACCCACTCGCACCTAATTCCCACCAAATTTGATAGGAATTCATTTTAACATGGTGGAGTGTGCGGAGGTGGGGGGGAGGCCCAAGGGGCAGCGTTTCTTGTACTTATGGAATTTTCGCCAAATTTCGACCTGAAATGATTTCGACCTAAACAAAGGACTTTTCATGGGAAGATTGGTCCAAATTCGCCAGATTTTGAAGAAAAAAATTTCCAAATCGTCAGCGTCTTATGATAACCTTCAGAAGGAAGCCCAAAAATACAGAAGGATTCTGTTTTTTTCTATTTTCATATGTATTATGTAACCAAATTTGGCTAAATTGTTTTTTGGCTGATCACCACTTTGAATACATCACAAAATCCTTAAAAGAAACCCTTGGGGGTGGTGGAGCGGGGGAGGATTGATTGATTGATTTTGTGGGAAATTTGTGATGTAATTTAATCTCTGAAAGGTAGTTGAAACTTGAAAGAGAATCACTATTTAGGAGGGATAAAGAAATTATATTTGAAAGGAGAAAAGAAAGGTGGTAAGCACTGTCTTCTTTTCTAGCATTTTTTTTAAAGAATGTAGCATCCAGCATTCCAAACAAGATTTAGCCTATATTGACAAAAGTTCATAATGGATTTTGAAAACTATAGAAACTGGAGAAAAACTAACTCAAAACTTTAAACTGTTTTCAAATCGCATTAAACAAGATTTAGCCTAGAATGACAAAAAGTTTGTAAGGGGATTGTGAAAACCATAGAAAACTGGAGAAAAACTACCTAATTTTTTTTTGAACTGTTTTAAAATCACTTTAAAACATGACAAGATTTTCCCCCCTCAAAAATCTGGTGAAATTTTTATTCAGGGAATTTGTTCCAGAATAGAGTTATATGTAAAGCTGTTGAAAGAGGGCATGAGAACCCCCAGTTTGGCCAAAATAGGGGATGAGACTTGAAACTGGCACAAAAAAATACAAAGGGGTTGATGGGGTGCCAAACTCAATTTTGGACCAAAACTCAGGGGCAAATGAGTTTGGTCCCCAATTTGTGCCCATCGACACAATTTTTTGTGCCCAGAAGCTTCACTTATGCAAGAGCTTTCACTCTTTTCATTCTCAATAGTTAGCGCTTACTTGTATGCATTTGAACAAAACCCTTGTTCTTTGAGCATGAGTGCTTGCACTAAAGCATAAGGATAAGTATAGCAACAAATGAGGTGGTCGAATGTCGAAAGCCCAAGTGCTTTGCATTTTGAAGGATTGCCGCGATTGTCAACTAAAGCTTGAGTGCACGTGAAGTAGAAAGGAAGGACATTTTCAACAATTAATATGCAACCCAAAGCTTTGCATTTCCAATTTTTTGCAAGTGAGGTTAACAACTCTAATCAAATTTGTTTGAGAACATGTTTCACACCCAGGAAGAAGATGCCAAAATTTTTTACAAATGTCACACCCATGATATGTCTCTTTGGGGAGCATTTTTTTTGGCATTATGGTCTGACTTTGTATTTTGCCCCAAATTTTGTGAATCAGTGCAAGAACCTTTTCATTATAGGTTTCTCCAATCACTCAAGTGGAAACCATTGCCTAGACCTTGTAAAAGCCCTAATGTGGAACTCCAAAGTTTTATCAACTTAAGTTTAATATTGCCTCTCCCTCATGAAATAATCACTAGGCAAATTTTAACATGCTTACATTTGCATAAAAACCCATCTATGTTATGGCAACTATGTCATGTAAATAAGGAATGGCATGCATTTATAGATCAGAGCTTAAAATGGCAAGGTTTTGAGGTTGTCAAAAGTTAAAACATGTCTTACCATTAGACGATTAAACAGTTGTGTCTTTAAAAACGTTCTTTTGAAGAGTAGTTGCAATTTGAAGTGGAATACCTCAAGTATTGCTTGCATATGCAAAACTTGATGGAACCCAAAAAACAAAACAACTCTTGATTTTTGTAAATGTGAGTTCATAGGGTATGTATGAATGGATTATACTATCAAAAAATTGAGCTTCTAACTAATTATTTGTGTAAACATTATGGTTTGCAATTCTTAAGTTTTGTATGAATGGTTCTAAATGAACTTTAATCACTTTAGTCAATTAAGATTGAGTGAAATAACTTTCCAATACAATTTAGTTCAAGAGCATGCCTCCAACTAAACTTCTGATCACTTGTCTTGAAGGTCTAGAATTCATGGAGCTCTAAGGGTTTTTTAAAATTTAATCTTTGCTTCCAAGTGAACTTCTAACCACTTCAATGAAGTAGGGTTGAATGAACTAACTCTTTAATACAATTCAGTTCAAAAACATGCCTCCAACTAAACTTCTAACCACTTGTTTTGAAGGTCCATAGTTCATGGAGTTCTCTGCTAAGGGACCAAGTTTTTTTTAATTTTTAATTTATGCTTCCAAGGAAAACAACTAATTATGAAATTGAAATCTTGAACAACTAACTATGAAATAGAGCTAGTTGTAAGTCTATAGTTCTATGGGTCCACACAAATGGTAATGTGACCACTTGGTTGAACTAATGAAACCTCAATTGAACTTCCAAATCAAAGGATTTTTTTAAGGTATCCTTTATTTGAATTGAGTGCGTGCATTTTGAGGTTTTCAGGTTATCAATTGAACCACTTATAGGTCTGCAGCTCTATGGGTCCACACAAATGGTAATGTGACCACTTGGTTGAACTATTGAAACCCTAATTGAATACCCAAATTGAATAATTGTTTTAGGGTATCCTTCATTTGAATTGGGTGCATGCATTTTGAGACTTTGAGGTTGTCAATTGAACCAATTATAGGTCTACAACTTTGTGTGTCCATAGAAATGATCAATTGATCATTGGGTTGAATTACTAAAACCCTAATTGAACCAAAATTAGGTCTACCATTTGGGGTTTTCATTTGAGGACTTATTTTAGTTACTGAGGTTGTCATTGAGCTAGAGTGAGGTCTACAACTCACTAGAATTTCACTTCTAATCATATGTTCTCGCATTTGAGCTACTAATACTTAAAATAACTTTTGTATAATTTGCATTGGGTCATTGAACTTTTGCTTGGGTCTATGGGTGTTGGAATTGCACCTAATAGGACTATGGGGGTTCATTATGGCTTGTATGTAACCATTGAACTTCTATTAGGGTTTGCAAATCATGGAAATGCTCTTGTGGGTTTACAACACAGTGAGTAGGAGGTCTAAAAATGGGAATGTGTCTATATATATGTTGCAACTCTAATAGACAATGGCAACATTTAGTGAGGAGATTGATATGACCCAAGAAAGCTTGGAACTTTCCCAGGGCTAGGGCCAAGATGTTCAAAAGTTGAAAAGGAAAGGACCCAAGAAGGAAAAAAATGTAGAGAGCCATTGTGGAATCTTTGTACTTGAGTACTATGGCCATTAACTACAACACCCATTTTACAGCCTATTCCAGTGTGAAAAAGTAGGTCACACAATTGATTCCAATAGCTATTTGGAAGGCAATTTATAATGATTATGTGACTAATTACCCAAACTCACCATTTCATGAGGACACCTTGAAAGACTAATTGTGAAATGCCTTAAAGGATTTTAAGACTGACACTTCTAATGGAAAGGGGACTAAAAAGGTAGTTTTACAATCTTATGAGGTTTTGGCGCAACTCAAGGCCACAAATAGTCATGCCACAAGGAACATGTTTAAGTTAAGAAAAGATTTTATTGTTGGGACACCAAGTACAACAGTAATAAGTCTTAATTCTCCTAATTCCACTAAGGCAGATTGCCCTAGCCCAACCCTTAGGCCAACTATTTCACCTAACTCCAATAAAGGGCCTTTTGAGAAGCCAAAGACTAAACAAGAGATGCTACAACTCCAATCTAGGAGTCTTACAGCCATGGCATCTCACTTCCCAATGACCTTGGAGATCTATGATGCATTATTGGCTGCAAAAATGGACATCAACCATGAGTGCAAAAACAAGGTGAAGATCTCAAACTTGAAAGCAGCCCAAGGGCTAGGAGTAATTTCAAAGGAGGAATTTAGGGCACATTAGGTTAAAGCTTGCCTACACATGCAGTTAGAAGTCCCCAACCCATCCATGGTCTTCAAGATTAAGAAGATGGTCACCGATAACCTTGTATGTGAGGTCCATCCTCCTCTTATGCAGGAAGTTAGTGAATAAGGCTCCAAATTTGAAGAGGTGTGAATATCTTGGTTTTCTATTATCAAACCTCTTCATGAACCTTCTCCATTTTCTTTTCAACCCTCCAATACCCCATTCCACATCACCCTGTAACAATCATGGATCTTGTTATATGCATGCACTACATTTATGTTTGTATTGGGAATTATGATCATAATTTTCATGGGTCAAAATTTGGTAATAATAGTTGTGCAAAATTTACTTTTCATAAGTTCGTATGAAATAGACACAAATGTCATTCATTTATTTGTATTGTTTGAACATCAATTTCATGTGCATTATTTAAACACGAATGTCATATGCCTGTCGTATTGTTTAAACATTGATGTTGTGTGTCTATTCATGTTGTTTACACATGAATGCACAACATTCATGTTTAAATAATACAAATTTATGAAATAATAGATTTCACACGAATTTGGAACAAACCCATGAAGAATGTAAATTTGTGATGATTTCTCATCTCCCAATCTTGAGCATTATGAGCATTTGTTCTCCCATATATGTGAGATCCCCAAATAGGAAATCAAAGTATTCACTGTCATGAGTGAAACATTGTTGCCATTATTGATAGATGTTAGAGTGCTCACATTGTAGTAATATCTTGGATAGCTAGAATCTATGAAGATAAACAAGCCTTTGTGGCCAAGAATAATTGTGTTATTCATAACATAACGTTTTTTGTGACCATTGAACCAAGTCCAGTGACATGGATCCCGCCAAGGTTTTTAGATCTCAATTAGGGTCCCATCAATGAACCCAATGCATCATGGCAATTCCTACAAATAGGACTCTAGTGTAGCTCCCTCTTGGGTTGTAGGCCAAAAGATCTCATCCACAAATGCAAAATTAATGCAAGATGAAATGAAAATAACATCATCACACACCGAGTTTTTGGCCTAATTCCACATGAAAAAATCATATATGGTGACATTGTCATGTTTGAGGAAGAAAACAAAGTTTGGAAGGCATTACTCAGGGCTTAACTTCGATGGTCTCCCAAAAACAATAGGGGTTTCATTTGTAGATCATGCATGGGAGATGATTATAAACACCATAGTGGATGCCAAGTCTTCAAATTTTGTGGCAATGGAGTTAATGAGGTTTTTGAATAGTGCTAGGGTGGATTATAATGTGGCTAGCATATCTCAAACACCATTAGTTGGGTCCATAGAATGCCCACCCCCCTCTTCCATCTCTCTTGCAATGAACAAATCTCCATAAGTACAAGTAATAAACCCCACATGAAAGAGCATTGAAGCCATTTGATCCATGTCATACAAGACTTCATCATCACTTGAAAAAGAGCTTAAGTTCAATGAAGAACTAGAACTTGAAAAAGAAACCATTGCTTAAAAAGAAAGAGTAAAAGAAACAAAAGAAAAAAAGTTGCAAAAAGAGAGCTCAAATGAAAAAGAAAATAGCTTGAAAAAATGGAAACCCTAAAAATATAGAGCAAAAAGAAAAACCAGATGAAGAAAAAACCAAAGAAAGAGTTTAAGATGGGAATGTTTTTTGACCCCACATAAACCCTACTAAAACCCTCAAACATAAAAAAACAACAATTTTTTGGGGCAACCAATATTCCTTCCAAAAATTCATTTGGTCCCCACTTTTTGGAAACTAATCCCCAATTTCCAAGTTTGGTCCCCATTTGGTAAACCTAATAAACAACCCCAAACCAGGGATGAAAGTGAAAACTAAGGTCCAATTGAGGGTGAACTAAAGATGACTTTACAAATACTTTAATATTTCTTTTATTTTTGTTTGAAAGTTTGGGAAGTTTCACCAAAGAAAAAAATCACTAGGAATGTGGTGGGATGAGATTGATTGATTTATAACTTAATTGATATTTGTTGGCATCTTTCTATTATTAGGTTAGGGTAACTAGGTTTAGGGTAGTGAATTGGGTTATCATTTCTTTTCATTTCTTTTTTTTGTGTTTTTTTAAAAGTAGAGGCATAGAAATTTATCCTAGCATTCAAGTTTGAAAGTTGTTGAGAGACATTTATTACATGCACTCTATTTTTTTGGTTTGCAAAGGACAAGAGTGGGGCATAAGGTTTACTACTTATGGACTCTCTTAAGGGGGCCCAACAAAGTTCCATTTGCAAAGACATTTTTATTTTCAGATTTGTTGGTCCTAGCTTGTATTAGCCAACTTCGTATGCATTTGGTAAGCCATAAAGTTGTGTAACTTGTTTGGTTATGTGTAGGGTAATGCCCAACGCCATGGACATTACTATATAAGGACTCCCATGAAGTGGAGCCTAGGTAGCCAATGGCATTACGTGTTGTAAAAATTGACAATTTTAATTTTTAAAAATATTCCTATGGTACTTGACCATAAACATAAAAATAAGGGAATTTTTCAAAATAGATGGACAAAAGGTTGCCACATTTCCAAGTTTATATGTAAGATAAAACAAATTGTTAACTTTGTTAAAAACCATTAATCTACTATCAAGATGTGATGTGAGCAATACACTAAGTGTATCATAAACATATTTTCACAGTTGAGAAATAAACCTTACATATGAAAATTTGACACCTATTATACATTTACAATCATTTTTTTATTGTAATTAACTATTATTAACCATATGTCATTGATACATTAAAGATTTATTAATACATTAATGTCTATTGATACACTAAAGACCTTTGGATACACTAAAGATTTTTCAACACATCTAAACATAGAAAGAGAGGGAATTTTTTCCAAAATAAATGGACAAAAGGTTGCCACGTTTCAAAATGTATGGGTAAAGTCAAAAATTAATTAATTAAATCAAAACACACCATTATGTTGTTAACTAGTAACACATGGTGTGACAGTTGAAAAAAATAATTTTGGATATGGGAAAATTTGACACGTGTTACGCATTTCCTACCACTTTTCAACTTTAAATAGTTGGTATTTGCATTTGTTAATTTATTATTGTTAACAAATAGGAAATCTAGTCAAATGCAAACATAAA
>Ga0116228_10002339_pt1 | contig 16393 bp, 15 predicted proteins | sample S1TSphfallax_2_FD_89694 | JGI IMG/M metagenome (GOLD analysis project Ga0116228, IMG submission 89694) | Host-associated microbial communities from peat moss isolated from Minnesota, USA - S1T2_Fc - Sphagnum fallax MG | ecosystem: Host-associated > Plants > Peat moss > Unclassified | place...
TGCGGGTGCTGGTGATCGACGACGAGCCGAGCATCCTCGCCGGCATCAGCTATCTGCTGGGCAGCTGGGGATGCGAAGTGATGACCGCAGAGGATGCACAGCAGGCCATGGAAGCCGTGCACCTGTGGATGCAGCCACCGGACATCGTGATTTCCGACCTGCGCCTGCGCGAAGGCACGGGGCTAGACGTGATCGCCCTGCTCGATCGCTACTACCGTCGCCGCCCCGGCGATCCGCCGCCTTTCGCACGAGTGCTGATCACAGGCGAGACCCGCAGCGATTTCCTGCGAAACGTCGACCCGAGCACGACACCCGTGCTTTACAAGCCGGTTTCTCCCGACCGGCTTCACGATGTAATGGTTTCTGCCCTTTCTGTCCATCGGGCAGCCGTCTGAGCCGAATGGCCTGCTTGCCCGCGGACCGGGGGAAGGCTATGTTTCCCCGTACGGGGTAGCCTGTGGCACCACAGGCGGAGGGACTGGAATGCGTATTCTGATCGCGGACGATCATCGGCTCATCATCGACGGAGTGAAGATCAAGCTCCGCGAGCTGGGCGATCATGTCCAGTTCGTCGAAGCCGACTCGGTGGCGCAACTGCGTAGCCGGCTCGCGGAAACACCACTGCCCGAACTGGCCCTGATCGACATGGCCATGCCCGGTGCCGATGGCATCGAGCACATCAGGCATGCCGTGGAGGCCCTGCGGGAAGCCGAGGATGAAAACGGCCTGAGTCGCCAGCGGCCCGTCGTCGTGCTTTCCGGCACGGAGGATTCCAACGCCATCCGCCATGTCCTCGATCTGGGCGTACAGGGCTATATTCCCAAGTCTTCGCCACCGGACGTGCTGCTCAACGCCGTGCGCCTCGTGCTGGGCGGCGGCATCTACGTACCGCCCGAAGCGATGAAGCCACCGGCTCCGTCGAACAACACCATGAGCTTCGCCACGAACGGGAGCGAGCAACTCGCTACCAAGGAAAAGCTGAAAACCGTGCTGACGGAACGGCAGATGGATGTGCTCGGCCTGCTGGCCAAGGGCAAGCCAAACAAGCGCATTGCCACCGATCTCGGCATCAGCGAAGGCACCGTAAAGATCCACCTCGCGGCGATCTTCCGCGCACTGCATGTGCGCAATCGCCTGGAGGCGCTGGTCGCGGCACAACACCTGGCCGACTGACTCCCGGGTCCTGCACATACGCCCGATCCATAAGGCATACGCCAGAAGCACTAGGCCGCCCGGTTACGCCCCCTTGACTATCGCGCGGCATCTCGCGGTCCCCTACATTCGTCATGAGACCACGCGCCCCAAGGGCCGCTTTCATGATCGCGTCGCATTCCTTTCATGGCAGGACCGCGTCGCCCCATCGGCTTATCGTCCGCAAGGGCCTGCTGCCGATAACCCTGATCGCCCTCGCCCTGGTCGCCGCACTCATCTATCTGCACGCCGAGGCGATCTCGGCCGAGGCGCGCAACGTTGCCCGCATCCAGGCCATTCGCATTGCGGCGGCACTGCCGCGCAATGCAGGTGACGATGCACTTCGGGTGGCCATGGCCAGGACGCTGGCACGCAGTGTTCCCACGGGGCGTGCATCGCTGCGCAAGGACGACGGCAATACGCTGGTAGTGGACAGCGAACGCCGGCTATCGACGCGACATACCCTGACCGTACGATTGAATACACCCTCCGGCGAACTGGAGACCGTCTCGGATGCGTCATCGCTGTACGAGCGTCGCGTGGCCGCCGGATTCATGGGCCTGTGGCTGGTGGCCGGCATTGTCTACACGCTGTTCCTCTGCCTGCGCAGCGTCGAAAACGAGACGGCCGTAACGCTGCGAGCCATCCGCGTGAGAGTGGAACATGCGCTGCATCGTCGCCAGCCCGTGACGCGGTATTCCGCCGAAGGCGAAGCCGAAGCGCTCGATGGCCTGCTGGCCGAACTCGACGACGTGCGCCACCGGCACGAGCTGGCCATGACCCATGCGATGCGGCTACGCCTGCACGACATCGCGCGCAACACGCGCTTCATCGAGCAGCTGGGCGATCACTTCCGCCAGCCGCTGCATGCTCTCTCCCTCTTCGTGGCGGGCATGCAACCCGGTGACGACGTCCGCCAGCGCGCCGTGCAGTCGCAGATGCGCGGCAACCTCACGCGCCTGGGCGAGCTCCTGGACGGCATGCTAGACCTCGCCCGCTTCGACGCCGGCGCCGTCGAACCCGCGCCGGTACGCCTGCTGGCCGCCGACCTCTTCGTGCGCCAGCGCACCGTCACCGCCGGCGATGCCGGGCGGCAAGGCGTCACGCTGCGCTGGCGTGGCGGCAGCACGGCATTGCACGGCGACCCCGCCTTGTTGGGCGAGCTGCTGCACCGCCTCCTGGTCAGCGCCATCGCCAGCACGCCCCACGGGCGCGTGCTCGTCGCCGTCCGCCGACGTGGCGACGACATCCGCCTGGAAGTCCGTGACAACGGCATGGGTTTCGAGCCCGACCAGCTGGCCCGACTGTTCGACGGACTCGCCCGCCTGCCCGGTCATCCGGGCCTTGGCCTCGGCCTGGCCGTCGCGCGCCGTATCGTCGATACCCTGGGCGGCCGGATCGGTGCCCGCTCCATTCCCGGCCGGGGCACGCTGTACTGGGTGAAGCTGCCCGGTGCCGGGGCAGGCCTGCCCCGGGGCGTGCCGCCCGTCTCACGATTCACCACGCCCTGACGCCAGCCCCTGTCGTCGGCGAGCCGACCGGCGTATCTTTGCCGGGCTCCCTGTGGGGCCATCGAGGATGGGTTCGTGACAAGCGTCAACTGGTCGGAAACGGCGCCCATGGTGGCGTTCGTGGGTACCTTCGCGGCCGCCATCGGCCTGCCCGTCCCGGCCATGCCCACCCTCATACTGGTGGGCAGCGGCCTGGCCACCGCGCACTCGCCGCTGCTGATCCTGTCCACCTTCATCGGTGCGCTGGCCGGCGCCTTCGCGGGCGACGCCGCATGGTTCCTCACCGGCCGCCGCTTCGGCTACCGCGTGCTCGACGGCCTTTGCCGGATCTCCCTGTCACCGGATACCTGCGTACGTCGCGCCAGCGGTTTTTTCGAGAAACGTGGCGTCAAGCTGCTGCTCATCGCCCGCTTCGTGCCGGGCCTGTCGCTGGTCGCAATTCCCATCGCAGGTGCGGGCGATACGCGGTTCTCGCGTTTCACCTTTTACGACCTGCTGGGCGCCGCGCTCTGGATCGCCGTGGGTCTCGTCGTGGGACTGGTGTTCTACCGGCAGATCGATGCCGTACTCTCACTGCTGCGCCAGTTCGGTATCGGTCTGGCGGCCCTGGCCGTCGTCGGCCTGCTGGTCTGGATCGGCTTTCGCTTCGTCCGCCGCCAGTTGCTCATCATGAGCTTCCGACGCGCACGGATTTCCGTGGACGAACTGGTACTGCTGCTCGCCACGGACCCGGGCGCGCTCATCGTCGACGTGCGCTCCGCCGCCAGCCGCCGCACCGATCCCTACGTGATACCTGGCTCCCACCTGTTCGACTTCGCCTCCGCGGACGCCGCCCTGGCGACACTGCCCCGGAACAGCTCCGTGGTGGTCTACTGCTCGTGCCCCAACGAAGCCTCCGCCGCCAAGGTGGCCGAACGCCTCGTGAAACTGGGTTTTTCCAACGTACATCCCCTCACGGGCGGCCTCGACGCCTGGCGTGCGGCCGGCCGGGACGTCCAGGCAATCGTCGCGACCACCTGAACAAACTCGCCTTCCGACTTGTGCCTCCCTCCCGCGCCGACTAAACTAGCCGGCTTCGTGCGCATGGGTCGTTAGCTCAGTCGGTAGAGCAGCGGACTTTTAATCCGTAGGTCGACGGTTCGAGTCCGTCACGACCCACCATTCGCGTCACGCGGTTGCTGTGTTGTATACCAGCGCCCTTCGACAGACCGTCCGCCATCGTCGTCAACGCGCCAGCAGTGCCTCGACCTGAGTACGTAGCGCGCCGATCTCTGCTTCCAAAGCTCCGAGGCGCTGATCGCTGTGCTGCCAGCCGGCAATCAGGTACGGTACCAGTCCGACATAATTCACGTTCTGCAAGAGAGGCATCTGCCGGCTCTCCTGATGTGGCGGCGTGTAATCAGATGGTTCCATGCCCGGTAGATATGGCGTCGTGTCCCCCACCCACACCATTTCTGTTTGCACCGCATCTTTCTCGCCATCCACGAGCAGTGGAAACTGAGCCTGCAGCTCATGAGCGAACAGTCCAACCAGCGGCCTGTCCGTCGCCGGCCGGCGGGTGTCGTTATACGTCAGGGGATTGAGGACACGCAGGCCGGCAGCAACCTCTGGCGCAGATAGCGAGCTGGCGTTTGCCTTGATCCGGTAATCGGAGTTCTGTGACAGAGTACCGGCAAAGAAGGCGTTTCCGTTGCTGTCGAAAATGTGGCTATTTGTTTTGCCCGCAATGTGAAAGCCGATGAGTGTGGTCGGGCTGCCGGCACCACCCTCGTATGCATGAATCGCCGCCAGGTGCTTGACGCCCCAGTGCGTCCACCTGATACCCATGTAATGACTGGACGGAGCCTGGCAGTCGATCTGTACGGCCGGCGTCAGATCCCCCGCCCATTCACCGTATGCACCTCCGATGCCGTTGTCTGAATTGCCGTTGCTGACCCTGAATGCATATTCGAACTTGACGCCTGTCCGGCCGATACCGGAGCCGCCGCTGAACGTCGGATTGACCTTCGGCAATGCGCTGGTGATTCTCGCGTCATCACCGGCAGCCACCGTACCGGGTGTCGTACCAACAGTCAGGAATCTCGCATCGTCTCCGGCAGCCACCGTGCCAGCCGATGTACCGATGTTCCTCGTAGATACGTTGCCAAGTGCACCGAGTTTATTTTCGGCCAGGGCAAGTCGATTCGAAATACCTGATGTGGTCGAGCCATCGCCATCTATAGCATTGACAACCTCACCCACATCAAGATCCAGCTTTCTGAAAGCAGCCGTTACGCTGTCACCGCCGATGGGATCGAAGTTTATTCTCTGGATATTCATCGCCATATGGCCTCCTTAAATTGCGATAGGAAAAGCAAGGAAATCCCCTCATCAGGCCCTTACGCTGGAACCCAGACTTTCCAATAAAATTGCTGCGAGAATGGATATTCCCGGGACTGCTCGCCTTGCCACTCAAGATGGCGGCATCGCCCATCCATGCCAGCGGCTACCGATCTGGTTTAGAAACGGATTTCTGCGAGACCGACCCGGCCTCCAGCAATGACACGCGCTGTGACAGCAGTGCATTCTGGGCTTTCAGAGCCTTGATACACTCGACGAAGAGTGCCGACAGACCCGCGTCGTTGACGCCAAGCACGTCATCGATCGGCTTGTCGTTCGTATCCCAACCGGACCCGAGGTTGTCGACGGCCGCAGGAAGCACCTGCTTGACGTCCTGCGCAAGCACGCCACACGTACGCGTGTATTGAGCGGGAACGGAGTTCCCCTCGGAATCGGTGGCGTTACCAAGCACCCGCTTCTCATAGGACTCATACCCGACGATCGCATCGATCTTGTCGAGGGGCTCGGTGAGAACGACCATGTGGCGCTTCAGCCGGGCATCCGACGTGCTCTGCCACGTTGTAGCCTGGGCAACGCCATTGTGCTGAAACATGAACGAGGCATTCGTTCCATCGAAATGCGAAGTGACCAGCCGCGAGTAGGTCGCGCCACCCGTGACATCCACGCATTGCAGACGCATGAAGATATTTCCGCTGACGTCGGCGATGGTGTTCTGGAAATAGTCGCTATATACCAGGCCACCGATATTTGCCGAGCCGGTCGTTCCAAAGGCAACCACACCCCCGAGCTTCGCGCTGATAGCACCCGTAATCGATCCACCGGATCGCGGCAACGCATTGTTAGCCGTCATCTGGGCAGCCCCCGCAGCAGCAGCGTTCGAGGCAAAGCGGGAATCGTCTCCTGCGGCGACAGAGCCTGCCACATCGCCGACCGCGAGAAACCGGGGATCGTCCCCGGCGGCGACTGTTCCGGCCACCGCCCCGACATTCCTGCGGGCCGCGTCGCCCAGTTCCCCAGCCACCGTTTCCAGTGCCGTCAACCGCGCCCCCACCTCGCCTATAGGCAAGAATGCCGTACCCAGCGACTCGAAGTTCAGGTCAATCTTTCGAAACGCACGCGTGACGTCGTCCCCACCTTCGACGACAGGGCGAAAATTGATACGTGAAAACTCCATTCATACCTCCCATGAGTATCCTTGGCGTCGGAACAATCAGAACTCGGCGCGGAAAAGAACGACGCCACTGCTATTCATCTGCGCCATCGCGCCACCGGAAGGCGTTCCATTGGGGCTGCCCGAGAAATCAATGAAACACTGGCGGTTATCCCCCGAGTACTGGGCGATGCTGGCGTTCGACATCGTATACGCCGCGACCTGGGCCATTTCACAACCGAATGTCGTGCTCTGCAGGATGCAATCGGGCGTACGTCGCATAGGCACTTCATACTGGTTGTAGAACCTGACATTCGTCGCCGAACCCCAGCGACCGATCATGTAAAGCTTGCTGGTGGTCGTATAACGACGGACAAGAGCTTCCTCGACGGACATGGGCCGGCGCTCGAATGGTGTCGCCGGAGCAGCCGGATCATCCACCTCCTCAACCTGTATCTGTGAAAGATCCAGGTACTGACCGGTCGTCCAGCTACCAACAGGATCCACGCCCCCGGTACTGTCATTGTTGAAAAGGTAGATGCCAAGGAACAGATTGCTATTGTCGCCTATCGTTTTCCCCGCGATGCCACCTACCGGAAACCTGACCGTGTATCGGGCCCAGTTCACGTTGATCGACAAGGACGTACTCTTGACGACCGAGGTCGATCCATTGCTTCCGAAGTTCTGCTGCAACGCTACGGCGATGGTTCGAGATGCATTCGACTTGACCCAGAAGGATACGGCAACGTAGCGACCATTCAACGTAGCCACGTTTTCCATGTAGTGGCCGACACGGATGATCCCTCCTGCACCACCAAGCGTGGCGAGCGATACAGGTTGAAGCCTGGCGAAGTAAGCCGGATCGCCGGGAACCTCCGTCTGGCCGGCCGGAAATGCCTGCGCAGACAGACTGACCGTGGAACTGCCGCTTCCGCTCGAGCCGGTATATGCCTGCCCGAGGAAGCGATCGGGACCCCAGATAATGGTATTGGGGCCACCCGGCGCCGTCACGTTCAGGCCGCCTTGCCAGAAGTCGAAGTTGCCATTGATGACCTTGTTGCGCCAGGCACCCATGTTGAACCGGGTGTCGTCGCCGGCGGCCACCGTACCAGCGCGATTGCCCACGTTCATGCCGGATGCCTGTCCGAGACCCGCCACGATGGCTTCGACTTTGCTCAGTCTTTTATCGATGGCGTTCTGATCAATAAGGGTGTCGCCTAGCGCGCCAAAGTTCAGATCGAGCTTGCGCAGGGCACCTGTCACATCGTCGCCGCCCATTTGCAATGGAACAAAATTGACCCTGGAGAAATCCATAATTAGCTTCCTGGATATAGGGGAATTGAATGGTATTGAACTGGCGTTTGAAAGACGCCAGCGGGCACGCGCCGACCTTCCTCAATATCCAGTGACATCGACCAGAAGACTTGATCCCTTGAGAAAGGTTCCAAGGCCGGGTATGACCTGCTGGTTGAAGAAAAAGTACCCGCTGAAGTTCATAATGCCCATGACAAGTCCTATGCCAAAACCCGGCGAGCGAAGCACGAAGCTACTCGTGGTGACAATGCCGTACTTCTGGTGCTCCACAGGCTCACCTGCCTTGTATTCCTGTGAATGGCTCTTGCTCTGGACCAGGGCATACGCCTTTCCGGGTGGCTCCGGCGCGTGATTGACACGAGCATAGGGACCATCCATATCGAATGAACCAACGAACGAACTCACGATGCGCATGTACTGGAAAGCAGACGAGAAGCAAAGTTCTCCGCGCTCGTTCCATACTCTCAGTCCTGCGCCATCTGCGTCGCTCGGGGCCTGTGGCTCGTCGAACACGTAGTAAGTAAAGGCGCCCCTGTACCAGAACTCAAACTGGTAAAGGTCGCCCCCAAGCGACGCCATATGGGAAAGGGTGGCGAGGTTAGGAGCGCTTGACCAGTCGCCAAAGGGCGACGATGGCGCCGAAGATGAATCCGGACGAATGGCAATCACAGGGTTACGTACGCTCAAAGGAATCTGAATAACCCGGTCATATGCCATGTCGATTCCCATATATTGGGAGCCTCCCGTCGGCGTACCCTGGGCGGACGTCACATACCCTTTGTAACGAAGCGCCAGATTCTTCGACTGGGAATCAATAACTAGATTCCCAGTGTCATTGGAAACGATCCATCCTGCGCTCGACATCAATAGACCCCGTAGTACAAGTTACACGCAGATGTATTGAAGTACTTCTCGGAAGCCCAGCTGATCGTGGATCCGCTAATGGTTACCGCTGGCATGACGAACTCCACCTTTTGAAGAACAATCGCAAACCATGGCCTCCCGGAGAGAAGCCGATCATCGTTGAAAGATCCGCTATCACCGTCGCCGCCTTTGGTCTGAATCATCCCGAGCACACGGGTAAGACTGTCGCTGACATCAAGGGTGGAACTTCCATTCCTGTCCCAGACCTGCAATCCCTGTGGCATCTTGCTATCTCCGCGGATCTTATGGAATATCGCTACTTAATCTGCTTTTGCTTGATTCTTTCGCAAATTACGGATTCGATATCTGCAATTCGCGCGACGGCACTTTTCAGATCACGACGTAGATCTTCAATGGAAAGTGCGTTGTCCATGCTTGCTTCCAGGGCCATACCCTTGGCATCGACTGCAAGACGCTTCACAGACTCCGATGCAACCATCTCGGTCTTGCCATCGACAAATACCGGAGTCGCGCAATAATCAACCTCAGTAACCCAGAACGGACAGATATCCAATGCTTTCTGCGCTACCACGCCGGCCTGATGTTGTCCGCCGTCGATGAGATCCCATTCGGAGAAAGCATTTGCAAGTGACAGAGCCATTCCGCGCTTCACGTCACGTCGCCGGATATTCTTCTTCAGTCGCTCATCCGATGGCGTAACCGATCCGGTGGCCACAATGCTTCCATTGACCTGGATATTTCCACCATTGAACGTAAATCCCGTTGCGGTGAACTGCATCGCCCGGAACGTACTGTTAGCCGCATTTACCGAATCCAGGCTCATGACTGGGTTCATACGTATCAGAAGACGTCCGTCGCCTGACCGCGAGAGGTAGCTGAAGACCGTGCCGCCGACACCGAACATGCCAAAAGCATCGTTGGTGTCGTTGACGCCGTCGATGATGGGCTCGTCGATCGCCCCGCTATTGAATGTGCGGAAGATATAGCCGCCTGCGCCCGTGCGAACATCAAGCTTACCCGCAGGAACGGCATCGCGTCCCACCATGACTGAGCCTGACACCACGCCGCCTGATCGTGGAAGCGCTCCATCCGCCACGGATCTGGCCTGGGCTGCACGATCCGCCAGATCCGAGAAGCGCCGGTCATCGCCCGCGGCCACAGTGCCCGCCCCGAGCCCCACGTTCCGGCTCGCTGCGTCTCCGAGTCCACCGATTATCCTTTCCAGACGAACAAAACGCTGACCGATCTCACCCTGGTCAGCCAGCGAATAGTTCAACTGGCTGAAATTGAGGTCAAGTTTCCGAAGTGCACCGGTCACATCGTCCCCGCCATCCTTCATGGCGCCAAAATCTACCCTGCTGAATTCCATTACCAGATTCCCCCGATCGGATTCGTTATAGCTCGGCATCCGCAGTAAAGTGCATGCCGTAATTGATCTGGTTTGTGGACTTCATAGTGGAAGTCCAGGTGAAAGCCGAATCGGTCGCCGTGTAGATCGCGGCGACGATGTCGGTTGCGGCCCCGCCGTCGGAGATTTTTCCGGATGCGCCAGATACGCTGGCATACAAGGTGATGGCAGGTGTCACACGCTTGGGTACCCTGAAGTACACGGGGCGGCTGAACGCCACCGCCGAAGCAAGTCCGGGCGTCCATTCATTGAGGAATCCGCCTGCCTGGGGCGTACCGGGACGCACGTCCATGCCATAGGACTTCTCGAAGTATCTCTGGCAAAGCTGGAGTTCCAGGGCCAGCGGGCGACTCTCGTACCCGGTATCCCCCTCACCGGCCTTCAGCTCCACATCGGCAAGGCAGACCACTCCACTCTGCTGTCCGGCATATCCCGATGTCGGGCCGAAGCTGCTACCTGCATCCAGCCAGATGTTCAGCTTCAGGAAATCGGTGTGATCGGCTCCGAGCACCTTCCCGCTGATCGAAGGCAGGTCGAAAGTCAATGAATACCTCCGCCAGGTACCGTCAAGGCTCACCGACTGTCCTGCGACGCCGGAAGCCGAGGATCCACCAGCGCCGAAATACTGTTCCAGATTTACGCCAATGCGCTTTCCCGCAACGGAAGCCGATGCCAGGAACGATACGGTGACGGTTCGTCCCGCCAACGTACCCACGCCTTCAATGCATTGTTGAAAGACAGAATAGCTGTTACTTGCCTGAGTCGACGCGATGGTATGCCGGATTGCATAGCGCGACGTCGACACGTCGAGTGACATGGGAATTCTTTCGCTGATGCAGGACAGGCCGACATTGCTGGCCAGCCAACGGTCGGCGGTGTAGCCCACCGAGAAAGGCCCCATGCCCCGCTGCCAGATGTCGAACGACGGATTGATGAGTACATTCCGGAATCCGCCCCACACAAGCCGGGGATCATCACCCGCCGCCACGGTACCGGCCACGGTCCCCGTATTCATGGCGGATACCGGCCCCAATGCCGAGGCAAGCGATCCGAAATTCAGATCCAGTTTTCGCAGGGCGCCCGTGACGTCGTCACCGCCCGTCTGGATCGGCTGGAAGCTGACACGTGAGAAGTTCATTGCAATATCCTCATAGGGCCGGCGGATGAGTCAGTGAAAGCACGGTCTGTGCTGGACGAGGCCCCCGAGCATCAAAGCTCAGCGTCGGCCGTCCAGTGAAAATAAGCGCCACCGGCACCAGGTGCGTTGTTCACGAACCATTCGAAGCCGCTTTCACCGACCACCCTTATCCCCAGGCCAGTATTCGAACTATCACTTTGAGCTGCCTGGTTGACGGCTCCATCGACGGCAGAGTATCCCGTGATGACGGGCGACTTCCGTTTCCTTACAGAAAAACCCTCCTTCATGATGATGGTCGTGCCATGCGAGATACCATTGCTGTCGATGCAAACGCGCCCCTGCCATTCGATCGCCCCCGGCTTCGTTTCCAGGTTGTAGCTCTTCTCGTAATAACGCTGGCATAAGGCCAGTTCAGCCGCGCGATCCCGACGCTCGAAGACCGTATCCACGGTGCCGGGCTTCACCTCCACATCGCTGATATAGACAGTCGCACTCTGCTGGCCAATGGATCCCGACCGCATGGCAAAAGAAGGACCCGCATCCAACCAGAAGATCAATTCCAGGAAATCGCTTCCCGATGCCCCGATGAGCCTGCCCGATAGCGATGGAAGATCGAAGTGCAGTGTGTATCGACGCAGGCTCCCGGAAAGGGCGATTGACTGCCCCGGAAGTTGCACGACCGCGGAGCCGCCGGGCCCCATGTTCTGCTCCAGGTTGACACCGATGCGCTTGCCATCCAAGGAAGCCGATGCAAGGAACGACACAGTCACCGTGCTCCCGGCAAAGGTGACCACATCCTCGATACGTTGCTGTAGCGCGGAAAAACTGCCATCGCCGGGTACAGATGCCACTGAACACCTTACGGCATTACGTGACGACGAGGCCCCTGCCACTAGTGGGAATCGATCCACGACACAGGTATTTCCCGCGCTGGTGGTAAGCCAGCGGTCAGCGGTATAACCGTTCGTAAACGGCCCCGGCCCGCGTTGCCACACGTCGAATGATGCATTGAGTATCTTGTTGCGCCAGATATCCCTGGTCAACCGGTCATCGTTTCCCGCCGCAACGCTACCTTCGACCGTACCGACGTTCATGCCTGCAGCGTTGCCGAGCGACTGCCCGAGATCGCCGAAGTTGAGATCTAGTTTTCGGAGGGCACCGGTGACGTCGTCACCGCCGATGGAAACCGGAACGAAGCTCACTCTGGAGAATTGCATCGTCAGGCCGCCGATTGACCGGGCATGGCCGGCCATGCAGGGTTTGCCACGCTTGTATCCGCCCTGTTCAACTGGACGCGATAGGCCTTCCATCCATTGAGCGCGTTGGCTTCTTCCTGTGTGGCAACGCCAAGGTCGGTTGCATCCTGCAGCGGAGCGATGGCCTCGGCAGCGCTACGGAGCAGGTCACGCTGGCGTCCTATATTGAACGACAGGATTTCTTCCGGAGAAAGGGCAGGTACGGGATCGGGAACGTGGCCCTGATCGAGCCATGCCTGGAACTGATCAGATTGATAAGTACCGGTACGAGGTACGAATGCACCGGTCTCAGTGTCATGCACATAGCCGGGATTGGATGTCAGCTGGTAACGAGCCATTTCATAACTCCGCGTCTGCCGTCCAGCTGCCCTGGACGTAAATGGATTTGATGGTGTTGAACCCGCCCGGAGGAAATATCGTCGTGCACGAGAACTCGCTTTCCGTCACGATGAAGGGCGCCGTCTGACCTGCCTGCCACCCTGTCCCGGAAAGAATCACCCAGTTGTTGCCGGACGACGGAACGGTCGATGATCCCCAGAACGTCAGCGCTGGCGGTACCCGCATGCGGACACGCAAGGGTACGGAGGCCACCACGCCGGTATCGGCATACACCATGTTTGCTCTGGGCTGTGCCGAGATCGTACTGACGGGGGGCTGGTCGATATCGAAACTCTTCTGGAAATAGCGCTCACACAGCTGCTGTTCGATCGCATAAGGCCTGCGCTCGAACGACGTCAGCTGGTCTCCCGTTTCAAGCTGGATCTGCGAAATACAGATGGTTGCCGACTGGTTTCCGACACCACCGGACCGCGCTGCAAAATCGCTTCCTGCATCCAGCCAGATGATCACCTGGAGGTTATCACCCGACCCTTCTGGTGCAGATAACGCCGGCACGTCGATCGTCGTCGCATAGCGGCTCCAGGTACCGACGGTAGAGGCAACGAACTTGCGTGAACCGATACCGGTGGTCACATTCCCTCCGTTGCTCTGCACCAGCTCGACACCGATGCCGGCGGGGCTGCTGACGTAGGCCCAGAACGACAAGGTTACTTTTCCACCTGCCAGCGTTGCTGCATCTTCGACGGCCTGTGCAAGCACGGCATAGGAACTCTGCGTACCCGCACTGGACACCGTCGCACGGAAGGCGTAACGGCCGCATCCTGGAAAGACAGGTGCCCACACGCCAAGCGGTACGCGCGCGACGTCTACCTTCGACTCTACCGTCCTTACGCGCCAGCGATCCGCCAGAAAACGCGATGAAGACGCTGGAACGGTACCCACCGATCCACGCTGCCAGAAATCGAAGTTTCCGTTGATGAGGCGGTTGCGATAGGCCGACATCGAGGTCGCCAGGCGATTCATCTTCGCCTCAAGCTGGATTTGCCTGGCACCGATCTCACCACTGTCGGAGAGTGCCGATTGCAGGTCGCCGAAGTTGAGATCGAGTTTTTTCAGGGCTGCCGTTACGTCATCTCCGCTACTGGCGATCGGACGAAAATCGACTCTGGAGAACTGCATGATTTACTCCATTTCACTATGCGAAAGGCGCCCTCAGAACCCCGATACATCCGCGAGAATGACCGATATGGGTGCACCGCCTCCCCGGGTGTTCACCCGGACATTGCCGGGCAGGTCAAGTGACCCTACGTTCTGGACAAGTGCAATATCCAGGCTTTGTCCCGATATGCGCATCGCGCATTGCGCAACGGTGCGAAAGGTAAAGCCGCCCCATACGCCATCGCCCGTGAGTACCTGATACTGGAACCCCGGATCGACAAAACATACCGCCGGCGTTCCGGCCGGCAATGCAAAGGACTGAACGGGACCGACACCACCCTGATCCGGAAAGATCAGGCCGGTGTTCGTATTGATCGAACCGATGACCCGCAGGTATCGCTGTGCCGCATCGAAAGCTAGCCGGGAGTCATCGGTGAAGACCTGCATGCCGAATCGCGCGCCGACGTCCTGCGGTGGCCCGAAAACCCAGTAATCGAAACTCGTCGAGCCCTTGCCCAGGTAGTATTGGATCACGCCGGCGTCCACCCCCAGGACCGCCGCGAAACCCGGGCTGCGTATGAACACCATGGACGGGCCTGTATCGGGTACGTTTAACTGACCGTACCAGCCACCCGCATAGGTATTCGTTCCGATATTCACCGTACCTTTTGCGATAAGAGCCAGATTGGGATAGTTCGCATCCAGAAGGATGCCGCCTGCATCGTTCAATACCTGATAGCCGACCGACATCAATAAGCTCCGTAGTAAACGAGGGTCGATCCGGTGAACGTGGTACCGAACCCAGTGTTGAACGACCAGGAAAGCGTCGCTCCGGAGAACGACACGGATCCACCCATGGAGGCGTTTCCAAACTGCCCGCTGCCCATTGACCTAGGCCACTGGGGCACCAGCACAAAAGGCGTGCCTTCAATGCCGGGAATATCCATTCGTCCGACAGCGCCTTGCAGTTTCACGGATCCTAGAATGCGTCCGGTACGCGCCGTCGTATCCAGGACGACCTGCCCGCGCTCATCGAAAACCTGATATCCCGACGCCATATCACCCCCAGATACCCCAGCGAACACGCAAGGTGCCGTTCGCGTCGTAAACGCGCCCACCTGTACCATCCAGCTCAACGCGCCCTGCGGCTGACGAACTGCGCAGGCTGATCTGTCCGCTCTTGTCCAGTTTCCATACCGGATTGCCGGTGCTGTCCACGGCCGTGGACTGGATGACATTGCCGATCATCGCGTTCGTGATCCAGCCGGTGCCAATCAGCGCCTGGTTGATGAAGGTCTGGCCATTCTGGATGACGAACGGAGAAACGGCCGATCCGCCGCCCGTGCTCGGCAAGACTGCAAAGCGATCCGCCATGACCAGGAAGCGCGACTGGACGGGGCCGGTGCTGTTGTCGATACCCACCGCATAGCCGGCGGAGTAATACTGGCCGTCCGCGGTAATGGCCACCTTCGAGCTGAGCGTTGCCGATACCTTGCCATCCAGGCCGGCAGCCACATTGAACGCCTGTTGTGCCGTGGCCTGTGCCGTCCCTGCCTTGGCATCCACGGAGGTCACCTGGGACGCCAGCGCATTCTGACCATCGATGCGCGCCTGCGTTTCCACGGTAACTGCCGAACGGACATCGCCGATCTGGGCCTGCGTGGTCTCGATGCGGCGACCGAGAGCGTGGTCGTTATCGACCTGCGCGATCGTCTGCACATAAAAGCCTGCCGACGGAATGCGCGTCACGCTGCCAGCCGGCTCGCCGGTCATCTCGCCCGCGCCGATCGGGTTCACTTCGGCGTAAACGGAGTCCGTCTTCTCGGCGGTGGCTTTGACCACGCCATCCAGCTGCTCGACCTTGAGCGAGGTATCCGCCATGCCCAGCGCAAGGCCGGTAGCGGTCTGGACCGCCGCGCCAACATCCTGCCAGGTATGGGAATCCGTACCGGGTACGACGCCTCCGGATGGCACCGCCACCAGGGCACGGTACATCCGGCCATCCTTGCTGACCGCATCACCCACCGCATAAGCGTGAGTGGTGTCCCAGGGCGCCGGCGGCTTCACGAACGACTGCAGGTCAGCCACCGAGTCAATGGTGCTGCGCAGATCCTGGGCGAGCTGGTCCTTCTCGATCTGACCCGTGAGTACGTCGAGAATCGCACTCGCATCACTGCTACTCTGGCCGTTGATCGCCCCTGTCTGTGGATACCACGGACCGATATTGCCGGCCTTGTCGACCAGACGACCCCAGAAGTACAGCGATGTGCCGGCCATGAGGCCGTGAAGCTCCGTGCTGCTCGAAGGATACGCATAGTCACCAAGGTGATATGGCACGACAGCAGGGTTATCTGCGTCCGGGCGCTGCGGCGCGGTGCTTGCCCAGATTTCCGTACGCTGCGTATCGGTGGCGCCTTCCGGGAACGTCCACTTGATGCCGATACCGAAGACCAGGCTCTGGCAGCTCAAGCTGGTCATGGCCGGCGGCGCGCCCGTTTTGCCGGTGATCGCCGTGGGGGCACTCATCGCCGCCAGCGACGGTGTATTTGCCGCGTTGTATGCCGTCACCCGCGCAACGTAGGTACCGGTATAGACACCCACCACATCGATCGAGGTAGTCGCTACCGTACCCGCCGGAATCCAGGCGCCGTTGTCTTTCTGCCATTCGACTTTGTAACTGGCCGCATCCTTGGCCGCGTCCCA
>Ga0116228_10002341_pt1 | contig 16385 bp, 14 predicted proteins | sample S1TSphfallax_2_FD_89694 | JGI IMG/M metagenome (GOLD analysis project Ga0116228, IMG submission 89694) | Host-associated microbial communities from peat moss isolated from Minnesota, USA - S1T2_Fc - Sphagnum fallax MG | ecosystem: Host-associated > Plants > Peat moss > Unclassified | place...
CGCAACTTGACTTTGTGAGACCTTCAACTTGGTCTCACCCCGTGACTTGGGAGCGCGTCATGCTTGGTACTAGTGCCTTGACCATTATTTGACACTTGAAGGCTTTCCATGGTTAGAGTCTAATGCAAACATTTACATAAAAAGGGAATAGGCAAATGAAGGTTTTATAATATTTGAATAATATATGTTGATGATTGTATCATTGCCGGTAATAAAATTGCACCCATTCAACAAATTAAAGATACTTTACAACATGAATTCGACATTTCTAATGAAGGTGAAATACATTGTATACACAAGTGGTAATGCCATCATAAGAAATTGACAAATAGGATGGACAATCTTATATTAGCAAAAATACTTAAAATCTATACTTCAAAAGTTTAACATGTTGAATTATAATCCTTATAACACACCTATGCAATTAGGTGTTCGTTAGAGTAAAGAGGATTGTCCTAACCCAAATACATTAAGGGATACTATAAATCCATACCATTATTCCCGAATTGTTGGCAACTTAATGCATGCAACCATAAATTTTAGGTTAGATTGTATTTATGTTGTGAATAGCTTAACACAATATCTAACAAATCCAAGCCCATCACATATTCAAACTTTGAAAAGAGTATTTTGATATATCAAAGGAACACTTACATTGGGCATCACATACTAATAATTACCAAATGGTGACATTTTACATGGTTTTTCTAATGTTGATTAAATAGGTGATAAAAACACTTGCAAATCCACATCTGGTTACTGTTTCTTATGTTGGTGGAATGATTTCCTAAGGCACAAGAAGAAATAATTAATTGCATTATCCTCCACAAAATCAAAATACATGGCATTTGCAAAAGCCACAATAGAAGCTATCTAACTTTGAAAGTTATTACATGAACTTTTTTTTTCACAATCAAGTCCAACCACAATCCATTGTGATAGTCAAAATGTAATAGCCTTAAATGAAAATCCCAAATACCATTCAAGAAGTAAACATGTGGAAATTCAATACCACTTCACTTGAAAAATAATGTACTTGACAAATAAATCCAACTCAAGCATGTTTCTACATCAAATATGACCATTGATATTTTCACTAAATCTTTACCAAGAGATAAACATTTCCAATGCATAGAAAATCTAGGCATGTGTTTAATTCCAAAGCCTACTTTTGAACATCAAGCTTTGATGACATTTAATGGAGAATGATATTCCACTTCCTTATGTAGGAGATTCTCCCATAAGTCCATTCATTGCACTTGTGTTTCACCATCACAACCAACCAAACCTACATCAATAGCTGAATCTCGGAGTGGGAGAAATATATATACCACATCATGTATTTGACATTCATCCACACATGAATGTTAGACCTATAAAACATCATCATGCAACTTCAAGACAAGATCACAAAGAATAATCAAGTTCAAAATTTAGAAAAAAACCCAAAAGAAGACACCAACCTGAACCAATGATTTTTGAACATTTAGCAATGAGCTCTAGAATAATGATTACAATAATGCATGATTTGCAGCAAATGCTCAACAATCTTCATGTGTTAACTTTGTATTTAGATTTCAAAAATAATAATAAATATTGTAGAAGAACGTTTCAAAGAGAAGAAGAAAGAAGAATGTTTCACACACAGAAGACAAGAGTTACAAACCCTAAACTTAATGAAGAAAAAATTCATTCAAATTAGCTGAATTTTTTTGGATGAGGCATTAATGTACTAGTGGGAGTGCTGAAACTATATAATATATTAATATATTAGTACACTAATTGTAACCTTTCAATTATAAGGTTGTGACCTTTAATAATATAGACACAACCTTTAGCTTTAGTGATGACTCTTGCAAGAATATATAATAGATGTTTGATTCATGAATAAATATACATTTTATAACAATAAACATTGTTTTTCTCTTCTCTGTATGTTGCTATAAATCTGACACCTAATGTCCAAGAATTAAACCCTAGCATACTAGGTGTGAACATGCATTCCAACAATCTATGTGTTCATTATGTTCAACAAATTAGAGAATAAATACGTCTCTTGCAGGACCTTAACATTTTCAGTGAGTCTTTGATAATAGCTTGTTTGTTAGCTTCCTTGCCAAGTCTTTAACAAGACCTTTAAAGGCTTTGTTTGGTTAACTTTGAAAATTAAGTATAGAAGATTTTGAGGGTCAAAAGCTTGGTCAAAATGTCAATCTAGTTGGCACCAAATGATGGAACGAGAATAATACTTCAAATTGTTACTCATGAAAATAGAAGTTTGATTTCCATATAAAAGCAGATGGACACATGAAATGAAATGCAATTGGTTCAAAAATGTCATTTAGAAAACATGTAAATGAAAATACATGAAAATGTAACAAAAATAAATTTCCTCTGTAAACAGAATGACAATTTGTCAAAAGAAAAAACACTACAACAACTGGCCATGGTACAAGCTTTGAGGCAAGATAAGCTGTATTTTTACATTGTTGCTTCATTGCTTGTGCTTTCATTATTGTGGGCTTTATACTTGGAGAGCTAATACAAAAAGTTAGCAAGTAGTTGTGTGGGGCTCTCATATGATCTAGCAAGATGTGCAAAGAGAAAATTGAAAAGAAGTTCAAAGGAATATATTGAAAAGGTGGATTGTTTCACAAGAAATCATGGGCAGTCTTACAATTCTCGTGGCCTTGGTAGGCTCCCTTTTGTGGGGCCATGCCTAAGGCAAGGACTATGCATTAACTTGGGGTTGACCATTCCTTAGTGCTAAAAGTAGCTTGGAACTTTTGCACATAAGTAGGTGATTTTCAAACATGCCCGTATAAAATACCTAATAACTTAGAACCAAATTAAAAGACTAACAAATATTAACTTCAATTTAATGCTCTAGAACTTAGAAGTAGGCATGGGAGCCAAATGATTTTATGTTCCACTTATTTCATAGATATATACTGTTGTTATGCATCTCATTTTATTTCATTCATATTTTGGTTTAATTTGATTTTCAATCTTATGTGAAGGAATACAAATTCTGATGTGTAAAGTAAATAAGGTAATCTGAAGTACAATGATGTTTAAAACTGAGTAAAATTAATGTAAATAGAATGGCACCACCAGGCATGGACTTCTTGTATTTTACACCTTTATTATACAGGAGAAGGACACTCCCTCTCATGCCTCCCATAAAACAAGAACATGGGCATCCAATTGAGATGTGACACAATTTCAAGATTGCAGGTCACAAATGCCAACAATGTCACAATTTCAACATAATTCAGCTTTGGTCCAAAACAATCAACAGCCCAAAGTGGCAACCATTGATACATATATTGGGCTGCCGATTTAATCAATACATTTGGGCAATCCAAACAATTCTGAAAGTTCATAACTTTGGCTTTTGCCATGAAACTTGTGTGCGCAAAAAGTGCATTCATTCAATTTTCAACTGGGAAGAAAAAGGATAAAGTTGTTTGTTATTGGAAAACTTTAAAGACTAAAAGACCTGATTGAATTCTTTTAGTGTATTTGCTGGGCACCTTACTGCATGTACTCTTTCCATTTTTCAAAATGCCCACACTTGTTTTTGAATTGTTTTCCTTATGATACCCAATGGGTATCATAAGAATAACAAATAATTTATTTTTGAGCAGGTTCTTTGCACTCCATGCAGAGTAGAGAGCAGGCATGGATCCTGTGAAGTGTGAGCTTTACCCTACACTAAAAATCTTGGTATTGAAACCGGAAATTGAAGTCATTTTGGGCAGTGTGCAAAAAGTAATTAATCCATGTTCAGCTAGAGTCTGGGTGCTTGTTCACATTTGTCAGACCATATTGATACCCAAGGCAAATTGTGGGGTTTTTTCACACCAGAACAAGCCCTAGACATTGAATCAAAGCATTTTTTGGGTACTAAGAGCTACACTACCTATAAGTAAGTGGGTTCAACATTTAAAAATGAGTTATTTAGTCATGAATTCTTATGCCCTATAGTTAAAAGTTAAACATTCTTCAAACAAACTGTGAAATGAATTTCATAAATCATAATGAAAAATTGTAGATACTGAAGGCAAAAAATGACCTACTTTGTAATAGACTTTCCCAGAAGAACCTTGTCTCCCAAGCGTCCAGGAATTCAAAGTGCATGCAAAATAGTCAATACAAGTAGTTTCCCACAACTTCAGTGATTACACAACTTTAGTGATCACTGTAGTACCCAGGCAGGTTCAAGTTGAATATTTCAGTGTCAAATAATTATTTTGTTTTTGAAGATGACGTGTCTAAAAGTGGAATATTCCATAAGATTCTAAATGATTCTCTATTTACCTTCACAAAATGTTGTACTTTGAAGAAAATATTTTTTGAAAATTTCACCATTTTTGAAAATAACATAATTAGTGTCCAAGCTGCCTAGGTACTACAGTGCATGAGTCTGAGGAAGAAATGGTCAAAAATTTATTCATGTTTTGGACATATTTTGAGGTGGAAAATTGCACACACATAACAAATAAAAAAAACATAACAAAAGTGTATTCAAATACAAAAGAAGACCTACTACCCATATTAGGGGACTACTCTTCAAGATCTCCCATACTCAGCTCCCATACTGACCTCCCCATATTGGCTTGTCAGAATGATAAACTTTGGTACCTAAGTCAGGACTTTTGTGGCTTATGAGATTATTGTCTTCTTTCTTGTTGCCTAGTGTTTTCTTGCAGTAAGTAAGTAGTGTGTTTGGTTTGTTAGGTGAATACCTGTGTAGATAGATGTTCTTGGGGGGTCAAAACGTTTTGGGAAGACTTATGAGGGAGTTTCTTAGTGTTGGATGCAAGGCAAAGCTCTCACATGGGGAGAAGCTCCTCCTCCAAAGCCCACACAACTAAGTAGTTTCTCTTCTGTCCTTGATAAATTAGTCTGTCCGTGTTGCATGATCCAACTTGGGTCACAATCTGTGTGGCCTTGGGATGTTAAGAGCTAAGTGGAAGTGCGAGTTCTTTCTGTTCGTGTTTTCATAACAATTTTTTGTTGGGGAGGTTGCAGTCGCTTACCGACAGAAAGCTCAGATCACAAGTCCTTTACAATTCTTTGTACATACACCACTGTGCTCTTTTACTTCATTTTATTCTTTTTTCTCTCTCTCACATAGGTAATCTTCCTCAAGTTTTGCTGCAGAGGTGTTAAACTTGGAGAAGGAGAGGATTTTTCTGGGTTTTGTTTGGTGTCTTGAATGTGTTTGTAAAGCCTTTTTTTCCTGTTTTTGTTGGGGGGGGGGAGGGGGGGTGCTGTTGTGTTTTATGGTTTGGGGTTTCAATTCTTACGCTAGCAGGAATGAACTTGTCTTTCATCCTTTTGAGCCCATTTTTGTTGTTGCATTATGTAAACTACCCATAAGGAATGAGTTTTGGTGTGTTGGGACATTCTTCTTACTCTTCTTCAAATCCATTCATTCACCCAAGTTGTAGCAATTAAGTTTTCTTCCTTAAGAAGTCTAAGGTTGATCACTCAGTTGTCAAGAGATTGCTGTTCTCCTCTGGGAAGTTTTTGATCAAGAGATTGAATTTCAATTTGAGTGAGCATCATGACAATCGGAGAGAAGAAGAAGGAGAAGTCTAGCTCCAATCTTCTCTACCTATGGTCCCCTTTCACGAGTAACAACAATGACATCAAAAGCTCCAATGCCGAGTACCAAACCCCAGCTGATATTGAGGAGCAGATGCAGCTGGACTTTGCGCTCTGGAGATCAGGTAGCACCACATATGGAGGCAGTTCAGAGCCAAGGGAGGAAGCTGAGCTGCATTTTGATGACAGGAGGGCTGTTGCAACAGTAGGAATGCCGGGAGGATTAAGCTTCCTTGTTGATCCACCTGGTGTTTGCAAGAAACTAGTAGCTGACAGCGACATCCAAGAGTGGATTCATTTCTCTGACAGGTTTTACAAAGTGCAAGTCCTTCCGCTCCACAATCGTTTGCAATCAGTGGAGCTGAGCCCTAATGAACAGGTAGCTGAGTGCACTGACCCCAAGAAGCTGGATCTCCTTCTGAGCAATGTGTTCAATGCTGCCGCACAGGAGGAGCCTCCTAGAACCGATGATATTGCTGAGCACCTATGGTCCACCAAGCTCAAGAGACTGGTTTCACAGAAGAGGACGCAGGAAATTCTGGAAGGAAAATTGCGTATTCCTTTGCAAGAGTGTATGAAGGAGCTCAGAAGTTCCAATGAATTGGCTCAAGTGTTGGAAGCTTTGGCCATGTTTTGTAGCCATTATCAATCATATCTGCAGGTGCTCAGCAGTGAGCCTGCAGGTGGTGATGAAGAGGAAGGCAATCAATATGATGACAGAGTATGATTCTATATGATCCTCTCCACTTTTGCCTGTAAGAAGCTTTATGTTGAAATGCTTGTGTATGGAAGGAATATTGCACAATGAGGGAAGAACTGCCAAGCTGTTTCTATTCTTTCTTGGTCCAAAGAGAAACCAATAGTCCATATTTTGTATTGCTTCTATTCTTCTGAAAAGTCTTTGTGCATGGCAACAATCGGTTGTTGGATTTGTTAGATCCTTCTGCAGGTTTTGACAGATGTGAATTGTGCAAAATCCTTCTTTTTTCATGTGGAAAGCAGATGTGCAATGCAAAGGTGTTGCCAGAAGGCTAGAAAACTCACAGTGCCTGGTTATTGTGAACTTGTTCAGGTGATGCTTGAAGCCCAAATACAGCACCTGGACAGAGGTTTCCAAGCACTGGTCTGTGAGCAAGTGAATGATGCAGCTGCTGCATGCCAGGTTGCAGCTCAGGTGGTGGCAGAAGTCTCAAGACTTGCAGCATCAATGTTAACTGGGGATGGGTTTTCCCTCCCCAATACCACCTATCAAAATGCTGCTGCTCTCTCCAAACGCACAAAGCAAGTTTTGTTCTTGAAGGACATGGAGCTGAGCTTTTCCCGGGATCTGTCCTCTTCACAGCAAGACCCAGCCACAAATGGGTTTCCCCTCCCCAATACCACCTATCAAAAGGCTGCTGCTCCCTCCAAATGCACAAAGCCAGTTTTGTTGTCAAAGGACACGGAGCTGAGCTGTTCCCTGGATCTGTCCTCTTCACAGCAAGACCCAGCCACAATTGCAGGTTTGGAAAGTAGGGGAGTCCAGGATTTTATGATTGTTCCTAGAGTAAACGATGATGACATGGCAAGTGATGCATCTTGGGTTAAGGAAGTGGATGGAGATACAGAGTCGGAGAGCAGTTGGAAGGACACAGTCTTGCCAAGATCAGCTTCAAACACAGGCTTGGATGGAGTCAGGATGACCTTACCATCAGGGAACCATACAAAGGGTATATCAATGCTGAGTGTTGGTGCTCAACAAACTTATGATTACCTCTCAAATCTTGTAAGAATCTGCTGAGGATTGATCTGATTATCGTTTCCATCCTCTTGTATTTCTGTTCTCTGATTGCCATTCAGTGAGATGTAGATCCTGTTGTTCTGTCAGTGATGTGGTATGTTGCACCTGAAACATTAAACTCTGCAAGAGATTGTCACATGATGTACCCCAAACAAATGGCTGATTACTATTTTGTCATGTGCTGCTCTTAATCAAATTTGTCAGAAGTTGCAGGTGGATTGAACACCCCAAAACAACTGCAGCTTTAAACAGTTTCTTTCAGTCCAAAAAATCCTGAAAATGCAACCTGAGATCTGAAACTATTTAGAAATTGTATAGTTGGTAATTTCATGTCTTGGTCCTAGGCATGGTCAAGATTAGTCTCTACTAACAGGAAATCTTGTTGTTTGGGTAGCTGGATTCTGCATACAGCAGTGGAGGGTGCTCTAAGTCAGAGGATGGACCAGGCCATTCAGATTTTACATTTTGCAAACCAAGCAATATGGAAAGAATCAGTCCTGATCTGAACACCAGGGTGACATCTATGTCTATGGTTGAAGCATCTCCAGAAACTTCCAAGAAGCCAAGCTATGCACCACCAAAGTCATCACAATTTGAGCAATATGGCATGATTTCCACAACATGTCCAGAAGAACCCGTCCTACTCCAGCAGCAAATAGCTGCCTTGTGTTGGTCTGCAAATCAGAAGGCAGTTCTGGAAGGCAATGTGCTCCAATGGTGCTCTGTCAAATTATTGAAAGAATGGTATGTTTTCAATGGCAAACTACTTATATCAGTCTAGGATGTTTATACCCACTACTAACCAATGCTGGCAGGGTGATAAATGCCATCATTCCATGGAAACTTCCATATGAGAAGGGGAGGATCTCTGCTAGAAATATCAATTCTCGTCATTGACTGCATGAGCTGAAACTGATAAGCTTTATCAGACTAGTAAGAGGTGGTCTCAGTTAGCTGCTTCATTGGGATTGCAATATAGGGTTTAGGTGCATCCAGGGTATGCAAAAGATGAACATAGGAGCCAGAAGATATATCATGTTATATGTAACTCACATCATCAACTTGATTGTGTGAACAGTTACACCATACAAATTGTGATTCAAGTTGCGGAATTTATGGAAGATGATTTGGCACTGTGGACGACAGGGATTTCTCTCACCTCACCCCTTGTAGTTGAAATAGCTCTTGAACCACTTGACTTCAGCCAAACCCTCATGGCTGGGGCCTATCAGGTTTGTGCCTACCAAGGCACATACGAAACCCGTGATACTGAACCTTTGGTTGCGCTTGCTGCTTTCATTCCCCATGTTGTGAGATGGTATCTTGGTAATGCACAGCAGAATGGTGCTGAACACAACAAGTGGTTGGATCACAGTTTGTTGATTGGTCTCATGAAGCATATTGTGCACTCATTGGCCTTTTTGAAGTACAAATGTGTGATCTGTGGAGAGAATCACTTTGACTTGGGACATCGGTCATCATTGTTCCCACAGCCATGTCCAAAGAACCTTTGCACTGTTCTCTTTCGTATGTGGATGATTGCCAGGCCCAAGAAGATTTTGACTCTAGCAAACATAAAGACCTGGCTGCTGAAGAAGTACAAGTGTAGCAATAGAACAGATATGACAATGTTAGAAGACGAGCTCAAAAAATTTCACGTGGATTCCCAGCAGATGAAGTTCCAAGAAAAGATCCAAATGCTTGCATTGATGATCTCATGCAAAGCAAAGATGTCTTGGGTTGAAGTTTCAGCAGACGAGGCTCCTGAGAATCCTGAGGGGGACAACACTGCAGATGTAACTTTTGAGTAAACCACAACTCAATTGGGACCAGTTGATATTCTGAAGACCAGTTGTCCTTCTGCAACAAATCATGGACTCTGAAGTTGAATCTCTTGACCTCATTTTGCCAGAGCAGCCTGTGACTTGAACTCAGAGCATTTTTTCCTCTTTAGACGTGTCAACCACAAGCTGATACGTATCAACTTGGAGTGAAGAGTTCCAGGGACATGTGACACCTCCAAACATGAAGATTCCAGGCTGAATGTTGCATTGTCCTCAATGCAATGCCTGACATACTACAGTCCTTCCTAGAAGTTAAGTTAATAAAAGTTGTTGAATTGTTCTGGACATGGTCTAGGTTGATGTTCAAAACTCTGAAGCCAACATGAGAGGTTGTGGACAGGTCCCTATTTCTTAGTCTAAGATCACAGAAAGGCATGTTTTGCTAAGACTAATTGTACAGTTCCTTATTTCATAGAGTATGATCAAAAAAGAAAAAGGTAGGCTTTATGGAGACTTGTTGTAATAATCCAAGTCTCACTTCTGGGGCTTCCTGGTCAATGTCTTGGGATGTATCTGAGTGCAAGACAAGGAAAGTGAAGAAGTTTCTTGCATTGAAACTTGAAATCTTGTACACACAAATGAGTGTCATCACTCAATGTAGTCAAATACCTGTTGATATGTGTTGTGGAATTGATTCCTCTGTTTGCATATTCATTTGACAACTTGTGAATAATTTAGGAGTAGATCTATTTGGGGTCACACGAAAGGGTTAACATTTTGGTCTTTTACACATTATACTAATTCTCCCAGCTCAGAAAAGACAGTAGTCAATTCTCCCATGTATCTTCACTAACATATATGTACTCGAAGGTTGAGTCTTTTGATCTTGAAAAACACTTTGCCAATCCAATTTGTGAAGAGTGTTAGACTTTGCGTTTGTGTGTAAGAATTAATTTGCTTCCTAGAAGATATTTTTCATAAGAAATATTAACCCATGCATGACATGCCACAGAACTAAGCAAGAGAGGAACTTTCAAACACCCACTCAACCAGATAGGCCTGGTGTATTGTATAAAAAGAATCACAAATGATAGTTCAGTGCAAGCATACTCTCATATAAATTTAAGAAACTACTCCAAGAACTCAGTAGTTTACAGTACTGCACATTCTTGCAGTGTAGAGTTCACAGAGAATCAACTGGGTGTATCTTGGAGGGGGAATGTGTCCCTCCATTACCATAACTGGAAACTTAACCTTCCTGAGTAAGGCCTCTAAAGTGGCCCATATTTAACCTGGGAAATTTTTAAATTTGTACTGTTAGACCTGATTTAGTCTGAGTCTCAGGATGGGATATTTATACCTAATCTGGCATTGTACCATACAGATGTCTCTTAGAGCGATTGCAATGCCCATGTTTGAATGCAAATTCCAGCAATTCTTGATGTATGAGAAAAACATTGTGAAATTTTTGGAAACGTCAGATCCTTGTAAAATGGCTTCAGTGGTACAATCTCAGGAGAATTGCCAGGGAATGTTCTCATAGTAATATTCTGGAATAATGTGCTAATTGTTTACTAATTGTTAGGTGGAATAACATGCTAACACTGTCCTTCAGTAGGCGATTCTAAAATGGTCGAAATATCATGTTCTTGTTTGACATGTCCTTCAGTAGTCCTTCAGTTTGCTAATTGTTTAAGCATAATCACATGCTAACACTGTCCTTCAGTAGGCCATTCTTCCATGTTCCTGTTTAAAATGCTTACCAAAGGATTGAAATAGTTGCCTGCCTATCAAGAGAAATCTGTTTTACGAAAGTTGTGCAAACATGGGCATGTCACATAATTAGTGATCAGGAAGAACCTCCACGTCTTCAACCCAATGCCAATGCTCTCTAATTCCAGTGACGATGTGATAATCGGAACTGGCTTATGGCTTAGGTGAACCAGGTATGGGATCCAATAGTCGTCACCAAGTCAATTCCAATATAGTGATCCGAGGCCGTTCGCAATACTCTCGGGTGGAAGAAAGTGGGAAAACTTGTGCGGATCTTTGAGGGAACCCATGGAGAGCAGCAGCAGGACTGGCAATGTAGGTGCCGGAGTTTCAATCGGGATATTTGGAGCAGGGGAGCTAAAGTAGGTGCGGGTTGTTGCATCTCCTCTTTCAAGGAATATGGGCGGTGGTGTGACCGCCAACACTTCACAAGACCCTCCAAATGCTCTTCTTCGTACGCGGGTCACAGAGAGCGCTGACGACTGAGTGGAGGTGGCAGAAACAACTGCAGCAGGGGCATCGGCCGATGCCAGGCAGAAGGCAGCAGTATCTCAGCGTTATGACTTCCAGCAGCTGGCAAGGTGGATTGAGCAGGCCTTGCGTTTCACCAGCTTGCTGCTGATGGTCTTCATTTGAGAACATTTGCAAGGTGGGTCTTACTGCCAGTTCTTTGCATCTCAATTGTGGTGCACTCAAGCATGAAGTTCCTGGTGTGCTTTTGTACCCTAGCAAATGCAGAATAGCCAATCTAGTCAAATGAACATGTCCCATGATCCCATCTGGTCTTCAGCAATCAATGGTTTGGCTTCAGGTGCCTGAAGGGAGAAACCTTTACTTCCATATTTATGAGAAGTCATCAGGGTCAGCACCTGAACAATCGAAGCATTCTTCACAAGAAAGTTTTTTCAAATTCTAGGTCAATCTTGCAACCTAAAGATTGCAAGATTCTGAAAGAACTTTTACCAATCTAATAAATCTCTGCCCTTGACCTGGAAGCCTGACTCAAAGCATCCACCACAGATTGCGGATCTCAAATAGATACATTTTGTGAAGGTTAGACATGTTTTGTATTGACACAACAGCATGAGTGGCTTAGATTCCAGTGCATACCATTCAAATATGGAATGACCCACAACTTTTCCAATGTTTAACACAGATCCAAACCTCCAGTTCCAAGTTTGCAAGAGCTTTAATCTGAATTGTTATGTTTGTTTTGACTTGGCCAGAATTGACATAATGTTTACCTTCAAAGTTTTATTGTGGAGTTTTTCAAAGGGGTAAGGCAATCAAGGCCTTATTGTGGAGACAATTTGGCCTTCTCAGGGTATTCCAAGGTAAGACAGCAGCTTATGGGTGAGAAGGCTGGAACTGCTAAATGTGACGAAATCACTTGGACTGAGAAGAGGTCAATCAAGGCCACCCCTGAGAATTGTGCCTCTTCTTTGCTTGTTTTTTGTGTAGTTCTTTCTCAAGATATACCCTGGCAATAGAGTTGGTCTGCATAGCAGTGGTGGCCACCATGTCTTCCCCAACCCCCATTGCTCTTCCTCAAACTCCCCTTGCTCTGTCCAAACTAGGCATAAGGGCTATGGCCACAAAGCTGCAGGACAGAGTCTTCCAATTAGTCTCTCCTTAATCCTTTTTTGCTTGAATAATTTCCAACAGGATGAGACTGACCCTTTGTAGAAACTAGGACCTGCAAACTAAGTTTGTGTGCTATGATGGCACTGGTACATTTTCTGGTCTACCAGTATGTTACTGTTAATTGTTGGGTAGGGTTTCTAAAGTTCATCGTCATTGGCAGCATCCTATGAATGGGCACTGTCATTTCAGTAGGTTTGGTAAATGTTGCAGCTTTGTTGTATTGTACAGGATATTAGAAGTCTGAGCCTTGGAACACCCATGTGAGTCATCTTCAATTTTGTCCTCTTACAATTGTGGTCTAGTTTCTCAATTGTCAAGTCTAAACTCTTTGGTGATGGTATTTGGAGGCAGTGGCAAATGGCACAGTGATGGCAATGCTTGATGCCTACTTCAACCCTCTGCATTAGTACTATGGCTATGCTGCTTCTCCTTTCAACCTTCATTTGCTAGTTTCAGCTCCTGAGGTCACAAGTTCTGACAAGCAACAATTGAAAAGAGTAGATACTGTGGGTCCTGATGTTCTTTACAAGGTAGAATCTTCCATTGCAGATGCACGAAGGGCCTGAGGCCTGCTGTAGAAGCAGTTCAAAGTCCTTGAGTCCTTGAAATCAACAATACCAGGACCCAACATTATTTGCAATTTCCATACATGATAATATAGCTTATTGGAAGGAAGGAGCTACAGAAACAGATGGATTGAAAACAGTTGAAGGGCATTGCGCAATAGTGCGTACAGGAGGTGAGTGTTCCTGGAGCAGTTGCTGGTGTTGATGCTGGAATTGGAGTTAGTGCATGTGTTGCTGTTGCTACTGTTGCTGGTGAATAAGTAATGGGTCAGGAGCACTGCTGCCTGATGAGTGATGAGGAATGTGCAGCATCTGCCATGCTCTGCAGCATAGTGTTACCATGGGGTGCCATTACAGCAGGTACTGGGCACAAGTCCCAATGGTCCAGGACCAATAGGGCCTCTGTTCATTGCAGCAGCCATCGTCATGTGCTGATAATGCCTTGGTAGCCTGAGCATCAGTTCCTTTTAAAATTAATTTGCAACTGTGCTTACTGTGCTTACTGTTGTTGCTGCTGCAGTTGGGAGGACAGAGAAGGATGTGGGTAAGAAGCTTGAAGCTGCTGTTGCTGTTGCTGCTCCTGTTGGTTAGATTGCTTCCCTAAAGAAGCCAAAATGCTGAAGTGTTGTTGTGACAGCAGAGCCTGCATTAAGGCTGAGGGTACATTCATATCTGCAACAGAACTATTGGGAGATCCTTGATTGTATGGAGGTCTGTGTAAGATGGGGAACTTGCTCTCAGCCAGAGACATTGTGTCCACCAGAAGACTCTGTCAGCTTGAGATTGCTGCTGCTTCTGTGAAGAAGAATGGGATGGGGACTGTGGTGGGGGCTGTTGCAGAGATCTTGTGGGTGGAAATCTGTGCACTGCTTCTTATTCTTGTTTCTGTAGAGGGACAGGTCCACCACTTGTGACAACTGACGCTTGAGGAACAGGATGTTGTGCAGGTGAAACTAAATGCTGCCCAAAGAAGGGGCACTGGCAAAGTACTGTGTGGCAGTCTACATATAACACAACCCAAGTTCAAATGTGGTAGACATTCAGAACTCAGGCATCCTGAGAAATTGCTCTTCTCAGGAAAAACAAACCTGGAAAAAAGAAAAGAAAAGATACTGACCTGCTGTGTCCCCATATGTATGGATTTTATTTCTTTCCCCCTTCCATACTTCCTTTTATTCTTAATGGGTGAATAATTTTTTTTCTTTTTCCTCCTCCAACCTGCTCCTTTAGAAAGGGTGGGCCATAACTTTTTTCAGTTTTCCAACCTCCCTCTTGTTTGGAATGACTAAATACTTTATCTTTTCCTCCAACCGCATCAAACCCTTCTGGAATGGGTGGATGATTCTTTATTTTTCTTCCAACCTCCCTTTCCTTTTGCCATCATTGATGTACAGTATCTCTTTACTGGCAGGTAAGTATCTATCAGCTTCATCCAAGTGTGTGTAACTTGTTCATCACATATATCTATATGCAGAGCACCAAGCTTCAAAGGCTCAGAAAATGCTAGATATGTTCACTTAACCTTGATTCAGTTCTCTAATTGTTGGTGGATATATATATTTTAGGAGACACTCCAGGTGGAGCAAAGTAACCACCATACTTGTTTGTGCATGTGCACAACAGAATGATGTTCTGCAAGATCTCTATTCCTGCATATGCCTGCAATCCATGAAACCATCAACCCAAGTTATCTGTTCAAGCTGATTCTGAATGTGCACTATGAGTTCCTTCCTCAAGTGTGGTGAACCAATTTTTTTCAGGTATTTCTAGTGAAGAACCTGAATTTCCAATTGTTTACATGTGCTTCTCTCAACTCGTAACATTCAGACCATGATCCACATGGCATTGTGATCATAAGCTTGTTGAGAATTTACACCTGTGTACCAATTCTGACAATTAGACCAATGACCCAGATCTGTGCATCCAGGATGCCAATGGCCCCCATGAGCTGCCCAAAAGTAGACAGATCCTGTTGCCTGTCATGAAAGTGTGGAAGGAAATATTTATACTTGCCACTTAGGAGTGGTATCCAACTGTAAACCTGCAAATTATACTACACACATAGAATTGGATGCCAAGTGTTTGAAGCCTGCACAAAATGCAAGAATTGCAAATAGAGGTGGAACATTAACAGAAGCTGGCTACATCAGTGGGCTAGAATGACGTGTGGGATGGACCCTGCATCTTTCTCTGGTCAATGATCATACCAGAGATGGATGTAAAGAGGAATTGGAGGAACTCTTTAGGCTTGGATCATTAGCAACACCGCTCCAGTGTTGGAGCTAGACTGCCCGCAAAAGTCCCCTTGCCTTCCCCAATTATTAGGAGTAGTAGTAATAGCACTTTTGTAAAACTTCTACAGCCCATTTAACATAGTCGCCATTTAATGCTAATCAATGCTAGGGATCCTAGCCAGTGGACCTACTTGAGGAATTTGGGGAAAAAAACCCTAGTAAAACCTGCTCCAAATTTTTTAAAATTTTGTTTTACTGTGATACTCAGCAAGTATCATGGGGAAAAATAGAAAACAATTTGAGGCATTTCAAATAATGGAATGCCCACCAGAGTGGGCAATCCATCTAAATTCAAAATGCCTTGCAAACCTAATCCATTGCCAAGAAAACATGGAAGAGCCATGGTCTAGAGTTTGGACCAATGTTGGCTGTTTTTTGAGAAAACACCTAAATATCAACCTGATTATCAATAAGGTTATTAATAACCTACCTGCTGATTATTGAGACTCTTGAAAATCGGGTAAAGAACCTACCAACTTGGTAAGTAACACCCAAAGAACTAACAAGATCCTTAAGGTTGGGGATCCTTAATCGGTTCCAAGATCCACTTCCAACATTTTGAACGTGACACAGTCATAGTTCGCACATTCAAGTTTTTCTCCAAAACTTTCCCCCAAATACCTTCACCTCCATATATATTATGATTTGTTGACGAGATCCAAATTGAAGCTCATTCCAAGACACAATTTGCATGATTGCCAAAAAGACTTTTATTGAGAAAGTAACAGGAAACAAACCCTAAAAAAAACAGTCGTCCAACTGTTACTAAAGCAAAATCTTCAAATTCATGAACAAATTTGTAATCCCTCATTATTCACTATGATGCTCAGGGATCTCCAAGTAGCGCTCACATGTTTTCTCACTCTTGGCTGCATAGACACATGCAAGCAGAAGCATTGTACATAGTTATTGGGTGAATGTATCACCA
>Ga0116228_10002343_pt1 | contig 16382 bp, 10 predicted proteins | sample S1TSphfallax_2_FD_89694 | JGI IMG/M metagenome (GOLD analysis project Ga0116228, IMG submission 89694) | Host-associated microbial communities from peat moss isolated from Minnesota, USA - S1T2_Fc - Sphagnum fallax MG | ecosystem: Host-associated > Plants > Peat moss > Unclassified | place...
AGTATAACCAAGTTTAACCTAATATAAAAATATATAGTTTAATTTAGCCAATTATAATTTAATTTAACTAAGTTTAGCCAAATATAACCAAGTATCACCAAAATAACTTACTTTTGTCAAATTAACTTATTTTAGCCAAGTATAATTTAGTATAGCCAAGTTTAACGTAGTATAACCAAGTATAGCCAAGTATAATTAAGTTTAACCTAAATAACTTACTTTTGCTAAGTTTAACTTAGTATAGTTTAATATAACCTAATTTAGCCAAATATAATTTAGTATTGCCAAGTTTAACCTAGTATAAGTTAATATAACCTAATTTAACCAAATATAATCTAGTATTGCCAAGTTTAATTTAATGTAACTTAGTTTAACTTAGGTTAAACTTAAATAACCTATTTTAGCTTAAGTGCTACCCAAGGTAGACTAGGTTGTTTAAGTTTAGCCTAGGAAGACGTAGATTTGCTTAAAATAGCCTATGGAGGCCTAGGCTAAATTGTTGGGTGGCTTAGGTTAACCTAGGTCACCTAGCTCAGCCTAAGGAGGCATAGGCTAATCTAGGCTAAAAAATGTGGTGGTGTAATGGCAAAGGATTTTGTTTCTCAAAGTGGAGGTGAGGGGCTTCAAATCATCTTACCTTCATCCTATGTGCTTTCTAAGTTCATAGGCGAATATTAGTGGGGTAGTTTTCCTAGGAGGAGGGGTTAAGTGGTTAACATGTAGCTTAGGTTAACGTATAGTCTAAGTTGTTTTTAAACTTAGGTTAGGTCGTTTAGCCTAGCCTAGCATGTAAGCTAGGTCACCTAGCATAAGGCTCCCAACCCAGTAGGTGGCCTAGGTTAAGTCCCAAGTATCATTATTTGACTAAAAGTTGATTACCATGTGGCATCATACAATTAGGTAGGAAAAATAATTTCATTATTCTAAATTGTCACATGTCCATTCATAAATGGTTAGTAAGAATTTGAATTCATTTTAGGTTACCAAGTGATAGCAAGACCTTAATCAAAATAAATTATAATTTAGCCATTGAAAATGTCTTATAGTCATGGAAAATATAGTTGCAAATGGCATTTACAACTACACCATTTTTTGCGACTAGTGGTAAATACCATGGGGCAATATGGATTAGTATTCATGCAGTCATGGCAAGTCATATATGTAGTTTAAGACTATAACATTAATTGCTTATGTAATCATATTTTCCATGTTTTGGCATAGTGTTTTCACATTGTGTAACATCCCAATTTCTTTTTGTGCCCTACAAAATAACATCTTGAAATCATTTAATATATTCCACAACTTTTGAAACATTTTGTGAACCTTGCATCTATCTTCATTAGTTGCCTTTAGTGTCTTCCATTTTCACTTCTACTTAATGTGCTCCTTATTGTGGAATTTTTCAAATAACCATTGTATTTGTCACAACAAGAACATGTGTTTTATTGATATCATTTTTCTTATTATTTTCACAAAGCTTTCAAATATTTTAGATTTTTTTTTGGAATTGTTAAAAGAATGTTTCCATGAAGGTTAAGGATATCTTTCCTTTGACAAAATGTGTCAAGATGTGAGAGCACATTACCACCATGTTTAATTTTCGTTTCTTGAATCCTTGTGCCAATGTTTAAATGTTATATTCTTTTCACAACTTTTGTAACATTTCTTTTATTGCAATTTTTCCTTTTAACACCGTGCAATCATTGTTAGCTTTTTCTTTGGCACTAACTCTTGCAAATTAACATGACTTCTCTTTTGCACAATTTAACAAACTATTTCAATGTACCTTCTTCATTGTCCACTAGCACTACAATATGATTTGCATATGAAATGAAACTTTCTACTTTTCACTTCCTTGGGATGCTTTCAAGATCATTCTTCTAAGTGTGCCATCATTCCACATAATTCACACCTCATTCCATAAGCTAGATTTTGTTCAATGAAAACGTTCCTCATTTGCCACATTTGGACATATTATTTTCCTAATTTAAATGGACATTCATCTAAGTCAAATGATTATGCCCCTAAACTTTGCCTCAAAGCACTAAAAGTTCATTTCATATTTCAATCCTACTTTTCTTTTAACTCTTATATGCCAAACAAACATATATGAAATTCTTTTTCAAATTATTTTGTTGGGCCATGTGATATGTGGTTATAGGTTTCAAATGGCATGTTGATTGGAAAATTCCATGACAATTTAGGGGCAAGGTTGGATGACCACATGGCTAGGGGGTTTAGATAAAAAGGAAGAACCAACCAATCACAAAATGGTAAGTTTTAACATGGGTTGCACCCTTATGGGAGGAAGACAAGCGTGCAATGGCATATTGTACCCAAGTGTTGATTGTGCATTATAATTTTTAGCTTTTTTCCTACCTCTTCGGCAATTGCAAGGTGGTGTAAAGTCATATGTTGTTGGATTTTGGTTTGATATTTTTTGTATGGTTACTTGATTTCACCCTCTCTTAGTCCATAGACTTCAACAATGTGGAATGTGTTTGGTGCTTTTAATTGATGTTGAAATGTTTGACAATGATTTGGGCAATCTCAAATGGTGCCAATCAAGGTGTCAAATCTTGTCATAACTCACTTGTGATCTTCATTTAAAATCGAATGTTTGAATTATTTCTTTGATTTGTGACCTCTTAGACTTTTGAGTTTGTCACAATATGGGTGGTGGGAATGTTAAAAAGCCTCAAGGAGGCTCTAAATGCTTAGGGGTTAAGAACTCAAAGTGCTAATAAATTAGTGACACATTCAAACCAATTAAAAAGTTATTAACTCGTTTATAATAAATGTCTCCAAAACTCGGATCTACACAAGCTGTTTTAAAAGGAAATTTTATTAATGAGGAAAAAAAGGCTTCCTAATTCTAATTCATGCCTCAAAACCTCCGATTTTTCAATTGCCGGCTGTACTTTGAAATAGTATAAATACTACTTCAATTGGATGTAGTTTCGCAGTTTGGGGTGGTGGCGCAGTTGGCTAGCGCGTAGGTCTCATAGCTAAGAGAAATCCTGAGGTCGAGAGTTCGAGCCTCTCTCACCCCACTCTTTTGCCGACAAACACACACATTCTCTTCTTACCTGCTCTTCTTGTGTCCTTCCTTCCTTCTCCAGAGAGGTTCATGGCCAAGGACTTTCTTCCGTCTCCAGAGATGACTGGAGTTTGCAGCACCAGCAAGTATTGAAGAGAGTCTCTCTGCTCATCAGCCTGTGTACGTAGTTTAGGGTTTAGGGTTTTAACAATCTAAATCCTAAACGTATAGCAAATTTTCTCCATATCCATATGGTCTTTGTTGTGAATGCTTTTGAATTCCGAGGAAGCAGGAAATTTTGTTGAACTGTTAGCTTCTACTGTGGCATTGTGGAGATGATGGCATGATGATTGGGTTATGGTCATAGCAACGATGACTGGCCTTTTTTTCCGCTTCTTCTTTGTCCTATTCTAGTTTTTTGGGAGGCTGCTCCTATGGTGATGGGTTTAATGAATCTAAGATTTTTTGCAATTCGGGACTGATGACAGCATCTTCTTCATGCTGTGTGCTTGATTAATCTCCTGCACCACTCTCTCTCCCTCTCTCTATCCAACCTTTTAGTTCCCTCAGCCAGCTTTTGTACCCTATTGTTTCAATAATAAGCTTTTCAAGAATCAGCAGCATTTGATGTATGTGTCTTAGACCTTCTTCAATAGAGGTACTGCAAGTTTTTCTCATAGATGTTGAGTCTGACAATTGAGAACTCAAGAATATAATAAAATCAAAGCCAACAAACTGGATTTAGGGTTTGCCAATTTCTGAACCACATGAGCTTGGGAGCCACTACAAACAAAGCTCCTGGAAACATTTCTTCACTGAACTGAGGAAATTTGGGTGCACAAGCAAGCATCAGCACAAAGTGTTGGAACCTTACAGAATCCATCATCTCATTTGCAGTTTGCTGATGATGATCCAGCAACCCTCTCGTCATCAATCAGGACACCACCAAAGTGCAGAAGAGAAGATGATGCAAAAATGTTGTAGAAACTGTAAAGCTCTGATCAACACACAAACAAAATGCAGATGGTTGCTCAGGTTTTTTTTTTTGAGTTCCCCAGTTTTGTACAGATTGGTAACAAACTTCTGCATCTTGAAGGAAGAATGTTTGAGCATCATGAAGGAAATGAAGGATTCAACAGAATTGGCATAGTTTTGAACCACTGAGAGATCCTTATTCGAGTACTGAGACGCACAGCAGATTCTTTGTTCTATCCTGCAGCTCTGCCGAAGCAAAGGTTTAGGCTTTTTTTGGGTTTAGGGTTGCGCAGTGGTCTTTGAGATGATGAGATTGCCACCAAGCAGAAACAGATTCACTTAGCAATTCTAAGATATAAAAAGGAAAGATGAAATTCATCAGGAGCCGACCCCACAACTGTTTGGGATTCGATGGGGAACGTGACTTCGAAAGTGCAGTCGAGGAGGAAAAAGCAGAAGAAGAAAGAAGAAGAAGAGAGAGAGAAAAGGGCTGAGGAGGGAGGAGGGATGACGCATGAATGACGAATGCGCAGGAAGACATGACGTGAAGGAGTCGGGGAATTCAATGAATGTGGACGACGGAGGGAGGAAAGGGTGGTTACTGTTTTGTTGTCTTTTGTTGTTGCAAGGGAGGTCTGCAACTCTCTCTCCTCGGAGCTCAACTCTCGGAGGGGATCCGCAGATAGGTTTCTGTTGCTGTCTGGCTGGCTTGTAGACCCCTTTGCAGTCCAAGAGGGCAGGGATTTGTGCAAGAGGAAGTGAATCAGATTCAGAATCAGAGTCAGAAATCCTACAAAGAAAAGATGGGAGACGGACCAGGATGGCACACAGAGGCTTGGTACGTGGTGTATCAGATTCTGGGCTGGTTTGCATTCACAGTCTGGTCGATCAGCTTCTACCCACAAGTGATTCTCAACTATCGCCGCAAAAGGTTTGGCTCCTGATCGGAATTCCTTCTCTCTTCTTTCTTCCTGTTGCATAACAACCCGTTCATCATTCTTTCTGAATTATGGTCCAGAGAGAGAGAGTTCCAGAGAGAGAGGTCCAGACAGATAGGTATGGGGGTGGTTGGATGTGCACTGGATCTGGGATTCTGAAACAGCGAGAGTGCGAGGTTTTGCATGCAGTGTGGTGGGCTTGAATTTCGACTTTGTGGTACTCAACTTCACCAAGCACACATCCTACTTGATCTACAACGCTGCCCTCTACTTCAGTCCAGTTGTCCAGAAGCAGTACCACGAGAAGTATGGCTATGATGAGGTACCCTCAAATGGGACATGCATTTGGAAGGAAGGAAGGACTGACTGGCCCTTTTGTAGTTGCTGCTGAGAGTGAAGAGATGCAAGTCATCATCATCATCATCATGTTTTGCAACATTGCAGTTGATTTCAATCAGGGAGAAGAAGAATGGAGCAGCACCTGGAAGAAGAAGATGAAGAAGAGAGAGTGCTGATAACTAGCTGTCTGTTTTGCAGCTTATCCCAGTAGCACCGAGTGATGTTGCATTTTCTTCCCATGCGGTTCTTCTCACGACCGTCTTGCTTGTCCAACTCTTTCTGTTTGAGGTACATAAGCCCAGCTCCACTTTAATCCAATCTGCCATGCACACGCATGAGATGAGATGAGATGAGAGGTTGAGAGCCTCTGATTTTTATCTTTGAAATCTGATGCATTTTCCACCCAAACAAAGTCCTTGTTTATTTGAAAACAAAGCTGGAGGATTGAAGATGAATTCTGGTAGATTTGCAGACCACAAACATTGCCAGTCTCTGGTTACAAGCAATATGTTGTGGGAGTGACGACAACTGACTATGAAGCTCATCTTTTCTGTTTTGTGCGAGGATATGTACTTGTGCTTTCTTTCTTTCTTGTGGCAACATGTCACAATTAGGGTTTTTGGTTAAGGTCCTCCATCATCATGATGTCCGAGTTCTGCACTCTCTCCTTTTCATTATCAGTATAGCCTCTTCTTATTTGATGTGTCCACCTGTCTTCATAAGTGTTGATTGAGACATTTCGTGATATTTTGGTATGCAGAAAGGAGGCCAACAGGTGTCGAGCACGTGCATAGGGATATCCATTGTGGTTTGGGGATCTGCTTTTGTGCTCCTGCTTTTGGCATTTCCAACTGGGAACTGGCTATGGCTAGTTTCTGCATTCAAGTGGGTCCTCACCTTTCCAGCAATCCAACCCCTTGTTGATTGATCATTTGCCCATCTGTGATTTGCTAGTCTACAGATTTCTAGGAAGTGGAAGTATGTCAACTGATTTGACTGCACTTATCCAATTGGGTTTCCTTCAAATTGTTGTTGTGGATAATTCCTCTCCACAGTTCATAGATTTATATGCATGTCTACTGATTTGCAGTTATGGTATGGGTGTGGGTGTGGGTGAGACAGCATCATACAACTCATCATGACAGGCATAAAATATGCGCCACAGGTTTTGCTCTCCTCTACTGCCAGACTTGATACTTGGAATCATCTCTCCAGAACTGTCTGTATGCCCACTGTGTGCCATACATATTGTGATTCTTTGGTGATGCTTTTGTTTGGTGGTATTGATTGTCTCATCAGACTACTCCAAAGGAGTTTTGCTCCTATAGTCATTGAAGGAAGAATGGTGGATTGCAGGCATACTTCAACTATAGGAGGAAGAGCACAGTTGGATGGAGCATTACAAACATAGTGCTTGACTTGTCAGGCGGCACTGCCAACTTGCTCCAGATGTTTGTGCAATCCATTGACCAGCGTAATTATGTCCCTTTTCCACCACTGCACTCTCTCCCTGACCTCCCTAGTATTTTTCATTGTTTTCAAAGTCTCAGAAGTCCCCACCCTGATGAGAGTCTCAAATTTTTGGCTTGATGAAACTTGGCTGTTGATATGAATTTACACAGGAAAGTAGAGCTTCAGATGCTAATTTTGTGTATTTTTGTTTTGATGCAGACTCATTTGAGAATTTCTCTGGCAATGTGGGGAAAGTTGGCTTGTCACTGGTCAGTGCTGTCTATTCTTGACCTCTCTGTTAGCCTACTTCCATTAGGTTGATTTTGTATGTCTTCTTCAGAGATGTTTGTTCTGAACTTTGTGGGTCACCTTTTCTTCATATGTTTCTTCACCTCACAGAAAAAAACCAGAGTTTTCTCAGTTCTCAAGGTGTGCTACAAACCAGGTATATGTGGGGGGGGGAGGAAGCCACTGCTGCTAATGGGGGAACATGTCTTGGATGGGTACAGTTTACAATTGCATTTGATATTTTCTTCACAGTACAGCACTTCTACCTCTATGCGATCCCGTCAGTGGTGAGCCCAGAGGACTACCTTCAAGTAGGAGATTATCATGTTGTCCCAGCCTTGGACCCAGAGCTTGCCCTCAATGACCAGGAGGAGGAGGATGCCAGTGCTCAGAAGACACCTCCACCTTGAAACTCTGTTCTGAACTGGAGAGCCAATGACTGGCTGGTTGGAACAGTAACAGTAATGAAGCCAATTTCATCATCATTTATTGAAAGCTGTCAATGACTGAAACTAGCTGTTATTGATCAAACTGTCGCATCCTGCTAGTGAGGGAAGAATTGCAAGAATTGTTTTTAACATTGATTTCCTTGGTCTTCCTTATAATTCAAAATTACATGTACAATTTATCATCAACCAATCAGATCTGAAAAGCTAAGAGTGAATATTCTAACGAGTAAAGTGTTGGTAGGAGACTAAAAGGTTTGGTGATTGACATTCTCGCTTGTTGAAAGTTTAGTCATTAACAGGTTTGGTTCAAGACTATGGAGAAGCCAAGGTCAATGGAGTTTCTCCATAGGTTTCTAGTTGCAGAAGCAATAATTTCTTAGCTAGATTTTCTGATATGTAAATTTTATTCCTCACCTTTGAGTCAGAGATTCTTCAAGCAATTGCCCATGGATTCTGCAGTCTATCTAGCTAATTTTTACCACTAAGACTTTTTCATTCTTGCTGTGGATTTTCTCTGCAATCTCTCGTAAAATGATTTCAAGATGACTATTTTTCATTTCTGAGATCCACAAGTTATGTGACTTTATATGTACCTTGCTGAAATACACTGTTGGGGTTGGAGAAAGACACTATTGGGGATAGTGTACCCCTAAATCATCTTGTGAACTTCATTCTCCAATGACTTGTCTTGTGTATTTTTGGATTTTGTGGCTCAACATTTTTTCTGCAAGCATCAAGAATTATACACAGGTATCAAGCCTCAGACTGTTGATCTAATCTTTCCGATATGGCTAAATTTGGAGTTGTCAATTATCAGTTTTGTATGTTTTTCTCAAGGCCTTCTGTAGTTGCAAGGAGTTTTTGATTACAGCTCAAATGGGTGGGCATAATTGAGTCTTCCCATTTCCTCTAAACTCATGATGGAAACTCGCTCAGTATCTGATACTGCCAGGAGCTGGTTAAGCCTGTGGGAAGGTACTGGAAAACATGAAACCTAGTCAGGAACACACATGGTGATGTTGGACACACAAACTTGTAAGAGACTCTAACTGTGACTTGTTCATGTCTTTGTAATTAGTGTTAATGTTATTCTGATTTTCTGTTTCCTAGTTATCAGATTTCTCTTTTTCCCTCCTGCAGTTTGCTGTTATGGTCTCATAATGTTTGATTAGGAATTTCTCTAATCTCATTGTCAGGTCATCTAATGATATCTATTTAGGTGGGCTTATGAATTGTCAGTATGGAGAGAAGTTTTCATTTCTTGATGAGGCTATATTCATACAAGTATATGAGTATATGATGCTGGAGAAAGAACTTGATGCATTGTAAGCATGGGAAGAAAAGGTTGATTTCCAATTCATGAAATACATTTGCTATTTGGGTTGTCATCAGTTTACATCCTTGAGAAGATGGCATTTGACAGACGGGTGGATGCTTGATGGTGCTTTCTTTGTTTAGATTTGGCAGGAAGTTTGCAATCTGAAGCACCCCTTGTATGATCACATTTAATTCCTTCCACTGGCCCATGCAACATATAATATAATTTAAATCTAGATGATGTAAAGCTATTAATCCTCTTTAAATCTTCTCTCTTGAATGGTTTTTATGAGATTCTTGGTGTAATTGATACACTATATTAAAAATTGTTTTCAATAAGTGAAGATTGAATTTCATGTTATAGAATTAGTGGAAGTGAAATGATTTCCTCAAAAATTTATATGATCGTGGAATTTTGTGTTGATATTGTAAGAATCAAGGAAGAAATAAGAATATATCAATATTTTGACCTATGTCCGTTTGATTGTGGTTGGTAGTGCAAAGTGATACAGAGCCCACATATGTTTTGGATCTATATGATCTAAAGCTATCTTGTAGTCCTTCCACTCCATGAAGCACACATTGTCCATCCAGCATGTCTAGAGGTGGCACGCTGGATTCTATGAGTAAAGATTTTTCACGCAGGGAAAGTGCTTTCAACACTCTACCCAGCACATAGCACCAAGTGGGTTTCATGAGATCACTGAAGTCTCCTGTATAGATAAACCACAACAGTTCCCAAGGTTCCTTGGTAACCTATCTTTTAACCCCTCCTACTTCCCTCTTCCTCTGAGAACTACCTATGTAAGTGGCCAAGTACCATAGGTAAGGAATGTAAGTGGTTACTACGATTGTACATAAGTCACTTGGTGGTTACTAGATAGGCAGATGCATGTGGATGATTAGTACTAAGGTTGATTGGTTCTAGGATTTCCAGGTCTTGCCTCCAACTTTGTTTTGAACATGAGACAACCTAAATTGGGTCCTGGGAAATTTTACAAATCTGACAGAACCTTGGGTCCAGTTGCAAACTCAACTCTTCACATTTCTAGACTTTTGGTCCTTGATTCTTTAATAAAACATTTCTTCATGAGTTTGTTTGAAATTGAATGTAGTTTTTGCCTCCTTTATGCATAGTCCAAAATTGAAGATTTTTAATTATCAACATTATACAATTAATAGAAAGTGCCCACCTATATCATTTCTGACGTTAATACTTTACCAAGATTTGCTTTGAATCATGCACGTGCAAGATCAAATGTCAAGAAAAACCTTACCTCATGCCTTGGAAAAGGCAATATCTTCACTTTGCTTTCAAAATCCATTTGTTCCTTATTAGTATATTGGATGGCTATCTTGAGCACAGATTGAAATTCAGCCTACACCTGGAAAGTGGAGCACCTAAATAACACATAATCATCAATGACAATGGGAGATACAAACTTTTTTTTTTAACAAACCATAATCTTCAATGGTAGAGAGAGATGCAATACTTTCATTTTAAAAACAATCAACAATAAGAACCCAACCTTGTAAAAGAAGCCTTAAGAGTCATTGTTTGGTTTTGAGTTTTGAGACTGAATCTATCCACTGCATATTTCCCAAGCTGAATTCAGCATTGGATCTTAGAGAAAACTTCTTGACCCAGGGACACTTTTTTTTATAGCGAATCTGGCAAAGAAAACAGCCAGGGCCAGTTCTTAAGAACTGAATGTGGACCTGGTACCCAAATTGGTCAGTATTTAGCTAATCACCATGGTTAGCTTTTGGGACAAAAATACAATGAAAAAGTGTTCCATGTCCAACACACCATTTCATCTTGGATGGTGGGCTGTTGGGTTCTGGCTCACTCTGGCCCACAACTCCCAGGTTAACCCCCACCCTGCAATGTTTCCCCAAATTATGTAACAACTATGATCTTTCTCACCATCCCTGCTAGCTGGGATTTGGGAATATCTTGATTAAAATATCTAACCATGTCCTTCCTTTCTTCATTCTTTTCTGCTTGCTGTTTCACTTTCTTGTAATAATAAAGTTCACAAGGTTTACATCAATGTTTTCACTGATTGCTACCAGCATTTTTTTGGGGGTGAAGTTTTGTCACTTGGCAACAGCAAAAAAAAATGGGCCTGCAACTCTTAGAAAGGATGTCTGGAAAAAAAATCCCCCAAATTCATCACATTTCAAGGAAAAAAGGGTTGAAACTCAAATTTTCAGACTGAGGATTCTGGCAAGCCGTCAGTATATAGAGGGATTTTTTCAAAAATCTAGTTTTCTCTTTGACATGTAGCCAGATTTGGCTAAGTCCTGTTATGGAGGATCACTAGTCCACCTACCTCATGAAATTCCAAAAAAAAAATCCCTGATGGCTACCATCTCCCTCTTCTGTCCCCTCCTCCAACTTTGTTGCAGAATAGAAAGTACAAAAACAGTAGTAAACAATCTAACATCCTTCTAAACGAGCCCACATCCAGTTTGCTATGTTTGCTACCTGTTTAGTTTTGTAGTTTTGCTCCCATTATAAGAGAAGAATTTGTTGTGTTGAGGCTGCTTTATGTTTTCACTGCGGTGCAACAAAGATTATGGCATAGGTAGTTGAGCTGGTTTTAGAAAAAATTGACACTTTCTTAATAGTCCCATAGTTGTTGTCGTTGAGCATACTATGATATTAAGACGTCAGCTCTACTGGCAGCAGCAAATGGCCTGTACAGTGCATTTTTCATAAAGTACGAAATTCAAATAGCTTAAAATTGAAAAATGAGTTTAGACCTGGAATTATTCAGTGTACAGTGGTCTCCAAAAGACCCAGAAAATTTACTTTTTGCTTCTAATCAGTGTTTGTTGTTCTGATCAGGTGTGACTAATGGCATGCATTTTATGGAAAAAGTGCACCAAAGTCGCCAGATTAGAGGAAAACTTTCTCAAATCACAATATTTTGACAATAGGTACCTGCAGGTTGCAAAACTATAGTAGGATTCTTAAATATTTCTACTTTCCTCTCCGACTTGTAATCAAATTTGGCTAATTCCTCTTGTGGATGATGTCCAGTGTGGCTACATCACAATAACAAAAAAAAAACCCCTGCTTCTGATTGGTTGGTCAAAATGACTGGCCTAGGTGGTGGCATTCATGGTTCTGGGTGGAGCTTGGGAAGCAATTAATAGTCTATGTTGGATGTGATAAACATCAATACAGGCCAAATATGGAGTGTGGAGATATGTAACTGTGCATCATGGAAGGTTTCTGAAATGATTTGCCTGGGATTTTGTTTTCGACATACCTGGTCTCCTCATCTGATGGTCCCTCCGACTTTGACAGTCTGTGGGAATTTGTGAAAATAAATCCTGAAATTTCTTGTTGTTTGAACTTGGATACACCTAGAGGAGGACAAACTTGATCTTTGAGCCAAAGTGGCGAACCCAATGGAGGTTGGGCTAGTTCCTCAATTCTCCTCTAAAGACAAGTCTTAACTCCTGATTCAGTCCCCGGCCTGGGAATGTCTGTTTGTGCCATGTGGGTTGCCCGAGACACTGCACAATACTACCTTACCCTAAGGTCAGTTTGGTCATTAAATAATCCTTTAAATATTGAAATCAAATTATATGAATTGAGGTGTTGAAAACCTTCATAATTATCACAAGATATAATCTAAATAGCCTCGCTATTAATATGACAAAACTATAGTAGAGTATAAAGATCATGAATAAAAATTTCAATGTTTAAAAAAACAAATTGATTCTTGAAAAAGATTAATTACATGTTTTTTGAATGTGGAAATTAAGGTAGGCTGGGTTATAACTATCATAGAGTTGATTCAGCCAGATTTTACTGAATAAGTTGGAATGTGCATTCCCAAACCAAGACCTTTAAAAACTTAACTCGCATTCTAATTGAAAGAAGGATCTCATCAACATTCTTAATAATAAAAGGGTTTAGGCTCATTGGAGTGCCCCAAGGCTCCTCTTGTCCATCAATAGGTGGCTCTTCTCATTTCTAATGAGGGCATAAGGTTGATTTCTTCGAAGGTCATTGCTCCAATTACTTATCTAAAGAGTTGGGCCTTAGTAACCCATGTTATAATTTTTAAGTTTTTGTTGGATTCTCATTTGTTTTTGTTGGGGACGATAGGTGTGAATAGCTCAAAACCCTTTCTTTTTCAAGAGCATTTGATATTAATACAAGAGCTTCTTCTTTCAAGGACTATAGCATGTGTTCCCCTTTTTGAGCAATTGAAGCCAAAAGAAACATAGATTGCTTTTATGAGAGTATTTCAAAAAAATTGCACGACCATTCTTTTATTAACATCCTTTCTTATTTACCTTTCAATTTGCATTGAACACACTTAAAATTATGTGGGGGGCAAAGTGTGAGCGGTTGGTTGTTACCCCACCCAATCATTCCTTTTCTTCCACCTACTTTTAAATGTTTTCTTCATAACATTGCACATTAGGTTGGGTCTTTCCCATCTTTTAGTCCTTGGGGTATCACACTACATTTGTACCCAACCTTTGGATTTTATGGGGATACATCTTTTTTGTTGTGCGATGGTGAGGAAAGGATAGCCTCACATGATGTTATGTGAAATGCTTTCATAGCCATCGCAAGAGATGTGAGATTTCAAATTTTTGCCTTCAAATGTTTTTTTCATTACATCACGCATTAGGTTGAATCTTCCCATCTTTTAGTCCTTGGGGTGTCGCATTGCATTTGTAGCCAGCCTTCGGATCCTATGGGGATACACCATTTTCTTTGCACATGGTGAAAAAAAGATAGCCTCACATGATGTTGTGTGAAATGTTTTCATGACCATTGCGAAAGATGTGAAATTTCATGTGTCACGAAAACATACCCATGTCCTTCCACCCCTTGCCTTTCAATCTTCGCATCATTGAATCAACATTTTGTTATTAGTCGGTGGTGTTCACACATTGGTAGATGTTGCTATTGTCGACCCCACTCGAGTTTATTTCACGTGTTGCTCTTTCTTGGGGGGTTGTGGTGATAGTTGCAACTTAGGCAAAGGATGGTTTTATTGTAATCAATTCCCATCATACATGTTTTTCCCTTTAGCAACGGAAGTATTCAAATGTCTACATTAGCAAATGGACATGTTTTTTCATCGATGTGCCAACATGGCATGGGGAGCAAAGGGAGTTAAATGCTTTCCTCTCTCAATTTTGTGCACATTTTATAATGGTGTTAGTGCCATTTAACGTGCGCATACAATTTCTATTTTGAAACGTGTTGTTGCAATAGGTGAAAGTTCTTTTAGGCTAGGCGTCCACCCCTTTCCTTATTTGATATGTTTTTTGTGACATTAGGGGGTTCGGGAATTCAATGTTCCCTTTGGCGTTCACTTTTTTAGGTGGTTGTTTGTCTTCTCAGATGTGGGTCATACCATTTTGTTCTTTGTTTTCCCCCTTTTTTGGGCTTTGATTTATTTATGATTGGCAAGTTTCATCAAAGGGTACTTACTAGCCATTAATATTGCCTTTCATATCATTCACTTGATAGTGTGGCCTATGCTGATGGCCCAAGTGTGAACTGCTTACCCAAGTAATTTTCCCTTTCAAAACCATTTTTTGTATTTTAATTAAATTTTCAATGACAAAAACTACCCAAAATTCAATATTTCATGCACCTTGGGTCTAAAGTATTTCAATTCACCTTTATTAAATCCTATCACTCAGTGCTTTCTGATGACACCAACCAAATTTTCTCATAATTTTTAGTTTTGATTTAGATGAAATTTTGGTGAAAAAAATGTTCAATGTTCAATAACTTTTTCATCCTAGGTCAAAAATCATGAAACCAATTTGGTGCACCCCTTGTCATCAAAGGCTTTCCAATAGTACCAAGAGTGCAACAAAAGGCACCATGGTTTTGGAGATCAAAACATGACAAACTACCTTCCTTGATAGGTATCCATATTACTTTTCAACCAGCCTTGGTGCAGTCTTCTTCTTCTTTACCTCGTGAGTACCATTTATGTCAGATAATGGCCATTGGCCAGACCCGCATCCACTGGACACTCAGGTGGGTCCTCCCGGTTGTCCTTGCCTAATACGTTACTATTCTTGGGGCCTTTGTGTAATTTATCAATACCTCTTAACACAGAGAACATTAGAGTTGTGATGGGTTGCATGATATGGTAGCTAAAAAACACACCCAGACTGACAACAAAACCTCAGCTTTCAGTCTAAGTTTTGGGATGCTCAACTTGACTCTGTTTTCCTTTACTTTAGCAGAGCATCAACCACTTCACCACACGATTTGTGGGGGAGGGGGAATGAGGTTTCTTCGGGAGATCAAGCAGCAGAAAACGGCAAAACAGCAGAGTAGCCCCCACACTGAACCCCAAAGGCCTGATGATATGTCCGTGTGGGCATTTTGGGAATTCTGTTCTCAAACAAAAAAGGACAATCTACTGATGATATAAAATCAATTATATAATGACATAATCCATTATCCCATGTGCTATCGTACTGTACCTTTTCAGGTTTGGCAGTAAACACACCCATGACCGATCACTTTAATAGTTCAGGAAGAGGCCTATGGACAAACATAGAAGCATCCTCCACCAGGTAGAACACAACCTATGATTGAATGCATGGTGACAAAAAACCAGCGTTTTGCTTTTCTTTTTAAAATTTTCAAATAGTATCTGTTTGTCTGTTCTGTCATGGGTGTGGTGTATACCATTCCTTAATATAAATGTCCTCTTATCTAGATAAGGGGGTTTGGTGATGGGCTTAGAGTTGTCACATTCCATTACACACAAATAAGCACAAATCTACAATTTTCTCAACACATTGGACTTTTAAATGTTTGGTAAAGGGTGTAATTTAGGGGAGATTTAACACATTTTACGACTTGTTACGTGAGAGCCTTGTTTTGTGATCAACTTAGAATTGCCACAAAATAAACAAAGATCTATAAAACAATCCTTATGCATGAAGCTTTTAGTGTTTGGGGTAAGGGTGTGATTTAAAGCAAACTCTCAAATTTTGTTGTTCATTATGTGAGGGGCCCTATTTTGTGAAAGGGACACGACAACCCCATAAAGAGTTGAAACCTTAATGATCTTGTAAATGCAAAATCAGGTCTAGGGCATGGAAGGTGCATTTTTGCACTTTTTAGCAATTTGACCTACAAAACAAAAGACACAATGTGAACTTAGGATACTACAAGCCAAAATAGAAGAACAACTTGAGGACCACCAAAAAGATCTTTATATAAAAAACTTCCCATTTCCCATCAAAATAATAATATCACAATATTGATTTTAGGATGCCAAGCTCAATCAAGTGTGTTCAGTAAGTCATTTAATCCTCCCAACTACTCAAAGCATGCCCAACCTACAAGCAAGTGTGTTAGATGACTATCAAAAATTTCAACATGATCAAAGGCATATAACTTAAGACATTCACACCCACATCTTACATAACGATCGATGAAAACTTAAAATGGAAATACTTTGAAAAGTTCTTTGATTCCATTACCTCTATTGAACCTTTAGAATTACTTGCATTTCTTTCTTTTCTTGACCTAACTTAACTTCTGTTTTTCTATTTTGTGTACAA
>Ga0116228_10002345_pt1 | contig 16380 bp, 12 predicted proteins | sample S1TSphfallax_2_FD_89694 | JGI IMG/M metagenome (GOLD analysis project Ga0116228, IMG submission 89694) | Host-associated microbial communities from peat moss isolated from Minnesota, USA - S1T2_Fc - Sphagnum fallax MG | ecosystem: Host-associated > Plants > Peat moss > Unclassified | place...
ACCAATTTAGACAACTTATAAATAAAAAGTCAAAACCAATTCCTAAAAAAAGGAGTTTGAAGGAAAACCCTCCAAACTCAAAAAAAAAAAAAAAAAAAATCCAACACAAAATTTATTTTCTAGTATGCCAAATGCCCCTTTTGAATTCCAACTAGTATCTCCCCCTCAATATTTGTTGTAATAACTAGATGATCTACTACAAGGAAAACCGATACCTTTGAATCAGGTACCAAATGTGGACACACCACTAGGAGGATTTTTTAGTGGAAATCAAATGGACACTAGAGCTAAAGCTCAAAATGTGATTTTGGCCTCTTCAAGGTACCATAAACTTTTTTTACACCCTCATTTTTTTGACATTCCTAGCTCAAGTACCTTTACTACAACCACTTTTAGGAGAGTGTAAGAACATTTTTGATTTTCGATGGCATTGGTAAAATTAGTAGGAGAGGTTTTGGTGGCATTCCATGCTACCATGGCCAAAAAAGCAACTACAAAAGAGGAGATAACAAGGGTTGAACAAGAGGTAATTGATCTTCCTAAACGATACCAATAATTGGAAAACACTTCACAATAGGATGTTTTCATTAAGGAAGGGCTCTAAAAGGAAATTAAAAGCCTGCATGAGGTTCAAGTGAAGATTACCAAAGTCTAAACCAAAAAATTGGCCTACCAAAGACAACTACTAGAAATGAAGGATAGGATCTCGGCAATTTCCTTGGCTTATAAATGATTGCAAGTGGACCACAAGGCTCTCCAAGCCAAGCTTTGAAAGGAGGAGGTGAAGCAACATTTGATTGACTTTGCAACTAACATCACATAAAACAAGCTCAAGGTTGCCAAATTGTAAATCATTTAATTACAAACCAAAAATTCCACACTACAGAACAAGAATGAGTAGTGATAGGAGGAACTTTGGCATACTATCAAAAGAATTTCTAGTTTGCAAAGGACTATCCAAGGCCTTAAGAATGACATCCCTGTAATTGAAGAGGACTTTTAGGCCTTGGTTACCGAAAATGAAAGGTTGAACGCCAAGGTTGAGTTAGTTGACCTTTGGCATCACTGGATTGAGGAATTTGAAACCCCCAAGATGGAGCATGCCTTCATGAATGCAAAATTGCTCATTTACTAGCAAAAGGCCCATTGAATTCAATTGGATTAATGGGAGCATTACAAGCCCCAAGTTATCAAACTTATTCAAGAGTCTTTTGAATCATCTCGGAGGGACAAACAACAACTACGCAATTGTTTCAAAGCTTATCAATGTGTGTTCCCATGGTTTGTACCCCCCTCTTTTGGTATAGAAACAATGGTGGACACAACAAAATTAGGATTTGTGAGCGAGAGCCAGTGAAGTGGCTATGACACAAGAACTTAAATGGAGGTCAATTCGGGTGAACCTTTTATAGTAAAGGAAATCAATACCAGAACCAATCTTATGACCAAAATCGAAACTAAAATCAAAACCAACATTGTCACCAAAAATGGAACCGAAACCAATCCTTTCATTGGAATCGATATCAGAATTGACCCCACTGCTAAAACCAAAGTTGATTAAGTTGTTTCCCTTGTAGACCTAACACCTAGAAGTGATTTTGTGGCACAAGATCCTACTCCTTCAACTTCTCAACATATGTTAAATGACCAAGGAGTGACAAATATGGTAAAATAGTTGATAATTGTTTACATTTAGTTTTGATTTATGACTTTGTGATAGTTTTTTGTAGTGATCATGAAGATGTAATCACAAATAGAGAGGAGGAGGATGTTAATAGCCAAAAAAATTATATTGTAAAAACTAAATTTTTTTACTATTGATTTTTCACTACCGATTTCCCGTTACCGATTCTCACTACAAATTTCCCATTATTGATTCTTACTACCAATTCACTATGAGAAATCACATCTGCCAAAACCACACTACCCTACAACTAAAACTCAAAAAACAACTCATATACCACTGTTATGAAACTATCCCTTGGGTATTATAACTATTGTGTAACTATCCCCTTAAAAATACGATGTATTAATGAATAAGTTGCCATGTGAAAAAATCAATTAGTTGTATTATAGTTGCAAGTGAGTTGAAAATGGGTCTTCTATACATTAATTATACACATTGTACATACATATGTAGTCAAATGTGGCAACTATTTAAAAACTATTATAAATGTGTCATTAAAACAACAACTATGTTGCAACTAGTGTACAACGTCATACATATGATCATGCCACATGTCCACATTTCCACCACCCATTATGGGATATATTTGTAACTAATTTTCAATTATGATTCCCATTAATACAATTAGTATGGCCACTAGTGCGCCACTACTAAAATACTAATGTTCAACTATGTTGTGATTATAATACAACTTCTTAACTTAATAAGGATACATATTCATTAATTATTTATGTCTTCATCATGTGTTTCATTTTGAGCAATTTAAAATGTTATGGGAGCACCACCTCAAGTTTTAAAGATCATCTTTGAAGTGAAAAGGAAAATGAATAATGAAAAATAACAAGAAGAAAAATAAGCTTTCCAACTTACAAAACACTTTTTTTTTCCTTTTCTTTTCTTTTTGGACCCCTCCTACTTTCAAACTTCATAACTTTCTTATTTATTATTCATTTAAAAATTATTTAAAGGGTTATATGAGCACCACCTGAAGTTCTACAAGTCCTCTTTGAACTTTAATAACAATAAAACAACATTAAAAAAATTTGTTGGTGTTTGGGAACTGGCCTTTGTAACATTTGGTGGTTTATTTTTTTTGAATTCTTAACCCCCTTTACTTTGAGTGACCATAATTTTTTCAATTTTATTATGTTTTTGACAATTTTTAATGCATCAAATGTGCCAATAGGAGGGGTTCAAGTTTTGTTGAGACACCAAAAACCATGGAGCCTTCCCATTGGATTTGGCTTGCTTTGAACGATTAAATGTTATAGTTGTAATTCAATTTGCAACTAATGAACAACTACAAGATTTAACCCATATGATTTGTCTTCAAATCCCATGTTACAAACTATATAAATAAGGTTTGTTCTCTTATATTCTCACATTAAAATAAATGTACCATCTTGGGATGAATTTGAAAAAGCTTAATCTAAAAGCAAAACATAAAATTAAATAAATAAATTCATGGTTATTTTTTAGTGCACTTAATCTTGTGTTTTCCTACCTATTTACCTACCTAGGTAAGTAAGTAGGTCTTACTTTTCTACCTACCTACATAGGTAGGTAGGTCTTAAGAAAATACGTAGGTATGTACGTTTTAAGACTTACCAACTTACCTACCCATGATTATGTACAACCTACTTAGCTATTAAAGTATTTTTTGTTTTTAAATTTTTTTCCAAAATATAATCAATATGTTAAGTGGAAATTTTCAATTATGCCATGTGTCACAACCTTGGACCATCATTAATAATCATAATGGACAATAGAGATTAATATTTTGAAAAAACAATTATGTCCAAAAATCTTTATAATGCCATGTGTTAGATTTTAATAGATGGAAGACAATTAATGACATTAACGTGACATCATGGGTGCAATTATAATGGAGTTGCATAGTAGTTGAAAATGAATTGTTTTGACTAAGTTGTAATGAGTTGCATCGTATATATAGTGAATTACTATTCTGCAACTCATGCAACTTGTTTATTAGCATTCACTAAATATAAATGAAATGAGTAGTAAGTGTCCTCTGTAATTCAAAAATAAAGTTGCAAGGCCAATTGCAAAACACCTTTTTTTCTCAAAGTGATTTCCCAATACTAATTTTTAGTACCAATTTATCAAGAACCAAAAAGGAGTACCAAAGTAATTTAAATGTTTATATTTATAACTAAAATTTTAGAGGATTAATCTAACACCATTTGGGTTTATCTAAATTAATTAGGAAATATTTTTGGGATTTTCTTAGAGTTCCACCATATTCTTGAAAGGATTTTTAAAAGGGATCCAATGTTTGTAAAAACATTTTTTTTTTGTGAATGGTTGGAAATTTTGTCTTTGAATCAAGTTTTTTTTTATGAAACACTACCTCTTGTGCATCATTTTGGATTAAAATTGTTGTTTTTTTCCTTCAGGTGTTGAAGTGTTTATTCAACACACTAATATTTTGAGATGATCATAAACTAGTATCTATTTTGTAACATTAGATGTTATTAGTTGCTTAGAATTATTTCTTGAATTTAAACCCCTAGGTTATTTACTTAGGGGCTTTAACAAAAATGTATCAAGTTCAGCCCCTTCCATGGAGGATAATGTTGCAACAAAGGTACTTATTAGTAGATGTCGAAAAGGATTGAAGTCTACAAAGAGTCATTGAAAAGGAAAGTTACAAGGCAAAGAAAGGGGGGAACTTTGGGGTTTGGAAAATAGGAACATGATGACAAAAAGGGTGTGGAGAGGCAAGAAGGCTTAGAAAAAGAGGACTAGATGAAGGACACATCCTTTGATGAGGAAAGAAGGGAGAAAACAACAGGAATGGAGATGGAAAAAAAAGTAAGATTTGGATATCAGCAACACCAAAACATGAACAAGTCATGAAATCAATGATCATGGTGATGTTCACATTGATCATGTCCAAGCATGGTTGCAAGAAAGCTCACAAAAGCTAGATTTGCAAGCAACACACAAAAAATATTAGATGGGTGTTTTATGTTCAATTTTAGAAAAAAGGGACAATGATGCAATCCTATACAATGAATTTGTGGCACAAGCCATTGAAGGAGAAGATGTCAAAGGAAAGGAAATGACAACTCAAAACACAACACCTTCTAGGAGGATGATGTTGAAGAAGGAAAAAAATAAAATAATTTATTTATATTGACCTAAAAGTGATGGACATTTCACCCAAACTTAATGGTTGCATACAACCATGTGCAAGACCAAGTGGAACAATTGGAAGTTTGGAATGAGAAGAATTTGACAAAGGCAATCACTCCTAAACAATCGTCATGTGTTTAAAATGTTCTTTAGGGTGAAAACATACTACACTATCCAATGTTGTCATAAGGCAATTTTTGCAAGAATTTGAGATTTGTAATTGGCCATGTGATTAAATAGAAATGATTAAATTGACAAAAGATTCAAAACTACAATAGTATATATACTATAATCACATTATATGAATATTTTTGAATATTTTTGAATTCTCATAACATAATGGACTTTTTAAAAAATACCCAAAAACTTGTAACAATCCATAATCAATGAATATGGACTTCATGCACCTTCATATAATATTTTTTATTGAATAAAGGATTCAATGATAATATGGTGTGATAACATTGATATTAAGGAAAACTTCTTGAAAGGATTTTGATGACCAATTTTTTCTATGTACCTTGAATTATTGTTTTCTCCCCATTAAGTCCTTTTTTTAATGAAAATAATAATTAAAAATTTCATATTTCAAATTAAAGTTCTCCATAAGGTAAACTAGGGTTGAATTTCTTTTATAATGAATTTTTAATGATAACTTGCAAAATGACTTGTGTAATTCAAAGTATCATGCCTTCACACTACCTCCATGTAGTGATAATTTAAGCAATTGTGGACTTCCATATGTGCTGAAAATTGTTACACTTTAGTTTGCTTTCACCGTTCAAATAACAAAAACATTTGTGCTGAAAGAAGGTTGGTGTGAGGTTTGATTACATAGGGATGGGAAATGATCATGGTCAATCATCTATGTTTGAATTAGGTCAGGAAGATGAGGTGACATCTAGTCAACCACATGTTAAGGTTGCAAAGAAGGGGAAATAATTGCAAGTTCTTGTGGAATCACTCCATTTAAGCACCATGGCCACAAGTTACAATTGTCATTTTGCGAAATATTTGAAAGACAAAAAAAGTGACACAACTTATACCTAACATTGTGTGGAAGTAAGTGTATGTGAATTACAAGATGATTTATCTTAATAATTTTTTCCAAAAGAACACTTTAAAAAAACCTTTTTGAAATGCTTTGAAAAAATTGAAGATTGGGAAATCCAATGAAGATGGGAGTGAGAAAGTTATATTACAAAGTGAAAAGGTGTTGACATAATTAAAAGCCACATATGGACATGGCATCCAAAATGTTTTCAAAAGATGACATGGTATGATTGAGTGTGCATTTACCCCACCCATAGTACCTAGGCCCCATACTCCTTTTATGGTATGTGAAATTGTTGATGGGATAACATTTACACCATCATTTAACTTGGGCTCTGAGACCGCATTCACTTCAAATGTTAAAGGGTAGATAGAAGTGAAAGTCTTGCAATGCCAATCCACCAACATTACTACCATGGCATGAAAGATGGTGGTTGGCAATGGTAATTAAATTTTTTTAATCTAGATAAAAATGGAGGTTAGTATAAAAAAGAAAAGATAGGTTAGGTTTGGCAATTTCAAAGCAACTAAAGACTTAAGAATTTCAACAAATGAAGAATTTAAGGTTAAGGTTAAGGATGTGTTAAACTTGTAACTAAATTTTTTGATCCCAAGTATAGGTAGCTAGATTATCTATGTGTTCCCCAATGATTTCATATGTGAAGTTTAAGTAGCTTCTATGTGAAAAACTAATCAAGATAACCACAACTTTGAACAAATGATGTACTTGGGCTTTGTAAATTGAAGTGCTTCATGAGTCTTTTCCATTTCCATTTCAATCCACCAATTCCCGACTCCACCCACACTATGTACCTTGCATGCATTTCATTGTATACATGCACTACATTTAGGTCATGGCCAAAGGCAAGTTCACATTTCCCAAGTCGCCACATCACAAACATCTCCTCACCCATATAACTTGGGTTGCCCAATAAATATTTAAAATAATCATTTGTATGTAATGTGCACAAAAAATTAATGCCAATTTCTATATAAATCAAACTCATAAAAGATGTTCACATTAGGAACAAGCTTAAATACCCATTATCAACGTAAATGAACAATTCACAATAATTAATCAACATCGTGTTGTTCATATAATACATTTTCTTGTGCCCATTGAACTAATATCTATGGGCATCATTGTTTTAGGGCTTAGGGATCTCAATGAGGATCCCATCAATGAACCCAATATAGCCTTGGAACTTGGGAATATGTTACTAACTCATCAAACTTTGACAAACTAAAGTTTGTTAAAGTTTTGAATAAACTTAGAATTGCCCGCATTGTGGCAAACATGTCTTAAATACCAACATTTCAATTGATTGATTGCTTTGCACCTAGATCCAACTCGTTTGCATTGAATAGTGCTCTTTTGTTTGTTTCGCAATTACAAATGAAAACATAATTTAATATTGCTTACACTTAACCTAAAACATATTTTCATCACTACTTGACAAGGAGCTAATACGTAAAATGTGATGAAGAGCACAATTATAAACCTTAAAAAAAAAAAATCATTAAATATTTTTCTAAAAACCTGAAAAACAACCCCAAAAAAACTCTTGATCCAAACCCTAAAATAACCCCTAAAAGACTTCGTGAAATAAAAGTTAAAACAAACCTTAAAAGCAACCTTAAAGGAGCTCTTAAAACAAATTCTAAATTAGAAACCCTAAAAACACCTCAAGAAATTCAAAAGAAGGCCTTAAAAACCCTTAGAAATGTTTTTTCTTAAAAGCCTAAATGGAACCCTAAAATAAAATCCAAATGAAACTAATAATAAAAATGTAATAAATGTTTTTTAAAAAACATAAAGCAAGCACTACTACAAAATGTGGGTGCAATTCACTAGTCCCCATTGACTAGACTAATGTATTCATTCAAATTCCAATGAATCACTTGGCATACAAGGACACCTTTTGTTGTAGTTAAGAAAAAATGATAAGTGAAAGTTAAAATGAGTAATACCAAAAAGAGTTTTTTTTCAAGTTTTTTTTCTCTTGAATGAAAGTGAGAAAGAAATGAATAATAAAAACATTCCTTTATGTAGTTCCATGTATTTAACCTTAAAGACATATAACTTAAAAAAACATCCTATGTAATCCATGGTGCAAACCCTAAAATAATATTGTGATGAAACCCCCCCCCCCCCAAAATGGCACAAAAGTGCATACCCAAAAGAGTGCCACAAATGAAAACCATAAATTTTGAAAAAAGTCAAAAAATGAGTTCAAGAAGTCAAAAACAAATCCAAAAAAATCATATAAATTGAATTTTCACCCCCTTATTTAAATTTCACACCCAATTTTCAAATTTCATCCCCAATCTTGGGGACTTTACACATAACCAATAATAAAGGATGAAACTGAAATAAAAGGTGAAATAGGGTATTAAATTGGGGAGGATTTTACAGATAACTTTAATCCATACATACAATTCAATTAGCAAAATTATGTGAAAAATCCAGATTACATTGGTAAATACGGAGGACTTGCATTTTTTCAAAAATGCATAGCTACAATATTATAATGAAAAAGGAAACTCTTCCATCACAAAATTGTTGTTCATAATAATTCAACAATATCAAATTAAAGAATGTGGATTCAAGGTCTCCTAAATTTTAGTTTGATGGGTGCATTGGTTTTACAATAACAAGGATGTTAAAACTAGCATAGCTTGGCATCTTAAACATTTTCCATCACATTATTGTCATGTCAAACATGAAAATAGGCTCTAGTGCAACAAAAATAATATTTATTCTTGAAAATGGAAAACAATGTAATTGAAGAAAATTCAAATGGAAATAATGACAAAATAAAAATGTAAAGTGCATAGGTAACATTGGTAGATGATTGAAAATTTTGTACAAATGGCACTCAAAGGCTGAAATTTGTCTTTTAATTTAAAGAATTTTTTTTTAAAGGACAGTTGAAAACCCCAAAATAAAAATAAAAATAATTATGATGTGTGACTATGAGATTTGGAAAAGGGACCCAAAGAAAAGAGGATTTTGGAATAAAATAACGTCATTGAACATGTGGACATGGGAAAGTGAAGGATGTTTTATACACTACAGTGACCTTATATGGATGTCACAATAGTAGTTTATCATGTATTCCCTAGATGCAAGAAAATAAATAAAATAAAATTCATTAAAATAATAGAAAAAGGATCTCATTTATTTACAGCTATCATAATCAACCTTTTAAGAATGAAAAAATCAAATCAAAATTATGGATAACCAATAAGTAATGTACTTTTGAATTTTGCCCACACTTTTTGTCACACTTGCAAAACTCATGAATATGGACTTTAATCTTATAATGTGTTTGTCTTATGTGTTTGAAACTTTGGGATATTGAATTAATCATTTTTAATAAATTAAAAATCCATTGAATGAATGGATGTGATTTTAATTTATTATGTTATGGAATTTTTTTAATCACAAAAACTATAATTATTTTAAAAGCCCTTTTGAGCATTTAAAATAATAAAATTTAAAAAATAATTATTTATATTATTTATATGTAAATCATGATTTGAAATTGAAAATGGAAAAAAATGTTACTTTCAATATCGTCTAAATAATCATATTTTAAGTTAGTTTTAAACTACATTAGAAAAGGACTTTGAAAAGGGACTCTAATCCATTGAATTAATCAACCCTAGTGTGCTTTCACCTTGAATTTAAGTGATTGAAAGGTTGTGGTCATGTGTAATGACTTGTGATCTCACTTTGGAAGCTACTACTCTAGCATTATGACTAGACTTGGAAAAAAAATCATTCCCAAATTGAAAAACAAATAAGTGGTTGAAGACTCAGTTCAACATTGAGAGAAGTGAAAAACCTGGTCAAAGATTTTGCCATTGAACTTGACATGCTAGGCACTTGAGATAATTATGGAATGCACTTATGCTAATTTTTTCTGAGTAAATCATGAAAGCATTGAAAGCATGTTGACACTTAGCATGAATTCATTATGAAAGGAATTTGTTTTATTTCATTTCATTTCATTGCATGTTTAATGATAAATGAAAATAAAAAAGGGGGACTAAATGATTGTTCATGATCATATGAACACTATGTGTAAGAGGCTCTTTGCATACCTCCTTGTTAACATCTATTAATACTTTTTTTAAATGGCCTTTTTTCCATAACTCAATGGGTGGGTGATCTTGGTTTTCTTTTTGTTTCATTTCAATTTCTTTGTTGGATACACCCTTTATTCCAAGTTTTCATGTTAGATATTGTCAAATTTCACATATTACTTGGGGGACAAGTGTGTTGTTTTGGTCTAGTTAAATCATAATGTATCTTAAGTTGTTGAAGAATGTTGCAAATACCACTTGAAATAGATTTTGAGAAATGAAGTTATCAAAATATCTTTATCTAATTTATGTATTAATGCAAAGAACATTGTTTCATCTAAATTTTCAGTTCAATAGAGCATGTTTGTGAAGAAATTATCTTTGGATAAAATGGAAAACTAAAACAATGTGGTTTTGAAGTGCATTTTAGTTCTATGATTTAATGTTCTAAAGTGGGAACATTTATTGAAGTTTTGTGATAGATAGAATGATAAACATCGTAAGAAGATAAATTCCAATGGAAAATGTTGGGTTGATCTTTGAAACAAAATACAAGGATAATTTTTTTTATTCCTACTGCAAGTTGTTATTTTTGTAGGTAGCAAGTTTAATAAAAAAACAACAATTGAAATCTTAAAGTGTGGAGTTGCATTGAAGTAAAACGAAAATTTGCAATTTTTTATGATGAAAGTTAACACATTTACGATTCACATCAATTCTACTTGATTTATTAATAACAATGGGCAATGGTGTTTGTGTTTTCATTAATCTTGACATGCAAAATATGATTTTGACCTACACAAAGGATTTTTCATGGAAATTATGGCCCAAATTCACTGGTTTTTAAAGAAAAAAAAACCTCCAAATTGCCATTGCTTTTATGGTATTTTCTAGTAGGTAGCCAAGAATTCTATATAGCCAAGGTAGAAGGATTCTATTTTTTCTCTACTTTCATATCTAGTATGTAGCCAAATTTGGCTAAATTGGTTATTGGATGACCTTTGGCTACATCACAAAATCCTTAAAAAAATCACTAGGTCACAATATCAAAGAAATAATAGCTAAAAATAAATGTCCATCATGTAATTATGTAAGTAATGACATCTAAGACAAGAAAGAAAAAAAGGTTGCATAACTTTGATGTGTAAAGACACAAAATAAACATCATGATTTTTCATGAATTGTACATAACTCTAGTTATTTTGAAAAGTAAACATAACAAGAATAACACAAAGTTTAAATGAAGACATTTCTTTTATTTCATGGTTTTTCAAAAGGTGAAAAGAATGGCATTTATAAATTGACCACAATTTTACATGGAAAGGATACCAACTTTGTATTATAGTGTGCATTTACACAACCATGATCTTGGAATTAAAACATTGATGTAATAACACATAAGAATGCATGTTTCCTTTGAACATTTCTTTTGTTATCAATCGAACATTGGGTCAGACCTATGACTTTTCAAAAGTTCAAAAATTAAATAATTTTTTTTCCAATGCCAAGGGATTAAGTGCAAACTTTAAGTCCCACTTAGCATGATGCTTCATGTTGATTATTACTAAATCACTTAGAAAAAAATCTACTATATTTTCATTAAAAAATTGAATGTTTTGCCATTCAAGCTAAATAAATTAATTGGAACTTAATGCATTCAAACTGATGTGTAGCTTGTGTCATTGGCCCAAGTGTGAACACATTTTTTGTTTTTCGCATTTTCAGAATTGAAAATTTCTAAATTCAGTAATGTGAACACATTGAGGGCTCCACTGAATTTTCCTTCCAAACCCAATTTTGCATTTTTTTTGAAATTTTAGCAATAAAATCCCCAAAAAAATCAATATCTTTCATCACACCTTAGCTCTAAAAATTGTGAAATAAACTCTATTAAACCTCCCTCACCAAGGGCTTTCCAACAACACCAAGAATGCCTTCAAATTTCAATACAATTTTCAGATTTCATTTTATTTAGTTTTCATTGAGAAAATGATTAATAATTAATAGTTTCCACATTGTAGCTCCAAATAGTTTCAAACCAAGTTGATGCACCCCTATTCCTTGAGAGTTCTCCAAAGATGCCAAGAGCATGCATGAAGTGTTGTGGTTTGGGAGATTTCAAACAAAACAAACTACCTTATTTCATATATAAATATTAGACATATACCATAAATAATTTCAAAAGTACACAAAAGGAATGATTAATGAATTGTAGAGTTTGAAGATGTATCTAACAAGGTTTCAAATCTTAATTTTCACTTCCACAGTCCATTTATATATGTTGTTTGGTTTCCCTTTATCAAAAGCCATTGAAATCTTTGAAGCAAAACATTTTAGGATTGTTTTTGCTATTTAATTGAAATTCCAGGTAATATTTAAATGAAACATTAAATGTAATTACAAAAAGTACTAGTCTCATGACATCCAAATTTTCAAATCTTGAAAACTAATTTATTAAAAGTTTTTCACAACCTTGAAAAGTTTTTTAATCACCATTTGACATGTGTAGGGAAAGTAAACATTAACTTCTAACGATTTTCAATAAAAAACTAAGCATTAAATTGTTTAGGATTCTAAACATACTATGTCAAATTCTTGTAACTTGTCAGTCTTTATGCAATCATTCTTAAAATTTTGTTTAACAACAATGCTCATGAATCAAATTGGAACATGTAAATGCATTTATAAGCAAACAATAAATTTTTTATCATGTCCATAGTAATGCAATCATAATAACCAAAAAAATTTCAAAACAATTGTTTTCCACCATGGAATGTCTTAAATTATACCATCCCCACAATATGCACAAGTAGAACATATCATCTTTTGATTAATTCCCATTCTAATGTTTCTTTGTCATGTCTAAATGCCTACTTTTTCCTTAGTTCTAAATAATTCAATTAAATTCAAAATAACATACTTGATGCAAGGTTTTTTTTTCAAATTCTTCAAGTAGGTTCACTAGCAAAGATCCCCAACATTAATTAACATTAAATGGGGACTATCTTAAGTGGGCTATGGCATTTTTACAAAAGTGCTGCTATAAGTAGTGATTTAGGAAGTCCTTAGGTTTAGATGTGGTTAATTAAAAAAAAAAAATTTCAAAAAATGGAAAACATAATCCTTAAAAAAAACCATCACCAAGTTATGAAAATATGCCACAGAAAAACACTAACTTGATTTATCAATGCACCTTTTCAATATTAGAACAACAAGTTATCATGCCATTTTGGCTTGCCAATCATGAAATCAATCATGTGTTTCACAATCCTTTTGATACAATTCACTATGCTCTTGTAACTTATGGCATATTTTTTTGATCGAAACAAATTGTCAAAACATGACCCTTAGTGTTGCCATAAATTTATTATTGAATTTCACATATGCACATGTGTTGTGAAGGTTTGGTCATCTATTGAAGATATAAATTGTAACTATTGAAGATGTTGAATAAACCTAATTTTCTTTGTGATACTTCTCTTGTGATACATGAGACATTATTGCACATAAAATGTTTACATAAAAAAAAGAAATTTGTCTTTCATCATCCATATCATTATTACATTAATTGTCTAAATTTGGTTACCTTTTTGCATTGTACACCTTTGACATGCATTGGCACACATGTAGACAATCCTCATTAATAACGTAATTAAATTATTCTTCACATTAACAAGCAACATGGTGTTTCATGGCCAACCTTTTTTTTATTGGAATTTTTTTGCTATTCAATGAAATTCAAAATTAAACAATGAAGTGATTTTAAAGATTTTGAATTGCCATAATTCACAAGAAAAATTTCCAATATTCTATACTTGTTTCAAGTTAGTAGCCAAAAATATAAGAGGAAATGTTTTAGTTTCATATCTTGGTTATATCCAAAATTGGTTGATCCTATGATTGATTGTTATTTAGGTTACATAAAAAAATTGACATAAAAATGTTATTCATGATTGCACTAAAAGAGATCATGTGACCCCACCACCCACTAAATTAATGCAATGTAAGCGATGTTTTCAAATTGCTTGAATTGCTTTGAAGATGATATAATCATGAAAAATAATAATATCCATACCTTTATAATAATGTCATGCATGACAACCATATGCAATGAAGTCATGAAATTTTAATAATTTTCATGTAAGCTTTCAAATCATGGATCTAGGAAAATTCACCCTATGTAATCAAACTTGTTTGGTCACATCAATTTGAGTAGCTCATTCATTGTTTGTTAACCAAAGCACAAAATAAGTCATTGTGGGTCATGTTTATGTGTTTATATCCATGTATTCTAATTGAGTAGGGTTGATAATTCATTTTCATTTAATCTTTCACCAACCGACATACAAAAACATAACCTCATTTTATAGTTTTATAAGCATGTAATTAATATTTGGAGAAATGTTTTCTTAGACATATTTTGCTTTTATGTGATTATTCATAAAAGCTTAAAGGTTTCAAGGGACAACTATAAGTTGTTTATGGTTTCTTTACATGGTTCAAAAAACATTGAAAGCACCTAGGCCTCATTAATGACCTTTGCAAAAGCTATATTCAAATTGTAAATATTTTTTTAAAGTTTACAAACAAACTACCTACATAATCAAGTTTTCCATACCTTTTTAATTATACCATGATGTTATCTTTTAATTCATCATGGAGAAATGATGTTGTAACATCCATCTAATGGACTTTGAAATCAAGCCTAGCTCCTACCTTCAATAACATTCAAATTGATGCATACCTTGCAACTAAAGCAAAAGTATTATTTTAATTAATCCTTTCAATTTATGAGTAGCCATTTGCCATTACTCACACCTTGTAACAATCAACTTCATCAAACTTCCCTTTCATTTCACCTTAAAAACCCATGTGACAACAATGGCTTTTCTTCCTTTAGGAAATTTCACAAGCTCCCTTGTCCCATGTTTTGTAATAGAAAATTATACTATACATTTCCTACATTTTTCCAATGTTATAGGTTCATTGAAAATGGCAACACAAGTGTATTGTGTCAACTTTGACAATGCACTCCTTAATTTAGTTGACCAACTCACAATTTGTTGATCAACATTTGTTATCACAACCTCATGAACAAAGATTCAAGCACATCTAATTCGACCATGTGGTGCCACTAGGAAATATAGTTGCTTCTTGTGGAATGAATCCTTCAACTTCCACTTCATAATCTTGAAACTCCATGATAACAAACATTTTTTCAACTTCTTTTATCCCTTTAATAATTCCCATTGGAAAACCTTTCTTCATTGCTTCATTGAAAATCACATACTAACTAATGATTAATTTTCATGTTGATTCTTCAATGAACTTGTAAGTTTTATAGTCCAAGTTGTATCCCATAAAAACACAATTATTGTTTTTGGCCTTCAACTTAAATGTAATGTTATCAAATTTTTTTGCATATGTTGCACATCCAAACATTCAAAAACATGATTCATGAAAGGTTTTTTTTTTATGCATGTTCTTGATTATAATTATCATTCTACTCACAACTTCATGAGGATATTTAGCCTTTGAGATAGATTGTTATGTTCATAACTTTTGCCCACAATTTTGAACTCAAGCCACTATGTTACATCATGTTACAATTGATGTGTAATTCACCCACTTTTTTGTATTGTTTTGTTGAGGAATGTAAGTTGCAAACTTTCAATGTTAGATCCCCTAAATTTTCAAAAAAAATTCAAACTCCTTTGAAGTAAACTCGCCACCATTGTCATTACTTAAGATTTTCAATTTATTTATGGTTTGATTTTCAACTTTAACATTTTGAACTCTATGAACCTTTTGAAGAAGTGTGGTATTTCTTGACCTTTCCTTTGTAGAAAGTGACAAAATGTTTCCTTGAAACAATCCGTGATAAAAGTCAAGAAATATTACACTTTTCCAAAAGTTGTCTTGGCTAGTCCCATAGCCTTGGGGAAGTCACTAGATTTGTACGTTATATGAAACACATGAAATAACTTGGGGTATTTTTTATATGTTATAAAATAATAAACATGTCCAGGGTTGAGCCCTAGGATTTGACAGTGGACTTAAGAAGCCACCTACATACGTTTTATGCCCAATCATTCCAAATAACGCTTGCATCCTCTATCTTATAGTGGCTGCTGGCATAGAGTTAGCTAATGCTTATTCCTCAGATACCGTCATTGTTTCTTCTATAAGAAAAAGGAGTTTACGACTTGTGGTCCTTCTATTATTGAATTAAAATATTTTAAAAATATTGTAGGTATATAAAAAAAACACCTTTTTCTAGTTGTTTTTCACTTTGCATGTGTCATCATCAAACTTAACATTGTACCTTTGAGGTGTTGTTTTGTATGAATTAAAAAAATCTAAATGTTAAACTAGGAACATAAATGACA
>Ga0116228_10002347_pt1 | contig 16368 bp, 17 predicted proteins | sample S1TSphfallax_2_FD_89694 | JGI IMG/M metagenome (GOLD analysis project Ga0116228, IMG submission 89694) | Host-associated microbial communities from peat moss isolated from Minnesota, USA - S1T2_Fc - Sphagnum fallax MG | ecosystem: Host-associated > Plants > Peat moss > Unclassified | place...
ATTTTGGTCCAGTCATGAGGCTCCCACATCTTGGTGAAATCTCGAACAGCCTGTTGTTGTTGCTTCAGTGAAGCTGACTGTCCATGCATCTCTATCCCTTCTGTCTCTAACATACCTCGGATTACATCTGCTCCAAACTGTGGCTTGAATGAGGCTTCATCATCAATGACATGCACATATCCTGCATTTAGGCCAAACTCTACATGAAAATATGGGAAGTTCTTAGGTATACAAGCACGCAATCCTTTGCCAGTGGTGTCAATGAGCTTCTTTGAGTTATGTTGACTCCACTCACTTTCTGCCTCCTCTATCGCCTGCATTCAAGTGCAAGTGGGATTACATATCAGTCACCCAAGATAAGAAAGGAAAGAAAAGCTTGAACATAGGCTGGCACAAACAGTGACTGCTGACCTTTTTGAAGTACAGAGGGGCCTCCTTGGCAAAAGATGTTGGTATGGGTATACATTCCACAACACAATGGTGGCGCATACGTGAGAGGTGCATTGCTGTTTCCAAAAAAATAACTTCTTTTTCCTGTTCACTGAACATACGAACTAGACACTTCTTGAAGTTGCGGAGTTCCTCCCAAACAGCCTCGTCGACATTGCGTGTTGCTCCTTCATGCTGCAAACCCAGCCAAACCTTGTCAACTTCCAACCCATTACATGCAAAGCCTGACCCAACTCAATCATGACACTCTTGAATCCTCACACAGTCCCCTTCACTTTACCTGCATTGGAACTATGAAGCAGTGAGAAGGTACAATTGGTCGGCGAGGAGAAAGTGTAAGATAGGTGAAATTTGCAAGGGCAATTGTGAGATGCTTGGGCCTTTCTGCATTGTCAAAACACCATTGGCAACGCTCATGTTGGGTTACAATGCAGTTTCTGCCTTGGGTTGCTACAGTTTCCCTGGTTCCAGCTGACTTTTTCTGTTTTTTCCCAGCTGCTGGACCATAATCATCATACTCATCATCTGCTTTGTACAATTTGTTGCGACTTATAGTTTCTGCAAGGTCTCTATCAGCAGTTTTCCTCCTTGAGAGTATTGTTTTTTGTCCCAACACCTCAAGCCTGGCCAGAACTCCAGAAGGTCTGGAAGTAGGCTCCTCTGCAGGAGCATCAGCAAATACCTCCTCCTCACGCTTTGCAGCAGATTCACTTTGTTTCTGTTTGCAAAGAAAACCAAAACCAATTTAGTTGAGACCCATGACAGTGGGTGGGCTTGTAAAACAAAAAAGGGCCACCCTCATAGCTTGACAGGGTATTAAACTATCACCTCATCTCACAATAAGGACAATAAGGAAAGATGTGCAATACCAAAAGCTCCTCTGCTTCCTTGTGTTTGCCTTGTAATCGCAATCGCATCACTTTTGCTGCCATTTGATTGGTGCTTAACCCTTGTAGTTGGACACTGCTGGATTCAGTTCTTTTAATTTCAACTTCTACCCTTGAGATCCTTGTTAGATGTTCTGTAACTGGAGCTTCTTCTGACTCTCTCTTGAGCACAGCTCCAGATTCCACAATCCTGGGGGTTTCATCAACAGCAGAGATTTGTGCCCCCAAGTCCACCTTTTCTTCTTGGGCAGATTTGAGATTCAACCCCTTAAAGAAACTGCCATCATCATTGAACTTATTGTAGGTTACTGCTGCAGCCCGGAAAACTGCAGCATCTTCAGGGCGCATGCCTGGCTTCCCACCCCTTCCCCTACTCTTCCAAGACAGTGAACGATCTGCCTGAGGTGCTTTCATGCGAGAACCTTCTGCTTTCACCTCACAAAGATAGTCTCTGCTTGAAGTTCTTATTCTTCTATCATCTTCATCTTCAGGTTCAGCAGGTGCATCTGCTTTTCCTACTCCTTCTGAGACATCATGGACTTGGCTGGTACGCCGTCTGTCTCTCTTAGCATGCATGTGTGAATTTGCATGAGCAGCTCTTTGAACTGCAACACTAGTGGTAAGTGCTGCCAGGGAACCCCATCTTTCTTCTACCACCTGCCCAACATGCGCTATCTCAGAATCAAAGCAAACATAAGACATCACTACATTCACAAAATGAATATCAACAATACATTGAATGCAAAGGGGACTGGTTATATAGCTTAGTAGACCTCATCCAGCTGCCGTCCTTCTCGTGCAGCTTGCTCTTGTGCCCTCTTCAAAGCTTTCAGGCGCCAACTAGCACCTCCATCACCAACACCAGGAGGTGGTGGCAGCCCACTGCGACCACCCTTTTGCAGGCCACCAGTGTCTCCTTCAGATGGCAATCCATTGCCAGCACTTTTCCAGTATGGATTCAACTCTTTTACAGAACTCTGGGGCTTCTGCAAAGGCCAATCCCAAATCCTCCATTATGTTAAACCGTGATTTTGGGCACAGAAATACCAACCCTAGAAAATCCACTGCATCATCCATCATCCCTGATCCCAAGAAAAGAATCTTAGAATTGAAAAACCCTACACAAAACATGTGTTACCTCTCCCTCAAGGGTGTGTACATCCTCGGACTCCACAACAACTGGTGCAGGCCGCTCTGGTGCCTGTGTCATCCATTCCAAGCCCGCTTCCTTTCTTCGAACCTCCTGTTTTGCCTGATGCTCTTCTGTCCTGTTCTTGGCACCATCTGCAGAAATAGAAAAAAGAGTGACATTAGAGAAAGTCCCTGGCAACACAAAAAATCCTAATCCACACCACTAGACACCACCAAGCGGATTCAACTCCATATGGTATACATAACATATATTCGCAAACCTGAGCCGTCATCGTCGTCGTCGTCATCAGAGGAACCCTCGCTGCTCTCCTCATCTTTCTTGCTCTTTCTATGCTTCTTTCTCTTTACCCTATGTTCAGACTTCCGTTCCTTTCTTGCTGAATGCTTCCGCTTTGCCGTGTCGTCTTTATTATTACTCCCCCGCTTCTCATCTGCTTCACTCTAAAAAACCAAGTTATAAAATTAAGCGTGAGCGTATAGGTTGTCAGTTTTGCAGAAGAAGAAATCAAAATCCAATAACCAGAAAACAACCAAATGAAAAGAATCACGGACCAAAATCTCTCTCTACAGCTCTCTCTCTCTCTCTCTCTCTAGCGTGAAGCAACGACGCTAGATTTTCAGACAATAAAACTTACATGATTCTGCGATACAACGGCGGGGACAGAATCCCGTGGAATGAAGCGCAAAGCTCCCAACATCGCCAACCGCAGAGCGCACACAAAGAGAAAAACACTTCCAAAAACGGAGCGCCCTGAGAGCTGGGCTTTGCGTTGCGTTTCTCTCTTCCAAACACAACCCTACAAACCCTAAAAAACCCAAATCCTGGAAAAGGCCTATGCAGCGTTCATAATTGACCCTAAACTCCGAAATAATTCCGCCGCTAGAATTGCTTTGTTTTTAAGTCAATTCCACCTGGAATCAACGAGGAAAGACCTGTTTCTCTTTTGAAATATCATCCATGAGGGTGGGGCTTGATTTTGATATTTCCTATTCATCATCCAAAAGCAAGAAGGTTTTCAGATATCATCCCATGAGGGCAGGGTTCTGGAGCTTACTAGTAGGTAGGAAATGACTAGAAGAAGGTCACACAGATTATGGATTCTAAACTGTGTCCTCTCAGCCAATCAGGTGAGCGAGATGATCACATCAGTTGTTTATGTAATTATAAATATTGTGCAAATATTTCAAATTTTAAATTTCAATTTATCTATGAAGGAAAGTAGTTTGTTTGCTTTCTTTTTTTTAATACTTTTCAATACTTTTTTCATCAATTTGAATTCTTTTTTTTTCAATTGAATCTTAATTTAATTATTGAATTGAATTCAGTTGAATTCAAGTTACATTTGGAATTAATTATTGAATTGATTTTTTAGCGGATTTTTAGGTTTCGTCTTTTGAAATAGCCATATTTAACTAATAGAGTTCTACAAGTTCGCCAACATGTAATGGAATTTCTTGATTTTCTTTGAATTTATGCCAAAATCCTTTTGTGGCTATTCGCCACTTTTGGTGCAAAAAACACTGGGTAGACCCTAAACCCTAAACCCTAAACCTGGGTTTACTTTGGTGATTTATCAGGGTTTAGGGTTTAGTGGGCGTTTTCTGTTGGAGCCAGTGTCAGAGTGTGCTCTGGAGCTGATTGTCAGCAATTTCTTGATGGGCAGGAGCGATCGGACTACGAGCACGAGGAGATGGAGCAAGCAGCATGGTTCGGAATACCATGGCCAGAGTTTAATCACGGTCTGATCTACACGGACACTGTGAAATATGCAACCTCTGCCTCGCGTACTTCTCTTCACCCTTTTCCTTGTGTTGTTTTCTAAACATTACATTTGTAGAGTATTAAGCGGCTCTGACTGTCTTAGTCACCACTTTCTTCTTCCGATTCCTGCACGAAGAGTGTTCAACCTCACCCTCTCGTTGTCTTGGAAACAAAGTTGTCGAACGGAGTGCAGATTTTGTGGCTTTTTTTTTTTTTGGCTTTTCAATCCATGTCTGATTAGGGTTATTATCAATTGGCTGCTGTTGTTAAGTCTTTCGGGGAAGGTGATTTGCACACCAACAGCAGCAGCAACAGCTGAAAGGGTTTTGGATGCAAAACTGCAGTGTCTGAATGCTGTGCTCTGAATTTTGCTTCTTTCTCATTTTCTTTTTCAGTATATGGCCATCTCATCACCCTATGAATTTGCCTGGATCTATTGGCAATTTTTGGCTAGTTTGGAATGTAACTATGGACAGGAAGGAAATCATGGAGTCATGATGGAAATACACGTGATGAAATTTCTGGCAATATTTTGCAGCTCAGAGCTTGCTGGATTTTTATTCCTTGAGATACAAGGAGTCAGCATCAAAACAAGGGTAGGTCATGAGTCCTAACACCTTTCTTAGATTGCATGCAGAGTTGTGACAGTGCAGAGAATACTTGTTAGTCAATTTCTGCTTTCAAGTGCTGCATTTCAGTAACAATCAAAACTAAAAGAAGCTTAAAATTGCTCACCACACCATTGTTTTAATTTAGGTCTTTGCCTCAATCCATTTTGAAATGTGCCTCTTGTTGATGTGTTGCAGATGGTTGCAGAGAATCCGTAATGGTCAGGTGTGCTGCCGGTCACCTTTTGAATGGTTTTTGTTTGGTTTTTCCTCGAGTGTTTCTCTTGATGGAGTATTCAAATGACTGAGTCCCCAATAATGGTGTAAACAGATACACATTGATGGCAATGTCATAGTGACATCAGACTCCATACTCAGGTTCTCAGACATACACATGTGCAATTTCTTGAGGTCACACATCTTGCTTACAAAAATGAGATGAGTCTAAAAAGTTGCATCTAGAGGGTTTCAGTAAGAAGGTTGGAGTACTGCGTTCAACTTCCTGAGGCTCTGAAATTGGTAGCAGACATCCTGACTGTCCAATTTCTCCAATGCTATAAGTTTGCAGCACTTAAGTTTGGTTGACTCCTTCATAATAGTTTTTGAATTCATTTTAACTTAGAGAACAGTGTTTCAATATGTGCTTGAGGCTTTGAATGGACATGGACAAGCTGTGAAGGGGACTAACATTGTGTGTTGCTGTGGAAGGGCACCTGCAGAAATGGAGCATGTCTGGAGTATGTCAGGCACCCCTGGCGAGAGCCAGAGGTCCCCTTTAGACTTCAAATCCTCTTTGAAGATGATCACTTGGTAAGCGTCTTACGTTGATATTCACACCACATTTTCCTTGGTGATCATTGTGTGGAGCTTCAGATCATTCCTTTTATCAAACAATTGTCATAGATATCTCAGAGTCTTAGCTCTGGTGTTTGTTGTTCATACGTGTGGAATTTGTATTTGTCATGTGGATGTTGAAGCTCAGCATTCCTGAGAAACTGTAGCAAGTTTTCAGTTGGATCAATGGTTGCTGACCATTATCACTTGACATGGAGCTGGCACCAACGTAGACTATTTCCTTGCAATTCAAGTATCAATTCCAATATATGAGCCTAATTCTCATGATTCAGGTAGCTATTGACAAACCATCAGGCCTGCAAGTGCTGCCAGGGGGTCTGTTTCAGCAAAGAACAGTCCTCACTCAGTTGCAGTGGAGAAGTGATTCTAATGATAAGCAAGCTACCCATGGTATAGCTGCTCTGCATGAAAAGGACCTTTGGAAGCCATCTCCAGTGCACCGCCTTGGGAGAGGTACTTCAGGTTTGTCACTAATCTTGAACATTATCATTATACACAGGCATTTTGGACCTTGGAACAGGTTGACAATTTCTGCATAATCCTCATGTGTGCAGGAGTTCTGCTCTGTGCAAAATCACCAGCTGCAAAGTCACAAATTGCTGCTGATTTAGCTGCTGGCACTTCTGCAAGCAGCAGAAGCAGGTTGGTTGTCATTTCTCATTCCTCCATCAGTTTGTGACTTCTCTGTAAGGTACACAAAATAAATGTAGAGACTACAATGTACACTGACACAAGACTATTTCTCAAAGAATGATCACAAGTTCTTCAGAAATTGTTGCTCTCTATTGGAGGACTGGCTGAATTTCATCTGTCTATTGTCTGTCTAGTGTAGCTGGAAGCATTCACAAAGTTGGCTTGATGGGATTAAGATGTGTCTTCTCAGCAATCTAGATACAGCTATCTAGCATTCACTGTTGAACACAAGTGAATGGTGGTCTGTGCATTCAGACTGGAATTTTGAGAAATGCCAAGTATTTCTGTATCTGTTTTGGTCCGGCTTGAATGCTTACTTGTACAGGGGCAAAGCCAAACTGAAACTTACTTCAGACTCACATGAGGATACCATATTGACGTTTTTTTCATTGGCTATGTCTCTTTAGTGCTAGCCAACATCATGACAGAGTCCTCTCATACTTCTGGAAATGGAACAGAAGCTCAGGATGTAGATTTTGTATATTTGTTTGCCTGAAATTTGGGCAGAAAATTGTATTATTGTCTACACCTACAGTAATAAGTTGTTGAATTGATTGGGTAGTCATGGCAGCTTGTCACTGCTAGTCATGATGAAGTTGATGGTCTGGCACTTTGTGCATGACTCCCACAAGGTTATGACTTCACTCTTTGTCATATTACCTTCAAATTGTTGTTGTGGAGATGTCTACAATTTCATAGATATGTGCTCACCAATCTAGGTATGGATGTCTGGGATTCAGTGGCAAATGGAAGGAATTGGTGGTCTGTGTGTGTATGCTGGTATTTTCAGAAATACATAAGTTTTTTTATGTCTTGACTTAGATGCTTGCTTGTACAGAGGAAAAGCTAAACAAATGAAGCTGACCTTCACAAGCTTGTTGCAGCTTGAATGAGGATGCTTTTTTGACCTTTTTCATATTGCCTACTTCTTGAGTGCTAATTGACATCATGACTTAGTCTTCCTGTTGGTTCCAGAACTGTGACACAAAACAGGTTTTTGTCAAATTGTTTGGGCAAAGGTTTTACTAGAGTTATTGGATTAGTATCTACACCCACTGCTTGGTGGAATTTCTCATACGTAACCTTATTCCTCTACCTTTTCTGTTTTAAATGTGTTGTTGTAGGTGTGAAAATGATTCTGAAGCAGAGCGACGAATTACTAAAACATACCGCGCTCTAGCAAGTGGGATCATCCCAACTGATGAGGTTTTTCTCCCTGAAACATATGCACTAACACCTTATTATCTTCTGCAAATTGATTGTTGGAGTTTTCTAAAGAATATTTCTGAAGCTTGAGCATGTCTTCTTGGATGAAGGTGGCCAACAGATATTCTCATGTTCTAATTGGAGGGTGTATGTTATGTTTTTGCAGGTGGTAGTGGACCAGCCTATAGGCAAAGTTAGGTACGCAGGAGTTGCTGGCGGACTTTACATGGCCTGTGAAACTGGTATAGTAAGTGGACTACACTATGATTTGTCATGCAGAGATTTCACTCCTAATCTAACTCATTCTCTTTACTACAGCAGTTGTTCTTTGTTTGCAGGTGCAGGAGGGAAACCGTCACGAAGCAGGGTGACAGTCCTGCAGCGAAATCTCATTGACAATCAAACTTTGGTTGAGGTACGTCCTGGTTCATTCATGCTGAGGCACAAACTTAAAAAGTTCTGAACACCTGAAAATTGCCAAATCCTTCTCCTACAACATTGTTGATCACTTCTGTCATTTGACTTAAGAGCAGTACATCGATAGTTTAAAAATTGGTTACAAAATAACTATCTATCAGACTGATTAGAGGAGAACTCTCCACACAGATATATGATTGTAAGACAGCTGTTGCCAAGCAGTGAGGTGAAGCTTGTGATTTTCAAAGATTTTTGTTGGCATGCAGGTGCAAATTTTCACAGGAAGACCCCATCAAATACGGATACACTTAGCAGCTATTGGCCATCCACTAGTGGGTAAGGAGAATATCATTCTGCCATTGTCTTTTTCCCTGCAGGATATTTTGACTCACACTTAACTTCGAAAAAGTGCAAAATAGAATTCCTTGTAATATTTTGAAACAAGCTGCTTCTTGATTTCACATTCAACACTTTACATCTGGAATTCAACATCCAAATAGGTGACCACTTTGTACATGTACATAATGTGCAAGCTCTAGGCAGACAATAAGAACCAGCCAGGCAGGAGGATATGTGTCAAGACCAAATGCATTCGAAGCATGGTGTGTCTCATTGATGTCTTAAGTCTCACACTATGAGCAATAGCTCAATATACTACAACATAGAGAATTGATTCATGTCAACTTTCAAAAGCATTCTTAGGTCATGATGGTGCAATTTGACCTACTGGATTAGTAAAAGCTCACATGTATTGATTGCTTCTAGAGAGTCTGTGGTTAAGGGTGCCTCAATTAGGATCTGTTTTGAATGGAATCTGTATGTCACCTACAAACCACTTTTGTTAGAAATCCATGCAAATTGATAATTGTCTTGAATCTATTTGCAACTGATTCAAGGATTCAAGTGTGTTTCCTGATACAGGTGATCCTCTCTACCTGGCAGGGGGACAACCAAGACCTCTTTTCACAACTGCCATCAGCAGAAACCTAGAGGAGGATCTAGACCCTGCAGATGATGGGCAAGTTTTCAGAACCTGTTTTTTCATAGAGACTCCATCTTCCTTTACTAGATGTAGTTTTTGTGGTTCCAAGTGCAAAAGAGAATTAGTAATAAGTGGCTTCTGAATGAATGGTCAACCACAAAACTATTCTTTTCCAGGAAAGGCTACCATTTGCACCACCACCATAGGTTAATATCAGCAGCATAGTACATCTTGCTGCAGAAGTACCTCACTGGTCCATTATTGATGCTGGTCTCCAGAAAGTTCTCACACAATCACAACTTTCTGGAGGACTTGATGAGCCACCTTCACAGATCTTGTTTGCCACTGTCCAAGAAGTTCTCACACGATCACAACTTTCTGGAGGACTGGCACCTTCACAGATGTTGTTGACAAACCTTTGCTGTAATGTAATGCTTGCAAATGGTGAGTGTTTTGCAGGGGATATCAAAGACCAAGTTTTGCATTGCCAGGTGACACTGGTTACCTTTTGCATGCTTGGCACCTGTCATTCATCCACCCTGTGACCACTGAGGCAAGCCACTTGATTGTTGCCACATTTTCTATCACTAAACAAAGCTGAAACAACAAACAGTTAGTTTAAGCTTTCAGTAGGGTTGGCTGGAATTGGGAAAGGAGAAGTACCACTGAGTTTTCTAAAAATTCCAGTTACAAAATATGCAATATGTGGAACCTATTTCTCAGATGCTTCTTTATGCTTAGTACTTACAGTGTACTAATTGCAATTCATGGTTCTTGTCATAGACTAGAGAGCTTTTGTATATCCAAAAGGGGAAAAAGCATCTGAAGTCGTGTGGTTTGTGTTTCACAGAGGATGAACATAGTCGCACCACCTCCTCCACAACTCTGCACCTCATGAATGACAAAATTCAGCTCCTGTGTGAGCAACAATTTGTAGCTGAAGTTTGTTTATCTAATCTTCAGCAAATACAATGTGCCAGCAAGTTGTTTGATATGATAACAAGGATAAGATCCTCAGCTATTAGCTGATCTTTGGCTCTTAAGTCTTTCATAATTAAGTCCTTGCTTGAAAGCCCTTCTGTGTTGAAGATTTAAAGAGGATTCATCGAATCCAACAATTGAGTAAATCCCCAAAACACAAATGATCCTTCACTTATCTTGAAATGATGAAATAAAGGAATTGAATTCATCCCAAGTTCCTGACATGTTCCTCAAAAGAGTTTTGAAATAGCACCTCACTTTTCTCCAATATGCTTTGGCAAATGTTGTTCACCTTTCACCTATATATCTGGTACAAAGTGATAAATATCTATAAACCTAAATAGAACCTTTTGATTCTGTGGAGCTTACATAGTTCCATTTTATTTGAGTGACAGGCAAATCTAGTTGGCTCATTGCAAAAGAATGATTGAACTTTGGAGGCACCACATGTAATTGATTAGGATGGTGAATAGGTTTGATCACTTGTCTTGGCAATGTATAGTTGCAAATTATTGTTTGCATTTGCAGTTGTCTTTTTTAATTTGTTGTTGGTCATCCAAAGATCCATATTAGACCTGAATTTGGCAATCACATGAATAATTCAGCATATCTCATAAGCTCTTGTTTTTTATAGTTCACTTATTTTTTCCACTTCCACTTTTCATCTTTCCCTGAGAACCTGGTGTGTTTAGAGGCGTTGAAGGGTATTCTGAAGATTGGCATCATGTAGATCAGCAGTGACAGGATGCAAGTATCGAAGCTCCATTTCTAATCATGATATATGTTTTGCTTAAACAAGAAAGAAAAATTAGCCCCCTTTTGGAACGTGATTTTTGTTTGTTAATATTCTAATTAAATATTGTTTGTGCAAATTCAGATACAACTGCAACAATTCTATGAACTTTTACATCAAATCCAATCATGTCAGGTTCAATCTATTGTAGTCAGATTTAGAAATCCTGTGAAATGCTGAATGTCTTGCATTTGGAGATATAAAGAATCAACAAATTTTCTGCATAAATTCATTAGATGAAATTGCTTTTATCTATTGAAACCAAACTGAAAAAAACAACTCCACCTTTCAATGGAGGCATCATCCTCTCTCTCCTGGCAACAAATTGATCAATATTACAAATCAGTTTCAACTTGAAAACTCCAAGACTTGGTCATGATGTCTGTGTCCTCCAAATGCTTCTTGAGGAAAGATTCGTTCGTGGTGTTGGCTAGCACTCAATGACATAAGCTCATAAAAAAATCAGCAGTATCATCACTTTAGCTGCAACAAACTTGTGAGCATAACATTGATTTGATTCACTTGTCCATGCGCAAGCAAATGAATCTAAGATACCAACTATTGGCTAATAAACAAATGACATGTACATGTATAGATACATATGAGTTCTCTAAAATCTCATGACAGGTTGCTCTACATCAGGCTGCTCAAGGAATGATGATGCCTCATTGAGAACACACTGGCAAGAAAGAAAACCCTTTGATTGGAACACCCTCCAACCTGGCATCCAGAGGTCTGCTCCAACAAGATCAGCTCTAAAGAGGTTATATAGGAATAGCATCAACTCACATAGTCATGACCAGTGGCTCAATAGTCTACATATCCATAAGCAGTGTAACAGCAAAAACTAGAATAAGGTATTTATTACAGGGAGGGAATGGAACAATTTCTAATGCAGCAGCTACCCCTCGAATGTCATTACAATCATATAAGTTCCCACTTAGTTTCCGAAAAAACTCCATACATAAAGCGAAAGGAGGGATGTAACACACCAAACCAAGTGGCATAAATGGCAGAAGCAGGAGGAGAGAAAAACTACAAGTAGGCCCCAAAGTCACTCCTTCAGTGGGTACCAAATCATGGTCTAATACTGTTTGTTAGTAATTCTAGCTGTCAACCTACAATATACAAGGATTGGAGGTTCTTAACACTAGGTCGAAATTCACAGACAGAACAAGCAGCACATGTTGAAAATGCTTGTACTGATTTCAATAGACAAGCCTAAGGCAAAGGGGATTTCACAGGTCTCTTACTACACTTACGATGACTGGGGGTGCCCACTTGTAGCACTCTCCAACTTATTCAACCTAACAAAAACCAGAAAAAAGGTGAGAAAGATAACCACCTCCATATATACCCACTCCTCACTTTCTGGTCTTCTCCCAGAAGTGCAAAAACAAATTGTACAAGCTTCAGCTGAATAACTGGAATCATCCTCGCACAGTTGCAGTGTTACTGGTGCGGCTATCAGCATTGGCACCTGATGATAACCCACTCATTGCCCCAGCCCCCTTGGTGATGAGGTCATACAAGAGCTTACGCTGCAGTTCACTTGTGTGTGGTAGTGTAGCTTGCAGAAGCTCCACAGGGATCTCCTTCTTCAAGGCTTCATCTGCAGCAGCATTGATTGCAGGGATATTCCCCGGATATGACATCATGAGAGAATGGATCACACTGTCATACTTATTGGTACAGTACTTTGTCAATAGTGCAAAAAATGCATCAAATGCATGTTGCCAGATGTTGAGATTCTGCAGAATGTAAAGTGCATTTCGATCTCTTCTAACAATGTTGGCCCGTTCCAAAACTGATCGTAAAATTACAGTTGCCCCGTCTCCAGATGGGGAGCCCATGGGACGCAATGGAGGTGGCTCAGCCACTAACACCACAGAGAGCAAGCATGCACTTAAAGACAGTAGGTCCATATTCAACACTGCCAAAGCTATCACATGGGCAAGTCCTGCACTTGTTGCTGCAGAGCTTACATCAGACTGAGGCCCATTGAACAAAAAGCGCAGGTGACGAAATACAGCCATACACACAATCAAAACAAGCTGACTCCCAGGAGTCAGCAACTGAAGATAACGTGTCAGAAGCTTTCTCCCCTTGGGCAAAGATACGAGCCGCAAGAAGACAAGGTCATCTTTAGGACTTAAACACATCAGACGGCCATTCACTATGCCAGCCCCAATATCTGCCGGGTTCCCCAATGGATCAGCCAACTGAAGAGAGGCTGCCAAGCCCTCAAGAAGAATTTGTCGCCTCCGACGCAGCTGGGCCCCCCCATCTGGATGCTGTTGACTAACAAGCAAGCGATCAATATCATCAACATCAAGCAGGAGACAAAGACCATCTTCAATTGCTATTCGTGCTGCCAGCATCGGCTCTTGCTCCAATGGCCTTTGTGATGACATAGACTCTATGCTGATATCTCCATTTCCATTCTCTCCACCACCAATCCCCATTCCATCCACCATGGCAGGATCCACTTCCAAAAGAGGCCGAGGCCTGCGGATGGATGAGAAGGGAACCCTGCCCAATGCATCCACCTGGAGGAAGGCATGGGGCTCAGCAGCAGCACGTGTATGTGAGGGCATATCACGAGGGTGGGAAGGTGCAAAATGACGACGGCCATGAGGGGTTCCCCCAATATTTTTGGCTTGCACAGCCTGGTGATAGTAATCATCAATGTAGGGGTCACTACTATGTGTGGCTGCCCACTGAATACGCACTATATTCTCTATCTCCTCAGCTGTCATGTACTTGGACCGTAGCACCTGCCATCCATTTTGACTTCCCCTACCTGCACCCCATTTGATTAGTACAGGAGTCAGCATTGCAGCTTGAGACACACCTACAACCTTGCACTGCCAAGGGCTGAGGAACTGTCTCCTCCAGTTTAGGCAACTGTAGGCCCATGTTGTATTAACCCATTAACATCTCAAATAGGACAAATTGGAGAGACTAGCATCCTGATACATATCACCATTGCTACTGGAGACATTAGTAGTTTACTATGATCAGGAATTCTGAAATACAATCCAAACACTTAGTGAGTCAACATCACAGAAAAAGCAGTATTATCACATCAGCCAAAGTATTAAGCTGTGCCAAAAGTGGGCATTACTGATGTGTTGCTTACCTCCATGATTTGCATCAGGTGGTGAGACCTGCTGGTGAAAGCGCTGTTGTGAAAGAGTCTGCCGGGCATGATACTGGGGGTCATATCGTTGATCTCGTGGATCCCAGAACTCACCAGGCACCCCACCATCACTCAGCTTCTGCATCATATGTGGTGCTGTGGGAGGGGGTGAAGCATGCATCGGGTGAGCAGGTATCTGTCCATACAGTGGTGGAGGACTGGAGTGCAATGGTGGTGGTCTTTGGTACTGGAGCATTACCTGTGGGGGAGTTAAGGGCATTTGCTGGGGTCTGGAATTTCCCACCAGTCCACTTGTCCCACTTGGCCGAGGCAACCATGATCCTGGTTGCTCTAGAGAAGGTGTCAAAAGGGGTCCAGTGCTGCTGAATGCAGGCTGACCAGCACCATACACCATCTGAGTGGGCAAGACACCCCCACTCAGGGAGTGGGAAGGCAGCCCTGACATGGGGTGACGATATTGCCCAGGCTGCAGCCCTTGAGGTGGTGCCACAGCTGCCCCTCGTTGCACCTGCCCAATATGCAGCTTTGTCTTAGAGCACTCACTCCTTTGAAATTGAAGAATTCATTGAGAATTCAAGTACACACAAAGAGGGTTACAATGCACATAGTCAATATACCTGATGTGGTTGCCGCACAGATGTCGGGGTGTATGCTCCACCAAGAGCAGGAGGGGAAGCTGCATGACTTAGTCCAGGATCTGCACCCCACCAGCGCATTGGTGGGTGAGGCTGCAAAGGCTGATGTGCAGGAAGTGCTGCCTGGGAGACTTCAAAGTCATTTCCACAGATGGACTGATGTTGATGATTTGGCCACCAACCCTTATCCCCACCATCAGCTTCTTTGTCCTGTATCGTCCGATCCAGCCAACTGGAAGCAGGACTACCCTCATACAGCCACTCAGGTGACCCAGCTGCTGGAAATGTTCCACACCAAAGGTTTAATCAGACTCTGCTTAGACATTGTTACTGAAACACACATCTCCAAATTCAACTCACTACTTGACAGCCCAAACTTGCTAGTAAGAAGAACACACATTCATACCCTCTCTGCTTGTGGACAGGGGTCGCCCTTCTTCCACTGCATTCTGCTGTCCTTCCTGCCTTGGTGATATGCGATTAAGCTTCAAACACATGGAAGACATAAAAAAGTTATTTTCACAATATCCATCAAATTCTTACAAGAAGCACAACAGTTTGCCGAACTTGATATAGATTTAGTGAACACAAATCACACCAACAGAAGCATGTTGAAAGCATCTATAGAGAGACAACTCTTTTTCAGGTAATCTAATTCAAATCTACCTTGAGAAAGGATGATGTAAGATCCGATACATCATCAGCCCATTCAGGTGTTGTGTCCAAACTTGCAGACTGCAAAGTCATACACACACACCAATTATGAGAAGAACAAGCTTGGAACAAGTTAATCACATGAGAATCTCCTTCACACTGAGTTGTAACCAAGATCACAACCAGAAGGGCATGGCAAAAGGCAGTGCAAGATGATGCAAATGAGCATATTGTTTAACCCAAAAAAAAAAAAAAAAACCGGAACACCCCCCCCCCCCCTCCCAACAATAAAAAAAAAATCCCCTTAACACTGAGTTGTAACCAAAAAAAAAAACAAAAGGGAAAGGAAAAAAGAAGTGAAAAAAGATGCAAAAGAGAATATTTTTTAACCCAAAAAAAAAAAAAAAACAGGTACACACCCCCTCCCTGTCACCAGTGTTGGAAATGGCATCATCTCCATCATCAAGCTGCTCTCCACCATCATCTTCATCTAAACCCCCGAGCTCAACATCCTCACTTGAACCTCTCCCAAAAAATGCATACTGAGATGCATCAAAGAACTCATCACCTGCTCGCCCAGTCCCTTGGTCAGTTCACATCACTCATGAGAATCGTCATCCCCACTGATGAACTGCAAAGGCTGGTACTGTTTTGTCACAATCCCCACACTTGTATGTCTGGAGATTAAAGAAAACAACAGTGAGCAAAGAAAGAAAGAAAGAAAGAAATAGCACTCACGTGATGCTGCTAGGGATTGAGACGAGCTCTCCACTGCTGTGCCACTGCCGCCTCCCTTCTCCTCATTGCCCTCGACGAGATCCGACTTCTGACGCTTCTTCTCGCTGAGATCCTGCATAGTTGTTGTTGCCTTCTTACTTGCTTTGGCAGAGAACAAAAAAACTCCACTAGAAAAGCCTTTTGAGCGTTTGCTGATATTAGCTTTCTGCGGCTCTTCTGTCAATCTAAGCTAGATACAAGTACAGTTGCTCCACATGGTAGCCGTTGCAGACACCGCGTCTGCCCCCGCGTTTTCCGCCGAACAAACTTCCTTTCTACCCGCAAAAAAAAGTGGTAAAGAGTCCCAAAAACACCAACGACACGAACACACACACACACACACACACACACAC